>JAABUP010003973.1_pt1 | contig 25099 bp, 30 predicted proteins | sample 5559201 | NCBI WGS metagenome assembly JAABUP01 (sample SAMN10711887, study PRJNA513373) | rock metagenome | isolation source: Antarctica rocks | place: Antarctica
AATATTTTGATGGTGCCCTGCAGATCATGAAGCACTTCCCCAACATTGCAGCCCAGTGCCAGCAGAGCGGCATTGACATCACCAGGCAACCAATCCCAGTGGTTCCTGCACAGCACTACATGTGTGGCGGAGTCCAGACCGGCCTCCTAGGAGAGACCAACCTGGCAGGGCTCTTTGCCTGCGGCGAAGTGGCCTGCACAGGGCTGCATGGTGCAAACAGACTGGCTAGTAACTCTCTGCTGGAGGGGCTGGTGTTTGCCAACAGGGCTGTGGAAGCTTCTGTGTGCCATGCTGAGTATGCTTTGAAGCATGCTGGCTCAGCGCTGCATCATGCTGCCATGTCAGCAGACTTTGTCGGCTCTAAGGTATGCACTCCTCATCGCCTCACCTGCAGTTGTGTGCTCGATGTTTGCATTGCTATTGCCTTGCCTCACCTCATGGTGTGTGTGCGATCTTTGAAGTGCTGTTGCTACCTGTGTGTCAATTATGATGTGATGTATGTTATGTGTGCTTATGTTGTTTGGTCTTCTCAGTGCTGTCTGTGATGTGTATTGGCTCTGCATTGTGTGTATCGGCTCTGCACAGTGTGTATTGTTTGCTGCTGCACATGTGCTGTACAGTCTGCCTGGTGCGTCTGCAATCAGTAACTGATGCATTGCTTTTATCAGTTACTGGTTGCAGTCCCCATGTCAGATACATCTACTGCCCCGTGTATCGGGAAATATATCGAATAGTCAGGTTGTGCTGCTTTGTCTTACAACTTCAATGGTCTGCAGGCGCCTGCTGTGCTGTCAGCAGCATCATCAGAGTGGATTGCAGCCACCCGCAAGGAGCTCACGTCCCTCATGTGGGCAAATGCTGGCATTGTCAGGAACACCGTTGACATGCAGAAGGGTCTAGTCCGCCTTGGTAGCCTTTGCCAAGAGGTCAGGTCTCTGGTCAAGTCCACAGGAGTCACCACTGCCTTGACAGAGCTCCAGAATCTTGCCACTGTGGGGGAGCTGATCATGGCCTCTGCAGTGCAGCGCAAAGAAAGCAGGGGCCTGCACTACTGTGTGGATTTCCCTTTTGTGGCTCAGGATCAGTGTCATCCCACTGTCATCAAGTCCAGCATGAGACGGCGCAGTGAGATGAGCAAGATGAAGGCTCCGTCACATTTGATGCATGTGCAGTCTAGGTCAGGCTTTGGTGCAAAGGCTCCAGCATCTGTCAAGGACAAGAGCAGCAGCCAAAAGTCCCGTGAGCTGTCTCGCTTGCGCTCTCAAAGGGAGGAATAGCAGAAATGCCCTCTCATGCCTGCTACATTACAGAGTTTGTTTTTGTAGCCCTATAAAACATTGATGTACATTATACAAGGTCTTGCATGACGTGAAAGTTCAGTAAAATTAGTGCTTCTCCAAGATGTTGATTGCCTCCTGTCAGTGGCTCTCCTGCTATAAACATGCATGGTGTATGTACACTGTCTGATGATGCTGGACTGAGTCCACCTCCTTTGTCAGAGTGCTTCTCGCCTTTCAACATCAGGAAGGCCAGCGTTGTGCACAGCTGTTGCATGCAGGCGTTGTGTGCACGACGATATATTATTGCATACTGGGGATTTGTCCATCGCAGTTGCACTCACATACAGCTCAGCCTAAAGCCTGTCGGCTTCAGCTCGAAACCCCGGGTTCATAACCCAACTCTGCGATTTTTGCTGTTTTACACAATGGTTAGCTAGCCCAGGCAAAAGAATAGCTGTACACATGTGTTGCATAGTAGCTAGCAGGAGCATGTGGAGCAACTAGACACTTCAGCTGAAGGACTGACATAACAAACAACCTCACGCCGTTATTGTTATCCGGGCAGCTTCTCAGACAGCAACTCTACTCTCCATCACTGTAAATATAGCCTCTGAGGTGCATTTCAATGCACTGCGCAGCCGAACAGACTGTTGCTTGACTGCATACTGTATGTGATACAATACCCCTATGATCCAGGCATTTTGCCAAGCTCTCCAAATCAGTGTATCCCTGGGAAAGTAAATCTGAGATCCAATCTATCAAGGAAAGTCCAGCATACTTTAACAATTTTTTAGTGTAAGAAACAAACACCACACTTTTGCGCAAAGCATGCAAGCAAGCAACATCAAGACTGAATGGCTCTCTGAAGTAAGCTGAGTCTCCGCAAACATCTGAAAGATTGACAGCAGCAAACGCCGAAGCTGGATCTAGAACCTTAATTTTTGTGTCCCTTGGTGTGGACATGAAGCCCTGACTTGCAGCCAAAATCTGAGCAACAATGAACAGGTGCACCACGTGGTCACATGCAGGCACTCATGTGCCTACTTTGCTATTACGGTGGTGGTCCATCTGCTGTGCATGAAATGCAGCAAAGCTGATCATCGTAGAGCTTGCTGCATTTGGCTGCCATTGTGGAACTTTGCAAGCAGAAATGCTACAACAAGCAGCCAACAATCCAATTGCAAGTCTGCATGCTGGCATGTCACTGCAGCTCACCACTGAATGTACCAACAGAGGTTGCCCTGAGGCTAGATTGACAATGATGTGGGGCTGTAGTTTGGACCTTGCAGTATCTGGAGATTAGTCATCTTAGGCTGTCATGGTGTACTATGGAGTCCCTTTTGTGTTTGCATGTTTGGTATAAGAAACTGCAGGAGAAAGTTTAAACCTTGGCTTTGCTCTGACAATATTTCCAAGCCATGTTGCCCTTTGCTGGTGCTGCTTGGCTGCAAAGACCACACTGAACTAAGACTACATGTCCACACTCTGACAACGTCAATGAGCGCAGCTGTCCTTCCAGCATGAGACGAGCCTTGCACATACATCTGACTGTTCTTACCAATTGAGACCGAAGAGACGAAGACAGACATACAGACAGAGTCTGACGAAGACTGACGGACAGACCCAAGCAGGACACGCGTTCTTACAGGTCTTGCAAGCGTCATGTCGTCATACAACGCCGTCATGTAACGCCCAATACGTCGCTGTCGAAGTTACCCTGCAGTCACAGTAAGTGTATAATGTACTGAGAGCAGCTGCCCAGGAGATTACTCAACTTCTTCTGGGCTGCTGTTGTAGGATCAAGTCGTAAGCAGATCGTGCTTCACAACTTGTACTCCGCGGTTCATAGCTACTCAAGTTCCTATTCTTCGACAAAGCTTCCTTTCACGCAAACAAGTCTTTTAAGGTCATCATGTCAGGCGTTATGGACGAGGTAACGCGGCTCCGCGATCGATGAACTTGTCATGCCCCTGAAAACCCTGCTGCTGACTTGTGCAAGCCGTGTGCTGACTAGTACATCTACATTTACAGATCAAGCAAAAGGCTCGGGGCGCCATGGGTGGCAGCAGCCAAGCATCCTCTATGGACAACACAACCACCGGCCAGGGAAACATCGGTCAAGGGTTTGACCAGAACCAGGGAAACTTGGGTCAGGGCTTCGACAACACCTCTGGTCAGTGACGTCTGCAGCATAAACATACCATTTCACGCTGTTCTCCTGTTTTAATTTGGCTCGCGTGAAAGTGATCTCACGTGCGATCTCAACACGTGCAGGCGGAGGAAGTGGGTATGGCACCGGAACTGGATCAACCGGTAAGCGAATGCAGTGGTCTGCAAATCGTGCCTGCGCAGGCTGCAGCAGTCGTGTGCACCAACAGGCCCAGTCTCACTACTCTAGGCCTTGCTGTGTATGTGCCTTTAGTTGCAGTGTTCATTCAGTCGTCTGCTTTTCCAGTCACAAGGATCAGGCTTGCTGTGCTGTTGGCTCTTGAAAGATTCGTGATGCTCTGTTACTCCCCTAAGCCACTGTCAGGTCTTGTCAGGCACTGCATGTAAGGTATTTCTGAGGCACCATACTGTACTTCTCACATCAGAATTGAGACAAAACTGTGGCTCAGCAGATGCACTGATCTTTGCTCTGCAAGCAACCACGTCCCTGCATGTTCTACAGGTACTGGACAGCACCACTTGGGTGGTGGAGGTGGACAGCACCACTTGGGTGGTCAAGGTGGCCAACAGAACCTAGGAGGTCAAGGCAACCAAGGCGGCCAAGACTTCGGCAGCAGTGCTAACACGGGTCAGCTTGGCTCCTCCACCGGCCACCACCACACCGGCGGCGGCGGCGGTGGCGTTGGCGGTGGCACCAATGACTTTGGCAGCAGTGGCACCACAGGTCAGAGCGGTGGCACCAGCGGCCTGGGCAGTGCTGGTAACACCGGCACCCTAGGCAGCAGCGGTGGTGACACCCAAGGTGCAGGATACGGTAACTCTTCTCAGACTACTGGTCAGGGGGAGCATGGACATCACGGACACCACCATGGGCACCATGGGCATGGTCAGGGTGCCACTGGGGGTGCCACTGGCGCAGGTAATCCATCACCTGCTTGCTGTCGTCCCAGCCAAGCACAGACTGGTGAACTGTTGCCTTTTGTCTTGTACTGTACTGAGTCTCAAGTCGTGTGCTGTTAGCCAGCAACCCATCTGCTTTCATGCGCTGCAGCTTGCTCATTGCTCATCTGTTTGTTGCTCAGAGTTTCCTTCATGCTTGACCAATGTTTGCAGTCAAGCACAAATTGCATCATGTGTTTGTTCAGGAGCTGGTGGGTATGGAAGCCAAGGCATTGGCCAGGGCACAAACTCAGGCAGTGGCACAGGCTCAGGAGTCGGCAGTGGCACAGGCAGTGGGTATGGCCAGAGTGGCACAGGCAGTGGCACAGGCAGTGGGTACGGCCAGAGCGGCACTGGCACAGGTAGTACTCCTCCCATGATGCATGCAGGACTGGATACTTGTGGGTTGTGACTTTTGTGTAAGGGTTGTTGGAGTTTGTTTGCCTCCTGCATGCTGTTGTCTGCAAAACGTTTGCAAATGTTTTGTCACATTGCATTGTGTCTTCTTGCCATTTTTGCCTCCTGCACGCTGCTGTCAACCAAAACCTCTGCAAGTTTTTTGTCACATCTACTTACTGTTTTTGCCTCCTGCATGCTGTTGTCTGGAAGCCGTTTGTTACATTGCGTTGTGTCTACTTGCTGTTGAAAGGTAAGTCGATGCAAAGTGTCTTGTCTGTATGTTTGTGTGCCATCTATGCAATTTTGATACTTGCCTCGACTCAACCTCAATTGGACAATGTTGCCATGGAATGCATGCCAATCTCTATTCTAATTCAGGTGCTGGTGGTCTTGGCTCACAAGGAACCGGATCACATGGGACTGGAAGTGGATATGGCCAGGGTGGCAATGGTGCTAACACTGGCACAGGTATGCTTCCTTTGCAGTCTGCTAGAAATCGAGTCATCTATTTTTGTATATGTTTTGCTGAGCCATGTATTTCTGCCTGCGCAAATAGCTTGTTGATCATTTCTGCTTGCACAGTTTGCCTGTCAATCACTTCTGCTTGCAGAGTCTCATTTGCTCATCCTGCAATTGTGCACACCTCACCCTTTGATGTTGTTCTCCATAGAGTGTGTTTGTCTTCACATTTGCCTGGCATTGTCCAGACACTGTTCCCATGTGACTGCGCTGAATGTTGACTGCTGTCTTTGTCTATTCATTGGATGTGTTAATGCAGGTGCTGGTGGGTATGGAAGCCAAGGTACTGGGTCAGGGACTGGCTCAGGGACTGGGTCTGGAAGTGGTGTTGGGTCTGGAACTGGCCAACAAAAGGGCTCTGAGTACGACCAGAGTGGTGGGCAGGTTGATGACAGGAGTGCCATGCAGAAGATCAAGGACAAGCTCACCCCTGGAAGCGATGTTGGCAAGCACACCAAGCAGTAAACTGCATACTGCCTGCTCTAGCTTTGGAGGGCAATTTTGGATGGCAATTTCGGCAACACAACTGATGGATGTATCAGACTGCTTTTATACTTACATCAGCTAAAGTGAAGCAACTGATTTCAAAGCATTGTGCCTGTTGATCCCGTGCAGAGATGATGTAAGCAAGTAACTTCCCGCAGTAAGTAGTGTTCGCCATGAATATCTTGCAAATAAGATAGCGTGCATGTACTAGCCAGAGTTTGCCTGCAATAGTGACAAGTGTCTGCAACATGCAGCTCATAACATACAGCACTGCTGTCATAGCTGGCCGCAAGGTTGCGTTAATGTCATTGCTAGGAAAGCCATGTAATAATGGATAGCAATAAGGTACCAAGAGATAAACCTGTACAAAGTAATGGATAGCATTGCTGCCAACATTTTCCAGGTATCATGGCATGGTCTTGCTTTGGCGGGCAGCATGACAAAGTAGAGCAAACGTCTTGTACTCCATTAACGCCAGGCAAAACAGTCAAGTCACACTTTGCACTTGATACAACAATCTGCAAAGGAATTGCAGAAGCATTGAGGGTCTCAGGCGGTATGCACACCCAACAAAGCTAAATCACTAGTGCATGCTGCAAACTCTTTCACAGAAAGTCTGCAGCACAGTCTGCATGAGTACTATACAGTCACAACATGCACCACACACCATATACATCAGCTTGCAGGCGGCCAGACAAGTATAGGCAACAGCCATGTAATCTGCTCAGGACTCTTGTTGGTCTTTCCCAACCCCCAACCAGATCCCTTCTGTTGGTATGTAGCTGTGAACTCAAACCGCAGCACCCACTTGTGCTGTACCAGGTGAGTCGAGAATGTGGGACATTCTTCAAATGGCAGGCTGAACATGAAATGCGTCAGTATGGTGTTTGCTGTCAACTCCTGATGCTCATCATACACCTGTACAATGTGACAACCATGAAACACAGAGACAGATACACACGCACGGACCCAGATTGCGTATGTGTGTGTGCGTGTGTGCATGCAAACACTCACAGATATACATGGACACAAACACACAGAGTTGTTGCTTGTATACATGCACAGATATTGCATCAGTCCATGACAAAGACACCCTGACCTAATGCAGCACCTGTCACATACAACCTGTCACACACACCATCAAGCTCCAAATCAAGCGCTAGAACAAGCATGCAACTGCAGCAAATCCATGGACCGACATTACAGCCCACCTTGCGCACAGGACCTGTGTGGCGTTTACCAGGGGCCTGCCACCGGTCTTGTACCACCTCCTCTGTTTCCAGCATAACCACCACCTGGACACACTTGGGCGCTGCGCTGCTCTGTTGTGCAGCCTCTTGACTGAACCTGAAGTCCAGTGTGCCTGCAATGGTGGCTCCTAATTGCAGGCGTCCCTCCAAGGGAGGATGCAGCGCAAGCCGCACCAGTGGTTGATCACCCACCCTGCAAATTTGGTCTGATCTGAACGATCGGAGAGTCTCAAGGCTGTAGGCTTTGCAAAACCTTTCTTTGGCACACTTCACATTGACAAAGTGCTCAGATTGACAAAGTGCCTCCACTGCATTGCAAATTTTAGCAGCAGATCATTCACTCTCAAGCAGACAGAAACCAATTGAGCATGATGGAGAGGACCTGGCTTATACTTGCTTGTGTAAGTTTCGAGGTATTGCTGAGTAAGCGAGCGTCCATGTCAAATGTTTGCTGAAGGAGCATCAGCAGTAGGTGAAACACTCAAGGCTTGGAGTCTGTAGGGGTCCTGCCAGTATTGACAGCTGACGCTGACACATCAGAAATCTGTAAGTCGTGATCAACAAAGGGAACTTGACCTCACAGGGCTCCATTGACATCACACCAATGCAGAGTGATACCCTGGCTGTGCTGAAGAGCTGAGCAGTATGCTGACAAGGCATATGTTGCCAGAAGTAGCCGCAAGCTAAATGGCTAAGCAAGCTTCTTAGCGAGCCTATACTCTGTCTTGGTCTTGTTGTGCGTGCTTCTGTGAACAGCTTTGCCTGTCTATCTCAGAAGCACGTACAACAAGAGATGGTCACTGGCAATGCAGGCCCTGTGCTCACTTGAGGTTGTAGCTGCGCAAGGCACTGCTGTCAGCAGCTGCAAAGGAAGGTGAAGGGGCAGGGCCGGCAGAGGGCGGGGCTGCCTGGCGTACGACCCTGGACCTGGCTGTGGAAGGGGTCTCTGACCCCCCGTTAGCTGTGGCATTTGACCCCTCAAGAGCCCCATCCTGATCCCTGACCCCATTTGCTGCATCTGCAGTGCAGTAATGTGTTAACAGACATTTGGTGAGCCTTATCAGCACTATCATAGGCTACACTCTGTACATATGTACCTTGCTGCCAGGTAAGCGACTTTGCAAAAGGCTTTTTGAGACGGTCACAAACCAGTGACTCATTGCAGTCACATGTTGCTGTGTGTTGTCTGCTTCTCACAAATGCTTTGCTTGCTCTTGTGAACAACTGCCAAGCAGGCGCAGTTACAAGCTTTTGCTCAACACTGCAGAGTCTTGTGCAGACGCCTTGCCAAGGCTTGAACAAAGGTGCTACCTGCAGCTGTGGGGGTTCTGAATTGGCTTTTGCCAGAACCTGCCTTTGCGCTCATGTCCCCAGTGCTTCTTGCAAATGAGGCCTGCCGCCTGGGAATGGCGTGAGGCACCTCTGCTTCAGCATCCAACAAATCCTGCACTAACAACAAATCCTGCATTAACAAGGCAACTCATGTAAAAATGCAGAATAGCTGTAGCCTTCACCTGTGAGTCAATTGCACAGAATGCTGACGATACAAATGTGCACAAATGTGTGTGACAGCGCTCAAGCATACTGTGAGCATGCACTTAGGCTGTGTTACCTTCAATCTGCGATCTAACAACTGTCATCAAGACTGCCGACTGTTGGGACTGCAGCTGGTGTAAAGACAGCACAACATGACAAAGACGCATCAGACCTTCATACCGTGACATCAATGCAGAGGTCCAGAGGTTCTTCTACATCCAGAGGGTATGAGACGCTGGCTGGCTCAGCATCATCACCAGCAACAACGCCATTGCCATTCTGTGACTGCTCTGCAGACTCTGGCTGCAATCAAACCAACTCCTCTGTCATTGCATGGCAGCTGCGTGGATGAAGGAGCAGACTGGGGCAAGGCATGCTACCGGTCAAAGCTCAACATCAGCTTGCACACAAGACTGCATGACTATGCTCTGCACATCAGTGCATCCTTGGGATCGTGTATCTGAGATCCAATCTAACAAGGACACACAAGACTGCATGATATGCAATCTCATCAGACCAGCATGTGTCAAGCATCTATGCAACATGCAATCTTTGGTTGCATGGCCTGACAAGACAGGCCTGGCGCAAAACATGTGAAGCACACACCATGTGCAGTGCATAAAAAAGTTGTCCTGCATTACACTGTGCAACAACAGGAAGGACTTGGAGGCGCCAATGTGTCAGTGCTTCCTGTTGGCTAATGATGACAATGCAATTGCACATATATAGGCAGCTGCTCATGCTGCTGTGACAACGATGATGACAATGAGGATGACGATGGATGGTGCGGACTCACAGCTGGCCAGAGATGCACAGGAGTCTTCACATGCACAATGCCAGGGCCCTTGCGCTGTTGCTGCCCTACAGCTTCCCTGCCCCTGCTCAGCTTCAGATTGCTGCTGTAGGAATATCGTACAAGATGAGGACTAGAATTTGATGTTGCATTCAGAGCTTGCACAGTACGCTGTGGTGGGCTGTCTGCGCTTGGGGTTGACGGCTGTGAATGAAAGTCAGAAGACTGAGCAGTACTCGACGGTGTACCTCCTCTCCATGATTGAGGCGCAAAAGTTGCTTTTGCCTCAAGCTGATAGCTGTATCGCACTGCTGAGCCCTTAAAGGATGGAGGCAGTGTGTCTGGCAGCTGTATCCTGAAAGTAGCAGCACAGGCCGTGCCACACAGATGTTCACACGTCATGTATTGACCCACAGTGAAGTCAGGTCAAAGAACTAATCACAGCTGCTGTTTGGATATGTGATACCTGACTAGATACAACCTTCTAGATCCTGGAAGAAGAGTTGCGTGTTCGCAAAGCCGTACTGGCTTCATCGTCAGCACTGGCCTGGCGACTCTCCTGTTGTCCTTCTCAGTGATGCTAGACCCTGCACGGTACTTTCCTGTCACCCAATTCAAGTCCACACGCTCCGAAGCGCATAGTTCTATTTGCAGCGCTTCTAGGTGAGTAGCGGCAGCCTGTACCGCCCCTGACACCGGCTCAGTGACTGCCTGCAGCGTGCATGCAGCCTGTTTGCCACCAGATCAGTGTCGTATGTGGCATACGCCCCGAAGCGACACGACCATCGACCATACAACACCTCAACAACCGCAGCTAGGACATCGCCTGGTCGATACGACGCTCTGTCAGGTGTGACGCGCAGTCTTAGAGCCATGGCAGAGTCACACGCCACTACATGTGCGCTTTTGTTGTGCAAGTTTCACGGACCTATTTGGTCTGCAAAACAAGCTACTGTTGGTCTAGTACAATTGCAACAGCCACGGCAAAGCTGCGTTCTGTAGTTCAACTGTTTTGTGCATGCTTGCACACTACAATTTGAGTTTCATGATGTTACATGCGACTCTCTTGATGGGGAACGACGCCCTTTTAATGGGGGACGACTCCCTAGCGTAGGGGTATTTTTGCTGGGAAGTGTGCAATTGGAATAGGAAATGGAATATAATGCTTTCAGCTGTTGATCTAAGAGGCAAGCTGCACATGTTGCCACAGGAAAAACAGGGAGGTGCTGGCAGTTTCTGCCACACTTGTTTTCATGCAGGCCTTGCTTGAGCAAGGACCATTGTTCTCATGTATGACCAACCCCTATGCAACTCTGACTATAGAGACATGAGGGCCTGACGCATCATTCACTCTGACAAGCTGCATTGTGACTGGAAAATCTAGCTGCACAAAGTAGCGTATTTTCAGATCATGTAAGGCTGTCAGTGTGCTCAGCGCTGAGGCTAGCCTGTCAGCATCTTCTGCATAATCATGCATGGCCCATGTCTCACAAAGGTGCAAAGTTGTCAACCTGGTCAAGGGTGAGAAGTGCTCTAGCCCATGTACGTTGGAACCTTGATAGTCGAAATGCTTCAAACCCTGCATGGACTGCACATTTCTCATGCAAGACTGGGGTGCTGGATAGGTGTCACAAAGCCAGTCTAGTCTTGTTAGTCTTGAAAGGCTCCTGGCTTGTTCTTTGGTCACACCATCCTCCATGCGCAAGTATCTGAGACACGACAATGCTCTGGCACACTCTGCGCTTGGGCAGTGAGCCATTCCCAAGTGTGTCAGGCCTCGTAAGACGGACAGCCACCTGGTCTCACCGTAGGAGAAACCTGAGTCAAGTATGTTCAGACTGGCAAGGCCTGTCAGCGCAGACAAAGATGATAAATGATAGTGAGAAGAGCATGAAGTAGAAATGTACAGATGCAGTTCTTTGAGTGTGCTCCACTTGGTCAAACTCCTGAGCTGACGTGGCCATGACCTCAAAACATCTAGTTGTGGTTCTTTCCTGGACGGACCCAAAGATAAACATGTGATCTGAGGTATGTCTCTGCAAACGGCCACTGATTTTCTGTCTGTTGACAGCATGGACAGGCGGCTGATGTGCGGATGCTGATGTAAAAAGCGTCGCAGCTCCGCGTCTTTGAAGTTGCCTCGAGGCCTGAGCTGCTGCAACTTCAAAGATCCTGCAAGAATTCTGTGTCTGAAAGCAGACAGACTTTCAAGCATAGCTTGCGTAGCTTTTGCTTTAAACTCCACAGCTTACTTGTGCATAGTAACCACTCTTTGCATGCCAATCGCAAGGTGGGGACACACACCCGAGGTAGCAACTGAAAGACCGAGTCGAGCACAGCGCCATCCTGCCATAAACAGACATTTATGAGCTGGGTTTCGTTGGATTGTCCGCTGGGCTGCATATTGAGCTCAGCCGAAGCAGGCTAGAATGCAAGCACGCACACTGGAAACAGCAAGTTACTTGGCTGATTTTGAAACGAAAAGAAGAAGATTATTACAAGCTTTGGCCAGCCAACAAGTCTGACAGCTCATGCCTCAGCAACCCTGCCTAGCGTCATTCAACTGTGTCAAACTGAATGTCAGTGACCTCCAGACAGATATGTTCCATTGGCACCTCAAGCCTAGGCAAAAGCTTCCTGGTGAGTGTAACACAACAGTGGCAGCTGCATGTCACGAGCAGCAAAGTTTGGAGCGCGCGCTTTGTGGCTTGCTGCATTGCAGTGTGTACTAATTTGGCCACCTGCATGTTGGACGTGAAGGCTGGACACTGTGGTGTCTGCTACCAGTCTCTCCCTTCTGCTGTTGTCACGAAGGTGTTGGAGGAGTGCACAGAGTTCTGCAAACATCTAGGTACTGATCAGCTGTATGTCATGTCATACATATCTGACTTGCATGCTCATAGACCACAGCAGCTATTGATGGATTGCAAGTGAGCAGAAAGCCATATTTGCACTATACTGTGCGGCAACAATGTAACGGTTCCACCGGCAACTTGTGCTGTCTGCTGTACAGATATGGTCATCAATAGGACCACCCTTCTCTTGCTTCCACCATACAGAAGCCGATGCCCCTTCACGGGGTAGGGCCTTAGCATCAGCAGGAACGTAGATTATGCCGGCAACCATGGGGGATGCCATGTACAATAGGCCTATCACGACTTGATAATAATTGCTCTCACCATCAACCTTTACACCCAACATCAGAAAACAGCTGCAGTAAATCCTGCTGACAAGTACTTGGCCATGATAGCATTGGGGGTCATGCTGCACTGAGTGCTGACATTCCTGTATTGTGTTAGCAGTGCATATTCACTTCCTGCTTATTGCACTGCAGAGGCAGATTTTCTGAGGATAGAGACCGTGTTTGTGTACACTACTCCACATGACAAAGACAGAGTCTGAGTCCTGAAGCTCCAGCAGATCCCGAAGCAAGCCAGAAAGCTGACTGTACCTATGCACAAGAAGAATCTGTCCCTTTCTGTTGGAAGAGGCAGTCAGGCAGGACACTCAAGAGGCTGTTGTTCACCCTGAAATGTGTCCCACTGCGTCAGACGCTCTTCAAGAAAAGTTGGTCATCTCAGACTAGCTTCAAGGGTTGTCTGTGGCTTCAGACAACCCTCAACCACTGGCAGATACCGCTGACAAGACTCCTCATGTCAAGTCAACATTCAAACACGCCTCAAGACACCCTGCTCCCGCAACCACTCTTGACAGTCAGAAGGTGCAGGCACACCCTGCACCTCAGTCACAATCATCAAAGCTGCAGTCAGTTCCCTCCCACCCCAAGGCTGCCCCTACGTCATCAAGGGCGGTGCCTTCTATCTCAGAGGCAGCTCCTACTGCAGCCAAAGGGGTGCTTCCAGATCCTGTGCCTTCTGTTGGTCACAAGCACCAGAGCCAGGGCTCCCAGCTTCAGCCCCTGTCACATTTCCTGCCCCAAGGGCGACTCCTACTCCTGTGAAGGCATCGACCCCTTCCAAAAAGGCTGCAGCCTCCTCTGGGCAGGCATCAGACGCCCCTATGGGGGCGCCCCCGGGGGCGCCTGGGCCCAGGCCCCAAGGCTCAAAAAGGCAGGCTCTTCGCTAAACAGGCAGCTGTCAAGTCAGCTGCGAAGCTGAAGCCGGCAGCGTCTGTCGCAGGCACCCTTGAGGCCACTTCCCCTGTCTTGGCCCCACTTGTGCCTTTGGTGTCATTCCTTGCAACAGCATCAGCAGCATCAGGATCTCAGACGCCACTCCCTTGTGCACCTGCTCCCACTGTGCCAGGATCTCAGACGCCAGCACAGGTCCCTTCTAGGCCACTCAACCCTCCCTCTATGCCAAAGGAAGCCCCTTCTCTGAGATTCACGGGTCTTTCTGAGCTCTTGGATTTAGCAGATTCAGATGTGACTGTCATGCATGTCAAAATATATGGTTTACGTGTAAACACATTACAAGGGGTAGGGACTGAAAAGACGGACAGGCTGTGTCAGGTTACCTGACTCAGGTGTCATTTGTTACAGGATGCAGAAGATGAACAGCATTTCATCGTTGAATGTCCAGCTTGCAATCACATCCTGGCAAGGACAAGCAAGCAAAGGTTTTTCAGCAAACCTGTGCAGTACCAGGCTTCATAGCTAAGTGTAAGCCAGAGTCAGATGGTGTGTTTATCAAGGGGATGCTTCTCTTGTCGGAGGTGTATTTTGCGTGGATAAATCTAATAGAACGGAACTCTCAGAGACTGTCTGTGCCCTCAGGACATGAACACTAAATCACAAAATCATACAATACAACATTATTTGGCTGTTTCAAGCATTGTACTTAGGGGTGTGCAAATTACCTTTCATCAATCATGACTGAATGGTAACGTTACTGCAATTACTGCTAATTTACTGTCGGGGTCGTGAAACAAGGTAATTCATGCATTTAGCGTTTCAATTCATTTCATAGAAAATGGGCAAAATAAGGCCAAATGTGCTAAAATTAGGGGAAATTGGTGGCAGAAATAGGTTTTCTTGAGGGGTTTCAGGAGAATTTGACAAAATTACAACCTACAAAACCTGTTGAAACGGCTAAATCCCTGATTTGAGGTAGGAATGTTGCTCGAGAATTTGTTCAACTTGGCAGATGCATCTCCCTAAGCACGAGCAGTGCTTTGCCGCTTTCAAAACTGAAAACGGCCATGTATAGCAACTGAACAGTAACCACCTTTTATAGTAAATTACTGCGTTACTTACCAATTGGTAACGTTACTGGGTAATTACATACATTGGTCCGGTGAAATGAGTAATTTGCACATCCCTAATTGTACTCTCTATTAATTCTTGCGTGCATCGCTGGTTTGCAGTCAATTCCACGGCCGTGACCGCTTTCGGCGTTTGCAGCGCTGTCCATACTCGCAAGCAGGCAGCATGACAACTGCCGCAGAGGCTCTGCGCGAGACCACGGACACCCAACAAACAAGCAATCCTGACCAAGCTGGCTTCGTGGCCCCGGAGGGACAGCCACCAATGTCCGAGAATCAGCAGAAGAAGCTGGCTAAAAAAGAACGGTGCGTGTTTTATGGAGGTTGAAGTGTGGCTTCTTGTAGCAAAACTTGACAGCAACTTCTACAGCAGAGTCTGCTGCTCCCTTTTTGGTAGCTGCAGTGAGTTGGCTTCTTATTTCAGACAGCAACTTCACTGATTGGTGTAACAGGTTTGCAGCCAACAAAATTGCCATGAAGATTGCTGAGAAAGCAGCCAAGCAAGCAGACACGGCACGGCGGCGCACTGAAGTACAGGAAAAGTTTGCTGCAATGACTGAGCAGGAACAGGAAGCATGGAGGCTAGCTAGGCAGGCAAAGAGGCAAAGCAGAAAGTCTGAGACAGAGCAGAAACGTTCAAGGCTGCAGCAGGTGAATTTTACCAAACATCCTCATCTTGCAGACCACATTGGAGCCCCTTCAAGCTATTGGCACATCAATGCATGCATTACAATTCCACCCGTTCTTGACATCCAGGAGAGGCATGTCTATGATTCAAATCCAAACTGTCAATGTTGACTACTGGCTGTGATGCAATGCTAGATGATGCGCAGCATGTGAGTGTGTTGGCATTGTGAAAGGTTCACACTCATCATGCCATGAGCAGTGCCAGACAGATACTCTGCATATTGCGCAGGCGATGCAGAGTGGCCAAGGCATAGTCATCGACCTAGACTTTGACCAGCAGATGACAGAAAGTGAGATCAAGAGCTTATGCGGTCAGCTGCAATATTGCTATTCCAGTAATACGCATGCAGCTGTACCATGCCATCTCTACTTCACCAGCTTGCAGGCAAGCAATTCTTTCTAGGTGTTAGGTACGCAGTTGAGTAGGCAAAACCATGCGCTTGCAGTGGTCTATCAGATTCTGTTTAGAAATACACCTGTCTCTTTCTGCCATTCAGCTCAAGAACCTTCAGCTTACTGCCTGTGACATCAGTGCCTTGATTGGGCATGCACCTGGTCGTTGAATCACTTATGACATGCACAGCCATGCGGCAGGAGCTATTCTTATCAGGTTCACACCTGTACTTGTAACTTGTCTGCACCACATTTCATGCCAAGTTTCACACTCAAAGTGGCACATGCAGGGCAGAATAGTTGAACAAGCTGGCAGGCAGCTTTCTGGCCTGGAGAACTGGCACATCAGCCGGGAGCAGCAACCATACATAGATGTCTTCAAAGATCGAAAGACAGACCTGGTCTATCTGACTGCGGACTCACCCAATGAGCTGTCTGAGCTGGACAGCAGCAAGCTGTATATCATTGGCGGCATTGTAGACCGCAACAGGCACAAGAACATATGCTATCGCAAAGCTGAGTCTCAGGTGACCCTTCTGCGCCGTCGCTGCATTTGCCATCCAAGATGACATCACTGTTCAATACACACTCCTGGGCAGCCCGGTATAATACTTGGCTTCTCGTTAAATTGACGCCGAAAGGCGTAGTCATCTCTTTTCTTCTTTTTTCAATACACACTGCTGGGCCAATCGATGCTGCCTGTTTTTGCTGGGATTGCTGCGGCTCTTTTGGGGGAGTTTCGCCTCACAGGGATTGTACAGTCTGGTGTGGTGATGCAGGGCATTCAGACTGCCAAGCTACCCATTGAAGCATACATCAAGCTGGCTTCCTCACGAGTCTTGACAGTCAACCATGTGGTAGAAATCCTGCTATCATGGCTGGAGTGCAAAGACTGGAAGGAAGCTTTCTTCAAAGTCATTCCCACTAGGAAGCGTGCCGCTGAGTCTGCAGCTGACAAGGCAGCAGAAGCAGATGTCCAAGAAGCTATGAGTGATGGCCAGGTGCAAGAGCAGGCTGAACAGACAGCAGAGCAGACTGTGTCCACAGTGTCGGACGCACACGCACAAACATGTGAACATTCTGAAGCACCCGCAGAAAAACGGGTCAGAACAGAGTAGTTTTGGATTTGTGCTTGTCATGCTTTGCTGTTGGGTGTGTAGGTCTGTGTACATGTGTTGAGTCAATGAATGAGTTCAAATGAGTAATTACACTCACCAGGCATGGTGCATACACATATGAAGCACTGGTCAACAAAAATGGCATCATACCATAGTATGTTTGCATCATGAGGCTGTATCTGACCTTGATTGAAAGCATTGTCAGGATGGCAAAATTCAAGGTAGAGGCAATGTTGCATTTCAAAATCTCATGTGAAGTCATATACAATTCGTAGCAGCTGTATAGGCGATGTATACCTCTTGATGCTGTCACAGGCAGATGAAGTCAGAATCAATCCCCTGACATTTGTAAAAGGCAGTAAAATAAGGCATTGAATGTGGCTCAAGCTTGGCATCTGCTAATTGTGCACAGGATGAAGCTGACAGCCATTGTAACGGCACCTGCAGACAGTTCGGAGGGACCATGACAAATGCTGACATCACATTGTTGCTCTCAGCTGCTGACTAAGCGCAAGCCGTCTTGCAGCGCTCTGGTGTATTCATTGATGGCGCCCACAATCTGCTCATCTTCTGAAATGCGCTCTTCCTTCTCTGCTTGCACCTCTGCCTTGATGCCAGCTATCTCATCGAGAACAAGCGCTTGGAACTTCTCATCTATGGCATGGCGCCCATCTGCAACACACAAGCACAAGCTAGGAACAAATGTATTTACACATAGGGCAGACAGTCACGTCATCAGTGTAGTGGTGTGAGGCTAGATGCTTATTTTGGGTTGCAGATGCATTGGTTGGGCTGACTGTCAGCTGCACGTGCTGCACTGTGCAGTACCTGGGCAGGTCTAACCATCTGGTGGGACTCCAAGGGGTATGTATGATTGCATTGGTCACAATGACACACCGAGCCATCAAACTGAGCAGGGTGGTGCAGGAGTCATGCATTGTCAATTGTACATTGAGCCTGATATTCATGGGACTAGGCAGGTACATAGCTGTCCTGATGGCAGCCTTCTGCAGAAAATGAGCAATTCTTACGCAATTCTGTCTGGCCCAAGCATGACACCCTGAAATGTGCGACACAGCCAGAAGCATGCAAGAGCCAGCAAAGCACACAAAGGCAAGGAACTCACTAAGCAGCTGCTGCAAGTCTGACTGGAGCTGGCCGGATGCAGATTCCCGCTCTGCCTTCTCACCACCTATCTGCTTCTGCACCCTGAACACCTCCTCGCTGACTCGCTTCAGGGACTGAGCTTCCTTCTCCAGCCGAGCTACCCGCTCTGCATATGTACACACACACACAGCTACATCTGCATGGATGCTTGTGGCTCAGGCTGTGATTATCAATACAACGATTTGTCTTGTTTCAAGCTCAATCAGCTAGTTGCAATGATGTCAAGTCTGCAGCCATCATGCATGCAACTGCAGCGCAGGTATTGTTGCCACAAAAGCAACCCCTTGCTGGATCCCCTTGTTGATAAAAACAATAATAACAATAATAGTATTTACGCTTTCCAGCTCATGATGAGCTAGGTACGTGCAGGACAAGTCTTGTCTCTCCAAAGCTGTCTGTCTTGCGCATCTCTACAGGGTCTACCAACTTGACAGTTTTGACAATCACGCATTGCAACATCATTGAAGCTAGACCTAGGGCGGCCAGGTGGGCGAGGCCCCTTGACTCTACCAAACAAAAGCTTCTTAGGCATTCTATCATTGGGCATCCTGAAAATGACCTAGCCACCTGAGTCTTTTGCCTTGCAGCTGAGACTCCGCAGACAGGGTATTGCACCTATTCAGCATGTCCACATTTGGCACATGATCACGCAGGGAAATCCCACAAATGCGTCACAAGCAGTTCATCTGAAAAACAGCCAAAGGGCTGATGTGTTGCTTCACAACAGCCCATGTTTTTCCAGACTACAACAGCACTGACATGACGATGCATTGAAAGAATTGGTGATGCCGAGTTTGAAGACTGGCTGGACAACATAGGCCGCGTTTAGATTCAAAGCAACTGCTTTGGGCATGTGTTGTCTGACACACTTGGCAAGAGACAGCTCACCATCATCAACAGCAGCCAGGCACTCCTCTGCCTTAGCACGCACAGCCTGTGACAGGTACTCCACATCTGAGATGCGCTGCTCCCTCTCATCTCTGCACAAGCCTTTGAGCTGTCAGAGTAAAAGACTGCAATACTGCACTACTGTACAACAAGCTGCTGCTGTAAACCACTACTTTTCAACATCGTCCACATTCAGGTATGCAACACTTCATGATCACGCAGTGCTGCATTACACGCCAACAGTACTCTGCCAACTCTGCATGTGAGGACCATGTTGCCATCAGATGGCACCTACAAAAGTCAGAACAAACTGAAGCGCTGCACAATCAGAATTTCACAGTCCACCCTGCGGCCAACCGTGTAGGCAGGCATGCTATGTGCAGCCAACCATGTAGGCAGGCTTGCTATGTGTGGCCAACCATGTAGGCAGGCATGCTATGTGCGGCCAACCATGTAGGCAGACATGTTATGTGCAGCCATGTACAACACAAAGCTATCCTGTCTAGACTATGGCCTGCTCTCAATGGCGCGCCTTTGGGATCTGTAAGCTGCATGCAAACATCTAGCTGGTCTGTGTAGCGTCTGGGATGCGCATATGGGCTCTGCAATTCCCATGACAGCATCGGCCGTACCCTTTTACTACAGTCTGAAGAATGCTTGGGTTATGCCCACCTCATGGCATCTTTGAGATCTTGGACGTTGCGAGCCAAGGAGTCCACACAGGCTTTCAGGCCCAGCTGTGAGTCTTTGATTTGAGCAGAAATGCGCTCATGCACAGCACGCATCTCGTCATCGATATGGGCCTTAAGGTGCGCATGTGTCTCCTGCTGCTTGAGGGCCTGAGCCTGTTGTCAAGCAGTAGAATCTTGGTACGTTGTCTGCCGGCTTTCTCTATGATGATGCTGATGCGCGTGCAGCCAATCAGTAAAACAAGAGGATATGTGCATGCAGCAATTGCACAAGCGTGTCTAATTCTTGTTGCTAGCAGGGGATGGTGAGCACCTTGACAAAGGCTTCTAGGTGAGAAATGCTCTCCTGGGCCTGCTGGTACCTTGTGGCTTCCTGATGCCTACGCGCCTGCAGCAACGGACAGCATCAGATAACACAGGCTTCAAGAAAGTCCGACTCAAAATATATCCGCAGTGTTAGCAGCGCGTACCTGTCGCTCTTGCTCTATTTCGCTGTAGAATGTGGAGAACTTCTCAGCTACATGACTGAGCTTGGCTGCTGCACCTGTTAAGCAAGCATGTGTGAGTATTGAGCTCCGTAGGCAGCGGTACAGCATCAGTGTGAGCATGTTGACCTGGTGAGTTATTGCCCCTATCCTGACTGCTTGCCAGCCTGCTGGGTGATGCTATTGAAGGCATACTGCTTACACGCCTGACATAACGCAGGTGCCCCAGGCAATGAGGTGTTGGCTGCAACGTTCTGAAGAACTTGTCGCGCTAAGCTCAGTCACGCAAAGGGGCTCCTTGGGCAATGCTGAGTTCTCAAACCCGGGCTGTCTCCGGTTGTGTTCCCAACTAAACGTAATGCTGGTACCAGGCACGCCAGGTGGTCAGGAAGCTGCTACACATTGCTAATGAAGGGCATCAGGCGGCGCTCGAGCTTAGATTGAGGGCCAATGATCTGGACAGTGATCTCTAAAACCGCGGGAAGACAAACGGGCGTTTAACCTTTTTGACCTGACCCTAATCTGCCGGCGCCACAGGTTCTGCGAACCAAGCAACGAATAGCGCTTGCTTCTTGCGCCATGGCGCTGTCATCTTTCGTCGACGTCTTCAAGAGCGGCAACATGGATCATCTTGGCCAGACTTGGAAAAACTACGACGCTGCCGTGTCCAAGTTTGTGTTCGATGGGTTGTCTCGGATGGGATTTGCAGACATTCGCAAACCAGCCAGCCCCCTCACGAGAGGAAAGCCTTTGATTGACAGCCCCACCCCTTTGGTCACACTTATCATAGCATATCTGACGATAGTGTCATGTGGATTTGTCAGCCAAAAGTTGAAAGGGCCGAAAAAGCAAAAGGCTGATCCTCTGTGGCTCAGGGTCCTTGTTCAGCTTCACAACGTATTTCTGATTGGACTGAGCGCATACATGTCTTTCACGTCAGCCTACTGCGCATGGAAGCACAGCTACCGATTCTGGGGACAAGGCTACTCTTCCAGTGAGAAGGACATGGGATGGATCATCTATGTCTTCTTCTTGTCCAAGATCTATGAATTTATGGATACAGTGCGTGCTGTAACCCATGCATGCATGAAAGCTCTCCTATCTTCTGCACAAGCTGACAGCTGAACATCATGTGGCTGTGCAGTTCATCATGCTGTTTAAAGGCAAGCTGGAACAGGTGTCATTTCTCCACGTATACCATCATGGTTCCATTTCTGCTATATGGTGAGCGTCCTATCTCTTCCACCTCTCTACCATATGGGTCTACAAGTGCCATCTACTTGAGCCAACTGCAAGCAGACACATTGTTCACGGTGGCATGAATGCGATGTCTTTTGCATTGCAACTGCCCTGTGGCAGCAAAACTGACGCAATCTGTCAATGTAGGTGGGCGATAGCTTATGGCGCACCAGGGGGAGATGGTGAGCCTTTCATGCAGTGTCTTTGATTTGCTGGATGCTTTTGCATACATGACACTCTTGTGCAGTTTTGTTGTTGCGCTACCCCAGCAATTGCTTTTGCATGCTTTGAAGGCTTTCCAGTTGCCAACTGCATCTATCCCTGGCTGCACCTTGTGTACATTGATTGCCCTCTGTTGCTTCTGTGACTCTTACTTTGTTGCCTGTGTCTGCAGCATGGTACAATGCATTTTTGAACTCCCTGGTCCACGTGATCATGTACACTTACTACCTATTGGCAACCACCATCGGCAAGGATGCCAAGAAGAAGAAGAAATTCCTCTGGTGGGGCCGCTATTTGACACAGTTTCAGATATTCCAGTTTGTTAGCATGCTGGTTCAGGCAGCGTATGTCTGGACTGTATCCCCTTACCCCAAATTCCTGTCGGGCCTGTTATTCTTCTACATGATTTCATTGTTGGCCCTATTTCTGAACTTCTACATCAAGAAGCATGGTGGCAAGTCAAAGTCCACTCCCAGAAAGAAGATGAGTTAGTGAGTTGATGGCTTGCAATTGTATTATTGAGAGCGTGAGAGCATAACAGCATTGACTGCACTGGCTATGGAATAGTGGAATGACACCCTGACTTCAGGTTTCTAGATCTGTATAACAGCTGGCAGAAGGCCTGCAGGTCATGGCATTGCAGTGCTTTCTTTCTTGTTGCTTTTATTTTTGTCTAGTGGTCAAATGCCTCCAATATTGATCCAGATCTGTGTGCATTATGTTGCATATCCCATTGTTCTGATCAGCGTTGAATGTATCGTTTGCAAAGATGAAACACACTTATATGGCGTTGTATGCCAGGACTTATCTAGTTGACCTGTGCTTTACACCCTGCTGCGTGTCATTCAATGATTTCATACTGAACGACTGGCTTTGCATATACCAACAACAATTAGTGCCACTCATCAGATTCACTGCCTACAAGGTTGTAATCAGTGTCACATTTACCTACATGAGCTAGCTGTCATGGTGCTGAACTAGGAACGACTGTCATGGTACTGCTATTGTGCAATGAACTGGCATTTCTGTTTAGCTGCCTGACATCTTTCAGAAGTACAAGCAGCTATCATGGCACAGGCGCACTCTGTTGTGCCATTGAGTAAACATGCCGTTGTCAATTGCAGACACTCTGAACATAAGATCAGGTACACCATTGCAACCAGTCCATAGCCTTATGAATCCTGCCATGTTCGTGTACAGGATACGTTGTACAGCGCCTGCATGTACTGGATAAACCATATAATGTCTTTATGTATAGGGTACATCATACTAGCGGGACTATATGTTGACTAGCAGGTCTAAGACTGGACTGCAATGGTGGCTGCAATTTGATAGGATGAGCTTCGGTGCTCAGCAGCCACTTGTCCAGAGGCAGCAAGTCGGGTGAACTGAAGAGGAGGTACAAGTACTTCAATGTCTCAGCCAGCCAGAAGCTCTGCATGACATTGTCATGAACAGGCGGCATAGCCATCACATCCTGTAGCATACATCATACGTGATGAGCGGCCGAGGACTCACAGTGCCCTTCTTATAGTACACAACTGCTGCTATTGTGCGGTGGTCGAACTAGGAGCCATGCTGCTACATGGACGAGCCATTGTGACAAACAGGAATGAATAATTTTCAATATATTTTTTGGCCATACAAAGTTAACAACCTCCTCAAGAGAGTAGACAGCTGATGTGTATTCAAGCAGGAGGTAACAAAACACATCCTACATTGGTACGCCTGCAGCATCTTGCTCAATGCACAATGGAAGGCTGTCGTAGCCATACCTCAAGGCCTGCATAGCCACTTTCAACTTTGCTGTACTTCTCAAAAGCCAGGAAGATCTGCCACGCCCACTTTTGGTACACCACATCTCCAGTGAAGCGCCACATATAGAAGAAGGACTCCAGCACCTCAGGCCTCAGCTGGTTGGCATTGCTGCCAGCTTGCATGTCATCTGTTGGGTGGAACCACACCATTTCTGGCGCTAAACCTACAATTAATATTACAGAATTTTGTATATTCAAATGTTTAAAGGCAGTTTCTGGCCTGGGGATCACATTCATCATCCTCAGGCTTGTAGCCCTCTGACCCTTTGGCCCTTGAACCCTGTAGCCTTGAAACCTTCATGCTGACAGATTCTAGCTGTGCAGCATATCAATGCATGTGCTTGGCTGAGTCATGCCAAAGTACAGCAAAGCTGGCACAGCCGCATGATCTCACAGCAGCGTGCATATATCTTGTCTGGGAAATTTCCTGCAGGCTTTACTGCTGTACAGCACGATATGTAAGATCACAGCATGGCTTGCTCTGTGGACAGAACACGTACAACATGCTATTGCAAGCCGATGCTGCTGTCACACTTGAATGTCACCTGCGAGTGGTGCATGCACCTGACCAGAGTGCACATCAGGACAGCTTTACATCCCTTCAAGCTGCAGCCTTTGTGTGCCTTGAGCTGTCAGGGGGTTGTGTGCAAGATCCTACCAACAGGCATTCTCTCATACATCTGCCAACAGCTGTACGTCAGGTTCTTGGCAGCTGTCATGTAATGATTTGCCTTGGACCCATTCACTGCCCCATAGGCCACACCCAGGGCCAGATTCCCAGGCAGGTAGCAGGTAAGGTGTTCAAGTCTGGGCATGAACATTGTGTTCTGCTGAATGAGGCCCACATACAGGAGACCACCAACGCTGACGTTCATCAGCTTGGTCATCATTTCATCCATGCTGTTCTCCCACATGCTGCGATACATTTCGTCCTGCATGGCACCGCATCTTTAATGCTGAGGGTGTTTAAGCTCTGTTTAATCGCGAAACGTCTATCTGAATTCAGAAACGTCACCCCTACACCGGAAATCTAGATAGAGAAACGTCTGGGGACAGTAAAAAGGCGTTTCTACATTGTAGAGATGTTTAGATGTTCGGCAGAAAAGTGTTTGTTGCCCAAGGCCTTGCATGTCCTAAGCTCAAGTCCCTTATAATATGCTATGTCTCTTATTGCCTGTTTTGCACAATCCATTCTATCTGAGTTACAGTCTGGTATGCCCTGTGTCATCACTGACCATCAAAAGATGCACATATCTGGCTGAGACATGCACGACACACAGCATGAAGAACACGCCTGCAGTTGTCATGCTGCTACTGAACAGGAGCAAGACAGTACAGTACACCTTCTCAAAGCTGCGAGAGCATCCACTTCTGGTAAGCAGCAAGGCATTGTATAGCACATGGCGTAGAACATGCAATAGCATGTACTGCTGGTGCTCCTAAAACATCTCCACAGTGTAGATTTGGAGATTTACTGTCCCCAGACATTTCTGAGTTGCAATTTCTAGTGTAGGAATGATGTTTCTGAATTGAAATAGACGTTTTGGGATCGAGATGAGCTGACTACCAGCAAGACCAATATGTACAGTACCTTCTGCCCCTTGAGCAGCCACATCTTGAGGAGGTACTCATAGTAGGAGTCAGCCATAGCACCCAAAGTGTAAGTCTTCATACCGGTGAAAGTGCCCCTGTTCCTGTTGAGGCGTGTTGGCAGCAGCCCCTGACCTGGAAGCTTCTCATTCAGCCATCTGCAGCACAACACACTTCATGCTGTGCTGAGACATTAGGGGCGGGGGGTGG
>JAABUP010003974.1_pt1 | contig 25091 bp, 25 predicted proteins | sample 5559201 | NCBI WGS metagenome assembly JAABUP01 (sample SAMN10711887, study PRJNA513373) | rock metagenome | isolation source: Antarctica rocks | place: Antarctica
GTTGGGGAGTGGGTTCGGGGGATGGCGGCTAGGGAGGAGGGGAGGGGGTACGGTGGGTCTTAGGATGGAGGGGGGTTGCTGGTGAGATTGATTGGGTGAGACTATGTTGTGATGATATTGTCGCAGGTCAGCTTTGGTGTTGGTTTAGATGTATGGCAAATCTGGGTGTTCATCATGATGCTCAGACTGGTGAATGCAGGTTTTGCCAGGTTTCAGCACTGTTAGGTCCTCCCGAGCTCGACCAATATCTCGTCGAAATCTACTCTGTCGACCCTTCCGCTTGTTACTTCCTCCAGCCAGCGACTGATGTCATCCGTCACATGCAAGCCACGCTCAACGCAGGTAGCGTAAAGACAAAAAGCAGCAATTGCCCGTGCTGGATAGAAGTTTGCGAGCTGGTAGTTCTTGCAACTAGTGATCCCTTAGCCAAATTCAAATGTAACATCAAGAAAGGGGGTAGGGAAGCAACGCACGCGTCAGTAATCTTAGCCCTGGCCGCTCTTGCAATGCCAGTCTCCATCAAGTCAGCAATCTTATACTCGTCATGATGTTCCTTGTCAAACCCATCATAATCCTCAGTCCCGCCCCAACCACCACTCCCAGCGTTGATCTCGCCGATCGTTCTGTCTAGGTATCGTGGCAGATACTCAAGCGGTAAGGGGATGCGGAGCTCAAATTTCAGGACTCTTAGAAGAATCAGCTCCGCTTCCACGACTGTGGCGCGCAAAGAGTCGTAGAGGACTGAAGGGAACGTCAACGGCTCGGCGGAGGCATTGCTGGATTGGAGCAGGCGCCAGGCCGGTAGGAGGAACTCGCGGAGTCGGCGGGGTGCTTCTGTGCCTTTCGATGCGAGTGAGAGGGAGGCTAAGGCGAGCGTCTGGGGGGGGTAAGCTGGGTTACGCAAACGGCTTGAGCACGTATGCAGGGGCGACTGAACGGACATGTGCATCTAAGATGTCGGCTGTGGTCTCGGGTGGACTGTGAAACCGTTTGTATTTGTTGAAATAGAGGAAGGACATTGCTATGGTCTCGTCTGGGCTTTGGGAAATAATCAGTATTAGTGCTCGGCGGTCATGGGTTTATGAGGGTTGTGTATTACCTACAGTCTTAGTATGTCTGCCATGGTGCACATGAACGAGTCTGTCGCTATCGGCGTGGGTATCACCGAGTGCGCGGTTGATTTTCCGGACATAGTGGACATCTCAATTCCTTATGATCTTGGACACAGGGCTTTAATCATTCAAACAAAAAAGAGTATCGCAAATTGTAAGACGTGGATGCGGAGGAAACCAGTCTCAGGTTCGCAGTCTTGCGAGGATAGCCTCGAGAAACGCATTGTATTCGAGCCGTATGTCTTGCCTGGTCGCCTATACATCTTGAAGTCTGAAGCCCGAAGCCCAGGGCGAAAACCCCACGTATCACGAAGGCGGTGAGCGAATTCTGCCCGATCTCGGTCCGTGATAGCTCCATCTAAATGACTCCGCTGAATGAAGGACCTCGTAAACACACACGCGCGCACCACTTTAGCTAGCATCTTTCTTCTAACACCGAGATGTTTGAGAGAGATAGGATCGAGTATTCCCTTCCTCGAACCATCGATGGGCCTATGCAAGAAACGATAGGGTTCCGCGTGAGCACTGTGCCGCTTTCAACACGAACTCCGTAACAGACAGCGCGGAACTAATGTCACGAGCAGCAGGCATGTCAGACAATAGAGGATATCAGCGCCAAACAATGAGGATATGGCGCTCACAAGAGCCATTCTGCCAAGATCAGGCACCTTTAGACCGTTCTGTGAGTGCGAATGGTTGACTCCGAACCTTGACATGTTCCTAACAAGTCTCAAGGGTGTTCCGGAGATCGTGCAGGTGCCAACACACTCATCCTCTTCAAAACAATCGAGTAGAGCTAGCTCTGTCAATCCGCAATCCCAGAGAGCGACTCCAGACTCCTCAGCCTCTGACAGCTCGACACAATGGCTTCTTCCGCCAGATCTACCACCGAATCTCACGCCTTCCAAGTCGAAGATATTCTTGGCAGCTCTGGAGAACTACGTGGCTCTTGGATCAGTAAGACTGCAGCCGCTTCACGATGGTCTCCATCAATGGACTCATGAATGGAGCGAGGTTCAACAAGCCTCCATAGTACTGCCTGGAGACCATCCAGTCACGGATAGTATAAACAAGCTTAGGCGCGCCCGGTGGATACGGCTCTTCTTCCGTCCAAATTCCAATAAGAAAGCGTGTGCGGATTGGGGAGCCTTGCGAGTATACTGTCTGCCGGACGATGCTGGAAGGTCGTACCTTAATAGAACCGACCAGACGGTTCGGAAGGCATTGAAGCATCTTATGCCACAATTGGACATATCGTCTGCGGGCTGGGAAGCGTGCTTCAACTCAGTCAGTCAACCTTATCCAGAAACTCTACGCTTCGAGCCTGGGGAGAACGATTCTCTCTTCTATGTCTTCAACACTCTTAAATCGCCATCGCCAGATCCGCTTATCGTTCAAGACAGATACACCAGAGAAGCAATGGGAAGCATTCTCAATTCATCTGAGATGTTTGAGGGCTTGAAGACTGCGCTATATCCTTACCAGCGACGTTCCGCAGCGATGATGATCCAGAGGGAGGCAGCCCCTGCACGTATGCTTGACCCGAGGCTAGAGAGACTTACAGGCCCGACCGGAGATAGCTACTTTTATGATAAAGAGACCGGTGCCTTGGTCCGTAATAAGCGGGAATACGAACAGCCACAGGGAGGTATTCTCGCTGAGACTATGGGGTTTGGTAAGACCCTTATTTGCTTGGCGGTCATTCTTGCCACCAGAGGTCATTGGCCGCAAATACCTCCAGAATACTCAGAAGGACTACATCCAGTGCGAAAGAAGACCGGTTCTCTTCTAGAAATGACAGCTGCAGCCATAGGTCGTCAACGGATACCATGGAAGGCGGCCTTCGAGAACATGAGAAAGCAGGATACTCATCATTGGAGCTGTCTGAAAGTTATCCGAGAAAACACTTGCTCATATGTTATTCCTGGACCGGTTCCTCGGCGGAGTCGGCGACTCATACTCGCGCCAAGGGGTGAAACTATCCGACTTTCCTCGGCGACCCTCATTATAGTTCCACCGAATCTCATTGTACAATGGCGTGATGAGATAGCTCACCATGTTGATTCTGCTGAGAACCTCCAGATACTCATCTTGGACAACCTCTCTAAGGCTTTCCCTTCCGCAGACGAACTCCTAGATTATGATATAGTCCTACTTTCAAAACTGCGATTCGAGAGAGAGGTGAGAGATGGCGAAGATGGTGCGGAATACCATTCACCTTTGAAAGACTTACACTGGCTTCGAATCATAGTTGACGAAGGGCACAGCTTTGCGTCTTCTGGGTCGAGGACGAACGCGGTCCACGTTCTGGACAGTCTGCACATAGAGAGGAGATGGATCGTTAGTGGAACTCCTGCAAATGGTTTAATCGGCGTGGAGGTTAGCTTGGCGGCTCACGAGACACTATCCGATGATCCAGGGGGTCCACAAGAGGCTGCGACTCAGCTCGCTTTGGAGGCACGAAAATTGGAAGAAGCGCACGAGCAAGAATGCAAGGACCTTGAGAAGCTTGGCCGAATTGTTGTAGATTTCCTCAAGCTGAGACCATGGGCCAATTCTCGATCAGAAGATGCCGCCTCGTGGCAGCGTTATATCCTCCCCCATGCGACTGTGCAACCAGATCTCAAGCCACCGCGTCAAGGACGACGCTCAGATCGGCGCAAATCCGGTGGTCATTCGAAAAGTAATGTCGTCGTTGGTCGAAAGAAGTCAAGCTCCTTGAGAAGTACTCTTGAAGGCCTTGTCATCCGTCACCGTATTGAGGACATCGAGAAGGACTTGCAATTACCACCGCTACACAACCGGATAGTGTATCTCGAACCTTCATATCATGACAAAATGTCGATCAATCTCTTCATCTTGGTCCTCACGTCGAATGCGATAACTTCAGAGAGAACAGACCAAGACTACATTTTCCATCCGAAGAATCGAAAGTTGTTGAACAGCCTCATCACGAACCTGAGGCAGTCAGGTTTTTGGTGGACCGGTTTCACCGAGCACAATGTATCAGAGGCTCTTAGGGTCAGCAAAGAGTATCTGGATCAAGGCAAAGTCGTTGAGGAAGACCGTGCTTTGTTGGAAGAAGTTTTCGCGGTGGGCGAGAGCGCTCTAGCCTCACCTGCATGGCGGGCTTTCAGCCGTTTCCATGAGCTCGGTATCTATTTAGAGGCATTCCCAGAAGACGCATGCAAAGCTTGGGCTCTGCATGGTGAACAATCCAACCCACTCTTGATGGGAACAACTCAAGTAAAACTTGCCCAGCGATACGTCGCCTCCCACGTCTATGCTTCAAACCCCGCTGCAGGACTTGCACATGCCGGGACAGCTGTTATGGAAGCCGCAAGGAAAGATACAGAACCAGTGCAAAAGACTGATGTTTCTGAAGAGAAAGGCGTGCCACAGTCAAGCATGACGGAAGAGCCCAAAGTCAAGGGTAAACATACAATCTCTGGGGCTCGGCTGGACCTGACACCTACGCGAATACCACGACGTCCTTCAGCCGGGAATGAGGATTGCAAAAAGAATCATTCACCAAAGCAACTTAAATCTGCGCTGAAGGTCACTCAAGCCTCTGAGTCTGATCTTGGCTTATCAACAACCTCGCCCTTGAGAAATACGACCATTTGCGGGACTGCGTCAGCCAAGCTAAGCTACTTACTTGACCGAGTCATTACACTCCACAAAGAGGAGAAGATTCTCATCTTTTACGAAGGAGACAACATCGCATATTACATAGGTGAGGTGCTTGAGTTGGTACACGTGAAGCACCTGATCTATGCGAAATCGCTACCCAATGCTCGTCGAGCCGCTTACATCGCGACATTCAACACTACAGAGACTTTCAGAGTACTGTTGATGGACGTCCATCAAGCGGCTCATGGCCTCCATATTGCTAGCGCATCTCGGGTGTTTTTCGTCAACCCTGTATGGCAACCCAATGTTGAAGCACAAGCCATCAAGCGTGCGCATCGCATTGGACAGACTCGACCTGTTTTCGTTGAGACCCTCGTTCTAAGGAATACTCTAGAGGACAGTATGCTTCAGCGACGGAAAGCCATGACCACATCGGAACATCAGCGAGCGGAGAAGAGTCTGTTGGATGACTCAACAATGGGAAGCATAATCCAGAATGCCAGATTTATTCCGATGTCAGATGACGAAAGTCCCGGGCAACGCCAGATGGCAAAATTAGCTGTGCCTCAGCAAGTCTTCGGTCGTGTTGATGGAAAGACCACCATAGGCGATGATCCAGACGCCGACATCATCATGCCTGAGGGGATCCTGCCGTCGAAATCCAAAAGGCCGTCGAAGCGCCAGCTAGCCTTTCTCGAGGTTGATGTCCCTCGACTTACCTCGGATATTATTGAAGCATCCCCATCCAAACGCAAGAGAGTACGGGTGGCCCCTCCATTGACAGGGGAGAGCAGCTCAACCTGCACTAGTGGTATCACCGTGGAGAGCCCTAAGAAGAATCGGAGAAAACAGGCGAAAAAAGACTCGCCTACATCACAAACGATAGAGCAGCAAGAGCCGCAGCGGAATGAAGAGTTCTCTACGACCAACCCCGCTACGCCCCCTCGAAAAAGAGTCGGGTTCCTGCTTGAAGCAGAAGATGAAGAGGAAGCAATAGTATCACATGGTATCCTTGGAAGTACTTCGAATACTTCATCGCCAGTTACTCCTAGTTTATTCAGTGGATCGCCATCACCTCGTCGGCGTTCTGGCGATACCAGCTCCACGGAGTTCAGACCCTTTATAAGCACTGGAATTTGAAAGGTTTTCTGGAGCATGGAAAGGGCGATATGGACGGATATGGCACATCGAGCTCGGCGAATATGGTTACAGGCTTGGATCGTGAGGCGCTTTGGGGTCTAATGACACAGACCTCTGGAACTGGGGAGAGGCGTCTGGCGGGCGGCTGGGATCAGTCACAACGCGCATATCTAGTTTCACCTAGCCTCTTTCTATTTTTCGAGGACTCATGTTTCGCTGCAGAAGTTCCACCCACTGCCGTGGCTTCTTCACCATATGTATCATAGGAGAAAGATACACGTATGTTCCAGCGCTGTAGGGCAATATCTCAAGATAGGCAATTGAGCGCCTAGCCTGACTTCACTAGCCTAGATACAATTTTATATATCAGTAAACCACTAAAACATCTGAACACCATGAAGCCCCTGAAATCTTCTTCCTACACCCAAACACGAAGTTTCCTTACATAATCACCCCATCCCAAATGCGGGGCTACTCCCCATGCCCTAGCGCTAATGGCCCAGTACTCCGGTACACCCGCCTCAAGAGCGAACCAAGCCCTGCACTCTACTTTGTAACGGCCATGGCTTTGATCGCGGAAACGGGCGTGCTGCTGCACGGCACAGCATACCTAGGCGGGTACTATATATACAGCAGATGGAGTGGTGTTGTGTCTTTGCTCCTATTGGACTGAGCGCTTGTGTGGAACAGGGGCAGTTTGCTCTTAGATGGGGTGCCTTAATAATCCCCAGTCAAATGCCAGTCTCTCATACACATATTGTGTGTATCAACCCTGAGCGGAGTGGCTGTTCATATGCAACGAACAACACGCACTGTCCTAAGCTGTCCGTAGTACCTCGTCTCGAGGCTGAGCTCTCCGCGTGGCGCCTTGGAGGTGTGCGGGAGCAAAGTATTTGTACTTGTCCTCTGCAGACGTCTCGCCATCTGTCTGCTTGGAATGTTCGTCTTGGGCTTCAACACAGCGAATCATTGATACGTACCTTATGGAACGACTACGACAGCTTGTTCACAACTACCTGCGATCAATTGAACGACGGTTATCTCGTGACTCTTCTGTGGCAGAGTACCGCTGATGGCGCTACCACTACGAAATGTCCAAACCACGCTGTCTGCGTCATTCACCATTGGCTGTATTGCAACCTCATGCGGCTGTTCTCTCGACGAAGACAATGTCTGGGATGCCTTCCGAATGAACGAGCGATGGTCAGATCAGGAGATCGAGCTGACAAATTATCCAAAACGCCTGCGTCGACTGGCCCATCTTCTTCTTTGCCCGGATCATGAAGAACAGTTGGGCGAAGCGGCAGCTCAAGCCTGGCGAAACCCACGTCCACGCGACGATCTTTTTCAACTATTCGGCTTGGACACAGATCCAGATGAGTGGAGTTGCATTGCCAAGCGGTGTTGTGCAGACGACTTCTTCGACACGGATGATCGCTGGAACATACATAATATCATCAATGATCTCGCCCATGGCGTGGTCGATAGGGAATGTCTAAGCAGTGAGAAGAGGACAGAAATGGTCAGAGATCTAGTCAGTCGGCTTCATTGCGAGGATCACCGAACCCACGGCATGATGAAACGGATTCGGGACAAGTGGAACGTTGATTTGGCCGCAACATTCGCAAGTGAGGGATCCGGATCGTGCAGCGACACTTCTTCATGCTCCAAGACTGAGGAGAGTACCACTTCCCGTAGCCCTTGCCAGGCTTCTTCGAAAAGTTTATCTGGTGTGGCAGGCGGTCAAGGTCTGCTTGAAGACGTGGATGCATCTATCCAGAAATCAGCGAGCCAACCTCGTAGCCAAGAGCCTGACACAAGGATAAGCAAGACACCTGAGCCACAGCAACTTCCGACTCCGCCTTGCAGCAATCAACGAAGTGAAAGCTCCTCAAGCGAGAGGTCATTCTCCAGGAATGGGAGGTCGAATGATGCTATGTCACGAAACACAGCGACTCCACCAAGCATGTTTTGTTCGGATCTAGGGATACAAATCTAAGTCCACCGTCCATTTCCGTCACATCTTCAGCGACTGAACAGCAAACCAAGGATCTTTCCCAAAGGCTTAAACGTCCGTTGACATCCGCAACAGAGGACCAGGTAAAAGTGTCATCCGAGTCACATCAGAATGCCTCCCCCATCTCAAAAAAACGCTCAGTAACTTTAATGGAGCCATGTAAAGATCCATTCACTAACGAATCTGATGAAACCCCGCCTGCAACGCACCCACTTGACATGATTAGACGCCGGTCGTCTTCAGTCATGACATCGTCCCTCGAGCTAAAGCACAAAGCCTCGCCTTCACAAATCCGCGGAACGCAGTCATCTCCAACCTTGCCCAAAACAAGTCGTCACCAAGAAACGAACCCTGAAATAGAAAGGCGAACATCACTGTCACGCAATCCAACACCCGCTCAGGCACCGGAGAGTGAAGTCTTCATTAAAACCAAGACAGCTGCCAAGATCCTGACGCCCCGGGAGATCGATAATGAGCTGCTCAGCGTTATCAGGGACCCAACTGACAAGACCAAGAAAACCAAAAAGGTGGATTTGCCCAAAGAGTCGCACAGAAATGACCAAGACAAGCAAAAAGCAGAACCAATAGGATACGTCTACGTACTCAAGAACCCGGACTGGCCAAAGCATGTCAAAATCGGCATAACCCGTCAATCGGTCCAACAGCGCAAGGAGCAGATCAGAAAAGCATGTGATTTCCAACAACTGGAGCGAGTAGTGGACGGCGAGCAAATGAAGTTTCCCAACTATCGACTAGTTGAGAAGTTGTGCCATGTGGAGTTGCGAAACTTTCAGAAGACATTTCTATGCAATTGCCGCAAGCCGCATACGGGCGGGCAATTGGAGCATCATGAATGGTTCGAAGTGTCGGAGGATACAGCTGTGGAGACCGTGCAGAGATGGAGGACATGGCTTCGCCTATCTCCATACGACGAGAATGGCAATCTTATGTCCTGGTGGCGGGAAAGAGCTGGCAGTGGATTATTCAGTAAAGAGCCATTTGGTCAGGCAGAGGAAGAAACCATAGACCACAAAAGCCGTCATCAGCGCTGGAGTCTGTGGTTGAGGGATCCTACTATGCGAGATCTGATTGGATTCGAGTTTTGGAAGTTTTTCTTCGAAGCCAGAAGCGGACAGAAGAGTCGGTGGAAGTTAGCGCGAGAGAATCCTGAGCGCTTGGGATGTTTCCTATGTGCGGTTTGCTTCTTTTTGGGACCTAAGGAGTCGACTATCATTCTTCTTATCCTTCTCTTTGTAGTATGATCTCGGTCTTTATTTTGGCTACCGATCTGGTGCAATCACAGGACTAGGTCGGTCAGAACCCATAAATTCCAGGTATACAGCGATTAGCGGAAAGAGTGAAGATTGAGGACTTGACTGAGCAACACGAAACAATCAAGCAGCGGGGTTGACAAGGGCGTCAGGGTAGTTTTTCAGGGGATCGACATGTTACGACCGCAAGAAAGGATGGATCATATCACGAACCTCATGTAATGCTACAACAAGCTGCAGAAGCTGGGACCGCAAGGCCTCTCTTTTTGCAAGGCCATAGGTCCTGCGTATTGTATCCATGGTCGCATGAGCAGAGTACATGGCTCGATCAAGCTGATACCCCTCCACTGCACAGTTCTTCCAGCCTTTGCACACCCTGTAGCACCTCTTCGCCGGTGTTGGTCGTAGTTCCAGCCGGTTTATCAAATCGGCCATACCGTAGATCACTTAAGTCTCCGACTGTTCCCTTGATTTCACCGAAGATTACCTGTGCCTCTGCTTCCATTGCAGCAATTTCTGCTTCGACGTCGGCACAAGCCTGCGTCATTGCGGTCAGGATGCTGGTAAGTGTATGCGGATTGGTCGTAGGGAGATTCGAGGTTGATCCACATAGCTGTCGCTGTTAGCTTCGACAAATGTGCTGTTGTATAGTAGCTTTACCTCGGTCTCCATCTCGATCTCTCTACCATCAATATCCTCCATCTCATGTTTTTCTGTCTTCCTCCTAGCTTTTACCACCTCTCTCTGCTGCCTCTCGCCTCTCTTAACCTCCTGCGCAATGTTCCGCTTGACTTCGTCGGTTTGAAGACCTCGTAGGTACTGTAGCTCACGATAAAGTAGCTTTATCTGCGGATGCGAACGTTGTGATTTAGGAAAGAGCTCTGCGAACTTTTGAAGGGTGATGAACGTAGGTAGAGGAGCAGGAAGGAGGAGAAAATTGCTCAGAATGGATCCTTCTGTCGGGGCCATATTGCACAAGCTTCGCGTGTCCGACAACACCCAGCGGCGCAGGGAATGACAAGATACGTGATTCAAATCTCTGAGTAAATACTGCGTAGAACAAGTAGTGGTTGGTTGAAAAGACGCGTTCTTGGTCCGAGCTCCCCTGAGATTCACAAACAAGGGCAGTCGCGGGCTCCTCGTCTAAAGGGAGCTCAAGGAAAAACATATCATAACACAACTCTTTGTAAAGATACAAAACTTGATCGACCTCCTTTAGATCTTGTTCTTTCTTGCTCTCGTCTCAGTACTGTGGATCTCAGCAAACATGGCGCCTTCAAGTCAGCCCCCATACATAAAGGACGAGCGGGTCCTATGTTTCCACCATGAGCTCCTCTACGAGGCCAAGATACTGGACTCCAGGTTAAGTGATACCAGTGACAAGAAGAGTCCTTTGCAGTATCGTGTCCACTACAAGGGGTGGAAGAATACGTAAGTAACAAAGGCCCATCAGAATGCACTTGTTCTTGTAGCTTTGGAAGGATTTTGTTTTGGAAAAACTGTGGCACAGGGTTTGAATTTCATGTCGTTTTGCACTTCATATGATTGTGTGGCTCCACAATCTTTCGACTGCGGCCTTTCTTTTTTCTTACGCTCTCCACAACTTCGGTATCTCCGGCACTCTGTGATTCAGATTGTCAGAGTTGGGTTTGTCTTGCAGGCTCGTCCGTACTGCAAATCTTCGAAATGGCTCAGGCAAACAAGGCTGACTCTTCGGCCTTCTCGCGCCAGCTGGGACGACTGGGTACCTCAAGATCGTCTTCGCAAGCTCACAGATGAGAACAAGCAGCTTGCTCAGGATCTCAAGCACGAGTCGGACGCCGCCCATCGCCAACGCGCCGCACCGACAAAGGCCACCCCGGCCTCCACTAAGAAGAAAGCTGCAGGCTCTGACCTCAGCTCCACACGTGGCAGCGAAGAGCGACATTCTTCCGTGCCTGCTATCGGTCGAGGCCAAAAGCGTGGAAGAGACTTTGAGATAGAAAAGGTCGGTAACCCTGACTTCACCTTCACATCTCCTCTGCAAACATCTTTCATGGACAGCACCCTGCCACTGGGTAGCAGTGACTCTTCCTCATTTGATGACGCTCAATTGCCTACTTTCACATCTTTTCCTACCTCCACTGCAAACCCCCAAAGACCATTAAGACGCGGCCGTGGCCGCGATCTATGGCAGAAAGAGAATGAAACAGCCGGAGTGTATGGGTACAGAGATCTTCCTACCGCAGAGGAGATCCTTTCCAAGCCTCCTCCTGTCGACTCTCGCCGCAGAGCCATGCTACGCGACATACCGGAGTCATACATGCCACCCCAACACCCACAGCTCATGAAGCTCAATTTCGAAGATCCTGGAAACGAGCCAAAGCGTCAATTCTTCAAGGCCCAGGAGCAAAATGACACTCTAATGATTGCTGGCTACATTGAAGAGTTCAGCATCCACCCCTTGAAGGGCAGCAGTAACAGTCAGCAGGAGGAAGCTTTCCACTCCCGTCCGGCAGTCCGCCTTCACATCCCCGACCACCTCAAAGCGATCCTTGTCGACGATTGGGAGAATGTCACCAAGAACCTACAGCTGGTCCCACTACCATCCAAAAATTCCGCCAACGCTATCCTAACGACTTACTTCGACGAGGAGAAGGTGAAGCGCAGCCTGGGCTCCGCGGAAGCAGATATTCTAGAAGAGGTTGTGGCGGGCGTCAAAGAGTACTTCGACAAATGCCTTGGCAGAATCCTACTCTACCGCTTCGAGCGAGAGCAATTCTTCGAAATCCGACAGTTGTGGGAAGCCGGCAAAGGCGAGTGGGACGGCAAAGGGCCAGGGGACGTCTACGGAGCAGAGCACTTGTGCAGACTTTTCGGTGCGTCCTGTCTCCCACGCTTCTTGTACTTTCACGAGTGCTGATCATCATTCAACGACGTCTAGTCTCAATGCCAGAGCTCATCGCTCAAACAAACATGGACCACCAATCCGTCAACCGTCTACGCGAGGAGTTGTCGAAGCTGACGACATGGCTGGGCAAGAACTCGAGCCGCTTCTTCACCTCCGAGTACGAGAACGCGAGTCAGGAGTACATTGAGAAGGCTAGAGGCGTCTGAGTGCTTGTGGAACGAAGGCGACGGACACCATCAGGAGGTTAAGGGAGGGATTCAGGATAGTGAAAAGCGCTGTGTTGAGTAAAAATCACAGTACGACTAGAGAGAGAGAGCTACATGTACTGCATGTATGCCTTATCCTCCCTCCGCACGTTTCAAAAAGACCCATGTCTTCGTCTTCCCAGGTCCCGATCAAGTCTTCAATCCGTCGAACTTTCTTCCATAGCGTCCATCCGGTGGAAAACAATGGCCGTATTCGATGATCAAGAGCCTCATGCCTGACTGAGATTCGTGGCCTGGTCTCCGTCAAGGCATATCTGCTTCGGGTCGGGACCGTGGAGCCATGCCCAACATCAAACACGCCGTCCGCAGCAAGCATCACATCTCCACCTTGTCCTTACTTCGTGCGTCGTCATCAAAATGCCCGTTACCGCATGTAGCGACTAACGCGAAGAAAGTATACACAATTCTGGCCACGGTTGTTACTCTAGCTTCAGACATAGTGACTGTACAATGCGCTTTCATACAGATTTTTATATATTGAAGGTTGCGACTATGGATATCGACAACGCTAATCACCTCTCCCGAAGGAGTTTCCTGACATCCTCGACGGCCACTCTCGCAATCTTCTTCAGCACCACCTTCTCGTCTGCCTCGCGGAACTTCTCCCACCTGTCTAGGCCATCTTTGGATTGGATACTCAACGTCTCGTACCCTTTCTTGATTACATTGTTCACCTCCCTCGGGCTAAGGTTCTTCTTTCCCTTTCTCTTTTCGCTTTCGAGTAACTCGTGGTAGTGATTTGAGACGCTGATCAGGGTATCGATGGAATTGTTGTCATTATCTTTAGCCAAGTTGTAAGCATCTCGGAACTTTGTGAGATTGGGACCACTTTCGACGAGCTTGTAGAAGAGGTCGTCGTAGGGTGCGGGGTCGGGCAGGAAAGCTTCACCGTTGGAGAGAGAAAGGGCGATAAGGTTCACCAGGGAATCGAGCAGAGGATGGATGTCGGGGTCGTGGGAGAGGTCAGAAGCGTAGGTAGTCAGAAAGCGAAGGAGGGATAGCAGAGTCCTCCAGAGCTCAGACCAGTGATACGCCATGCGTGTACGAGACCTGCTCAGGAATGAGATGATCCGGACGATAATACCGAGACAAAGACTATCAGCACCTTGTAAGCGTACGTCTATAAAGAGAATCTGGTAAACGTGGCAACGTACATGTAAAGATTGATGTCCAGCCGGCGCCGCAAATTGTGATTGAGAGCATCAGTCATAATGTCCAAAATGACAGTAGCGAGAATTCGGTCACCATATGTCAATGGAAGATAAGGCAGCCTCTGTCGACAAAGCCGAACAGCTATCTTACTTTCACCGTCACATATACGTTTGCATAATACCTGATCCTCCAGCAAGATACGTAGAATGAAGAGGTTGAGATTAGCGTAGAGAGATGCCCGAGAGGAGCGGTAGGCGTGGTGTAGCAGATATGAAGTGAACGAAAGAAAGCCGCTAAAAGGCGAATCCTGGTGCTTATGCTCTGTAGGTAGATTAACAAGACTGAAATCGAAGAGTTTGTTGGCGTCCGTGAAATCGTAAGTGGCTAGAAGTACAGCGGCTTCGGGCCCTGGTCTACCGGATGGTCAAAACAGTGTCACCAGAAGTACACAAAAACTACTTACAGAACTGCAAACCGTTCTTGAGCGTCTTCTGTGCTTAGTGTGGGTGACGCGGTCTTTGCGCCGGGAGTGAAAGCGCCCAGACCAAAGTACGTCAACGTGCTACTGAGATTCCATCCCTCTGGAAGGTCCTCCTGCACCGCTACATACTTGTCTCTTGCTGAAGAACATGTAACACCAATACTCCTTACTATCTTTTGTATTGTAGATTCGTTAACGAAGTCGTCAAGTCTTAGTCGATATGGGTTTTGGAATTCGAATTTGTTGTAATTGGCAAGGAGGCCGAGAAGGAGAAATGGCTCAAATGCTCGATCATGCGTATCAATATCGTGAACGTACTATCAATGGTGAGCAATAAATTTGAGTTCGCTAGAATCAAACGTGCCTTCATAAGAGATGGAAAGAGATCGCGATGAGTGAGGTAAGAGACAAGACCCGTCTGATATGCGCCGGAGGTCATAGAAAGGGCAACCTCTATAGCCTTATGCCGTACTACCACTGTCCCTTGGAGTCAGCTTGGCATATGCTGAGAGAATTATCACCGACTCACGATTCCTTCCATTCTTGATTGTGAGGTCAAGAGAATTGACGAACTCTGTAAGAACCACATCCACCTCGTCCAGCCCAGCCAGTACGGCGATAATGTCTGAACTAGGGTTTGTATACCTCTTCGTCAGAACGCCACCTAGGAAAGCTGTCAAGGTCTGGTTCGTAAGCCGATATACGTGTGGTATAGGGTGCGAATCAGCTTACATCAAGTGCTACTTCGTCCGATGGATCCGTGCCGCTCTTCATTTGGGCTACTGCGCGAGAGAAGAGCTGGCGTGACTGGGCCTGGAGCAAACATCAGCGGAAGTATGCAAGTCCTTGTGACAGTTGATCTTGACCTGGTAATGAAGAAGCTCGTCTGCGCTCAGTTCCTCGAGAATACGTTGCAAGCTGGCTTTGTCTGGGCGTAGCAAGAAAAATTCCCGCCAGAATCCCTCCGGCTTGACATATTGCTCATCGTGCTATAATTATGAGTTGATGCGACCAGAACGATGACAGATCTTGCCTTACCTTAAAGAGAGCTTCGTACAGATGCACGATCTTTGGCTGAAAGGACTTTGGTCTACTTTGCTGAGTGAGCGGCGACGACTCCATGCTTCATCCTTCCGCCATCACTTTTACACCGTTGCATCCAAGACTGTAGAGGAGATGGGGCCAAGCCGCTGACGGTGATAACTCTCTCCGTGAAACTCCCAGTGAATACATTCCACGCTGAGCTCCTGTACCTTAGCGAAGGCGAGACCCCTGTAGCTGCATGTGCGCTAAGCCCTGAGGCTCTGCGCTCATCTGATGTTTGCATCCCATGTACCTTACTCAGGGGATCACCCAGGTCACATGAACAAGGAATTCATGGCAATCTTGTCTTTTGCTCTATCGTATTACCCAAGATCTCACAACACAATGTGCCACGCGAACCGACACCAGCATGAGTTTAATGCTTTGGTAAGCTACTGCTCCGTAATACTCCAGGATTGGTATGGGCGTTGGTTGGGATTGTGTAGAAATGCGTTGAGTATCATTGGTCGATCGGATCTCTACCGGCAATGCGGCTTTTTCCGTCATCGGAATGCATGGTGACATTGCGCCGATTCCTCCGAAAAGACTCTCGTACAATCGTTCATGTTGTGACACGAATTATAACTTGTCCATAATCATCCCCAGTCTGAGGTGGCGGTCATACAGTTTTCAATTGAATCTTCGTCACGAAGCGTTAACGATGTCGCTGTCTCGCTTTTTTGTGCCGTTGATATCATCGTCAACCGCGGTATCCAAATTCGCCTCTTCCACAGCAAGCTCAGCATCACGATCATGTTCTCAAACGCCGCGAAATTTTTCCTCTACCGCTCGTGTTGGACTGTCATCAAAACGAGAACTCCAGACAACTGCCGCGTACCGACCTTACACACTTGACCCTCCACCCGCTCCACCGCGGAACTCTGGCATACCCGACACATCCATAGCACGAGGGATACCAGAAGTGAACGATACAAGACCGCCGCGGGTTCAACGTGAGGTATCTCTTGATACGCCATCGCAAGAGATCTCCACTGTCTGCGTCACGGAGAATGAAGCGCAGAAGAGCAAACCTGTCATAACAAGCACGCCATCCGCTCTATCACAATCGGCGTCGCCTTCAGCATCCAAACCCAAGCGCAGCAAGCTTCGTCCCCGTAAAGCTGCCATGTCACTAACATCTTCCGCTACGAAACAACTGCGCAATCTTCTCTCGCAGCCTGAGCCGAAACTTATCCGGGTGGGGGTGAAAAACAGAGGATGTTCGGGCTTAGCATATAATCTGGAATATGTGGACAACCCTGGAGTCTTTGACGAGACGGTAGAACAAGATGGTGTCAAAGTTTTGATAGACAGCAAAGCGTTGTTTAGCATCATCGGGAGTGAAATGGATTGGGTGGAGGACAAATTAAATCAGCGCTTTGTTTTCAGGAACCCCAACATCAGTAAGTCACCCTCCTAGGAGCCTTCCTGAGATTTGGTAAGTCAGCATTGACGGTGACTAGAGGAGCAATGCGGTTGTGGCGAGTCGTTCATGGTATAGATTTTGGATCTGGAGGAGCGACTGAAGCATTACGACAGGCGGTTTTCTCAGCATTGATATTGGCGCAGACGGCATTTGCGGCGTTCAATAAGTCATTGGTGGACACGATCAAACTCTCCCTATTATAGTTCCTCAAATTCGAAGCTGGACTTAAGAACCTTATACTCCCAGGCCATCAATACACACCAGGTTCGAAGTCCACGATTCGGACATTCTGCATGATGCCATCAAGACTCTTTACAAACGCCAGATGTGCAGGGTCCTTCTCGAGATAATACTTTCGGTCTTCATCGTTTTCAAACTCCATCACAAAGCCGTGTGAAAAACTTCCCTGTACGACAAAGTCCGTCAGTCACTGTTCCTCGGTTAATCGCAATGGCAGATTTTGTTGACAGGGTAGAACTGGGAAGGGGCACAACTACTTGATATCCTTGTGGGCTATTGTCTCTGCCTCCGACTGAAGCTTTGACATAGGGCTTCTGACTGGTTGGGTGGATGCATTTGTTTCGAAGATCGAGCATGCGCGAGCATACCTAAGCACGCGTCAACTAGAAAGTCTGCAAGATCACATCCCAGTGCGAGAATGGACATACGTCTCTGACGGTCTCCAAATCCACAGTAGGCTTGAACTGTACTTTTGTCAAAGGCTGCTATATAGTCAAATCCAGAATCAATAGGCTCACCTCGAAGAGAACAATATGTACGATACCCATGCTTGCGTGTTTCAAATCTTTGGAAGTGCTCAATAATTAGGAAAGTGTACCTCGAGATCTTTGATGGTACTTCCGTGCAAAAGTACGCATGCGATAAAAGCTATTCCAGTGATCTTTAAGGTAGACGTATGGTTATAATTCCAAGGTATTCGTATAGGAAGTTCGCGGATGACCTCGGCTAGATTCGGACAAGGGCAGAGGATCTGGAAAGAGCCAGCTGATTAATATGACGGAGTCCTCCTGGGATTCTTGAAGTCCCATGGAGAACTTCTATTACGAAATCAGAATTAGACGCCAAGGGCCGCTCACAGATTGAGCTCCGCAGCCCATTGATTCCTCTCTATTCAACATCACCACCGCTCATACTTCCTTGCACGGTGTCAAACACGGCGCCGGAGCATTGTGACTGCATGACTGTCGTTCCCAATGGCAGAACCACCGTCACCACCACCACCTCTCCATCTAACAATCCGCTTCACAACCTCCACGCCGGACCTGCTACTCACCATCACCTCTCCCGCAACCACGACGACCCTCACCCTCAAACGTGAGATCCGCACAAACCTCCCTCCAGAAACCTCCACCCACCGTCTCCGCCTCATCCACTCCGGCAAAGTCCTCCCAGACACCTCCACCCTCTCCGAAGCCCTCAAACTCCCACCTCCACCTCGCCAACCCACCTCCACCCACAGTGACCCCTCCGGCAAAGGCAAAGCCCCAATCCGCGACCTCCCACCCCCTCCACCACCACAGCGCGTCTACATCCACTGCTCGATCGGCGACCCCCTCACCCCCTCCGAACTCGTCGCCGAAGCCGCAGCCGCAGACGACACCTCCCGCGCCCCAACACCCTTGTCATCCGCAGCCCAGCAGCAACAACAACAACGAAATGCCTCCTCGACGACAACACCCGCACCCCGCGGCTTCGACCGCCTCCTAACCGCCGGCTTCACGCCCCAAGAAATCGCCGCCCTGCGCTCCCAATTCCTCGACCTGCAATCGCACACGCACACCCCGGACACCATGCCCTCCGCCTCCGAACTACGCACGCTGGAAGACCGCTGGATCGATGAATCAACGTCGCCTAACACCACCAATAACAATGCCGGCGACGCGAACGATGGGTTTGGAGGGTTCGGAGACGGGGAAGGGGGCGGGTTGGAGGATCTGTTGTGGGGGAATGTGATGGGGTTTTTCTGGCCGGTGGGGGCCGTGGTGTGGTTGTTGAGGGAGGAGGGGGTGTGGAGTAAGAGGAGGCAGATTGCGGTTTTTACGGGCATGTTGGTTAATGTTGCTTTTAGTGTTTTGAGGGTTACTTCTTGATTCTGGGGGTAGTCCTGCGGTGGGGGCTTGGAGATGGTTGGGGGTTGAGAATGGGAGGGAAGCATTGCGTTGGCGTTGGAGATACCCATTGTACGCGCTCATTGTGATTCAAATTACTGTTGAATTTTTGGCTTAGTGAGTACTGGAGTGTACAAAAGCTTTGACTGCTCGCCACGAACGCCTTTGCCTAGTGAAACTTGCTATAAACGACGGCGATGATAAGAAGCACAAGTACCGTAATAATCGCCACGGTGATTACCCGATTTGTAGCCATCCTAGCAGAGTCGTCAGCACGTCCATCCTCATTCTCATACCACCACAATATAAGGGAGCAAGTACCTACGCGCCATCCCCCTCAACGTCTTCACACTCCTCTCCACATACCCCTCACTCTCCAACAAGCCCCCCCTCGTATGCTGAATCGTCTCCCTCTGCGTATGCAAATCCGCCAACGTCCCCCTCCCGATATCCTCCGTCTCCAGCGCGATCCGCTGGCTCTCCCTCAGCCGGTGCGAGCTACGATCCAATCTGTCGGTGCCCGAGAGGAGCTGCTGCCGCTGCTCGAGCTGGTCGTCGGTAGCGGAGGGATTGTCGGTGTAGCGGTCTCCGAAGAGCGCTTTGCGGTCTGAGGAGAGGGATTTGAGTTTGCGTTTCAGGCTGTCGATGTCGGTTTCGAAGTTGCGGAAGCGTTGGTTGGTTTTGCTGCGGGTGGAGGAGGGGATGTTCTGCTTTTCGATGCGCATTTGATCCAGCTGCACAGAAGGCGGATGGAAGTTAGCAGATCTGTTCTTACAGGATGGATATTTCGACTCAAGGATATCATTCGTCTCTTGGTAGGGCCCATGCTAAGGTGGTACTGACGAGTTCGTTGGCTTCGTCCAATGCTCGCTCAGCTTGTCGCACTGCTGCTTTCCGAGGTTCTCCTGACAGCTCTGGGATTTGGTCTAGCTTCTGGTTCAGATCTGCTTGGACGAGCTTGAGTTCCGCTTCGTAGCTGCCAAACAGCTCCGAGCCAGCGTCAGTGTCAAGCGGATTCGCCATGGTTGCCGAAGATTCCGGAACTGGCGACCGGACCAAGGATGGAGATTAGGGGTATCAACTGTGATTCAGTCCCGGATGGTGGGTTGTCGTGGTCGAATGATGGCCTGGATGGCAAAGCTTACGCAAGGCCTTATTGAGATCGAATGCCGTACTCGTCGGACTGGGGTTGGTTAACGGTAGAGCGAAGCAGTTAAGGAAGTCTTTTCTGATCGCAAGTGGAGTACGCTGCTGAATTTGGGGTAATTGAGATTCGGCACTGTGAAGGCCTTTGAAGTGGTCCGGTCCGTTGGTACCGCTGCGGCGGTTGGCGGCGATGCGGATTTCGTGATCCCTGCCACACCAAGTAATAGTGCGCTTCATCCAACAATATTAATGCCCCAGATCTAGACAGTCATAACACGGATTCCTAGAGCAAGATCCCTATGTCTTTAGCTCCGATGCTCGATGACGAGATATCTCCATCAGAACAAATGCTGAAGTAATAGATTGACGGAAGATTCCGCTTTGTACTTGCGTGAAGATGGAGTTTCACCTTCATTCGTCTTATCTCTTTCTTTCAACTCTACCTCTCATTACCTCCGGATTCAGGGGCCCAGCCCATACTCATCGTTGAGCGCTTTGCACGCCTTTCTATTGTAGATGATTCTGTCTTTGGAACACTGGCACGCATGCGCGGCAGGAAGAAAGTCGCTGTCGTTGGCAGTGGCTGCTCTGGTATTGGCGCCATATGGGCCCTCAAAAGCACGGATCATGAGCTCCACCTCTATGAAGCGGCGGACCGACTCGGGGGCCATACTAATACCGTGATCTTCGAACATGAAGGCTACAAGACCAATGTGGACACTGGCTTTATTGTATTAAATACAGCTACCTACCGTCAGTCGGCTTGCCACACCATGTAAGCTTAGCTTGTGGAGCGCACGCTGATGACGTTCAGCAAACTTCATTGCGTTCCTCAAAGAGGTCAACGTGCCTACTGTACCAACCGAAATGACGTTTGGTGTCTCTCGAGATATGGGACTCTTTGAATGGGCAGGCACGTCTCTATCAGCTGTGTTCGCTCAGAAGTCGAATCTACTTCGACCTTCCATGTGGCATATGATATTCGACATTATCCGCTTCAACCAATTTGCACTAGACTTGCTGGCCGAAAGCGATGAGAGTGAGAAAGACCCGAGTGGAGTCAACGGGACAGAAGCCATATTTCATAAGCCGCGGCGGCAGGAAAGCATAGGAGAATATCTCGACCGCGAAGGATACTCCGAGAGCTTTCGCAACGACTATCTGATACCAATGACAGCTGCCGTCTGGAGCACTAGTGCAGACAAGTGCTCGTTGGAGTTCCCTGCAGTCACCTTAGTTCGATTCATGTGGAATCATCACCTCTTAACAAGCATCAGTGCTCGTCCTCAATGGTTGACCATCAAAGGTGGCTCTAAACAGTATATTGATGCAGTCATGCGGGATTTTCCAAGGAGCAACGTCCATAATCATACACCAGTGGAATCTCTGAAGTCGACAGAAACTGGCAAAGTCGAGCTCACAACGAGCAATGGTCAAATGGTCTCTTACGATCATGTCATTCTCGCCACACACGGAAACCAAGCCCTAGACATCATCCGCAACAATGCAACAGAGGAGGAGAATGATATTCTCAACGGGTTCAAAACAAGCAAGAACACAGCAGTGCTCCATTCTGATCTATCCGTACTTGCTCCCAACCTCCTATCCTACGTGCCCCACTGAAGAACTCAACAGCTCATGCCCACCCGCCCCGTAGCCTGGTCCGCCTGGAACTACATCACTCGCACCCCCACCACCATTTCCTCCTCAACCGTCTCCTCAATCTGCCTGACCTACTGGATGAACCTCCTCCAACACATCCCCACCTCGACCTTCGGGCCCGTCCTCGTAACCCTCAACCCCCTCCACCCTCCCGACCCCTCCCTCACACAAGGTTCCTGGACCTACCACCACCCGCTCTACAACGCCGCCGCGATCCACTCCCAGAAACTCCTCCCGCGAATCCAAAATACGCGAGGAATCAGCTACGCCGGGGCGTGGACGAAATACGGGTTCCATGAGGATGGGTTTAGTAGCGGGATGAAGGTCGCGGTTGAGCATTTGGGCGCGGAGTTGCCGTTTGAGTTTGTGGATTCGACGTTTTCGAGGGGGAGAGCGCCGGTGTTGGGGTGGAGGGATTATGGGGTTAGGGGGTTTGTGTATGTTGCGCAGGGGGTTATTTGGCTTGTTGTGCTCATGCTAGGTATTATGGTCCGGAGCCCTTTTTGGGGGGCGAGAAGCTGGAAAAGATGGTGAGCTAGTGTACTGCGTACTGGAGGTTAGGGTGCATCTGGTGGGCTTTTGTACTGTATTGGTAATAACTATGTACAGTCGAGAAGTAAAGATCACAACGCCAAAGAAATCTCTTGCCGCCAGCCTCTTCAAGCCCTCCTACTTGTGGTACTTCCTCGCGAACTCGATGAGCGCATTGTCGACGTCCTTCGGGTGCGAGGCGCTCAGAAAATGCTGACCATCCTTGACAGTCACCAGCTTCGCATCCGGCGAGTTGGTGAACATCTTAATCTCCTCCTCCGCATTAGCCACCGAGTACACCGCATCACTAGTCCCCTATTCCATAATCAGCATCCCACTCTTAAATCTTCCGGGGAAAATAATCGACAACAGAGCAAAGGACTCACATGCAACCACATAACGGGACACTTGACGTCAAACAACCTCCCATGCAACCCATCCCTCTCGCGCAAATTAATCGCCGCCATCCGCGCCCTCCTCCTCCCATCATCGCCCCTGTAATTCCCCTTGATGGTCTTGACCCAGTACTCCCTGACGTCTTTCCCGCAGTTCTTGCCGAAGCCGATGTCGATCAGGAAATTGCAGTAGTCGTCGTCCGGCTCGAAGTTGGGCGTGGACGAGGTCGTGGTCCATTGGTTGATCGGGCCCGTGCAGGCGGCCGCGCCGTCCCAGCAGCCGAGTTTGCGCGTGCGTTCGGATTCGTAGTCGAGGGAGGTGCCCAGGGGGATTATGCCTTCGATCTTTGCGATGGTGTGTTATCAGTATGGGTCGCGAGAGATGGAGGTTGGGGGTTTTGGGATTGTGGGTAGCGCACCCGATCAGGAGCCAACAAGGCCATCCGCACGGTAATCCACCCGCCCTGGCTCGTGCCTAGCACAAACGCCTTCTTCACCCCTAGCGCCTCCATGACTTGCAGGTTCATGATGGCAGTGTCCCAGTAGGTGAAGTTCTCGCTCTTCGTCCGCGTCTTGCCGTGGCCCAGCAGCTCGATGGCGAGGAGGTTCATCGTGTCTGTGAGCTGCTTGTTGCCGTATTGGCCGCGGTAGAGCTCGGAGGAGGTGGTGAAGGAGTTGACGAGGACCAGGGTCGGCTTGGAGGAGTCGTAGGGGTGTGGCATCTGGTAGCCGGCTTCGATGCCGCCCAGGTGGGGCACGTGGATGGTTTTGGTGTTGGCCATTGTTGGTGGTGTGGTGTGCAGGTGCTTGGGTTTTGCGTCCGTGTGTAGACCTCGTCAGTTTAAGGGAGCACGACTTGGTATAGCAAGGTCCTTTTATGTAGTCCAAGAGCTTCTATGCTCCGCGGTGAGCTGATCAGGACACTTCCGATGAGAAGATCAGGCCACGGAGTAGGGGGCTGAATCTCCCATGCCATTGGACGGTTGACATCATGATTGACGGATGCCCAGAGCAGCCATAAACGTAAGACCTCGCTTTTCCCCGGATTCCAAGAACGTGGACTTGGACTGGTTGAATGGCCGGAAATGGCCGAGCCCCATAGCGGGGTTGGTGGGTTGCGAGGTCGGACCGGGTCTCTATCCATACCTTTTTCGCCGTGGATATCCTCCGTATCGTGTCCGTATGTCCGAGAGCTAAGTCATAACATGACTACAGCAGCCCTATTCCCGGAATAAGGCATGCTAATCATTAACGTTTCACGTTGTTGTGCAGATCGGCCAGGTACCGTGCTCTTTGCGGTGGGCTGCTTTTGAATTTGGGTTTCGGTGAGCCGGGGCGCGGACGCAGTCCTCCGTACTTGTCGCTATGTATTGAGGTCCAAGGAAAGCAGGCTTGAAAGAGTGTCAACGCAGTGAGATATGCTGTCAATAATCGGAACAACGATCATCTGCCGTCAATTTGAGACTGATTTTCATACTTCTGCTTTCCTTTGTCATTGTTTTATACTGAAGGTTTGATGAAAGACCCGTCCCAATATCCCGCAGTCTGACCTCGTTACCACTTAAAGGGATTCCAATATCATCCATGTCCAAGTATCTCAAAAAGAGTAGCGTGTCATGTTCATCTCAGAGCATTCGTCTTCCTGAGCGTTCCCAAATTAGTCGTTGACATTACTCATCATCTCAATCCAGCTGTCGTTATTGCTTGGTTTCGTCCAAGTCATATGTATACCATTCGCGGCTCACTACGAAATTCGTCAAGAGTCCATGGCCCCATCTATGGAACTCTACGCCTGCGGCTTTAACGCCCACAACCAACTCACCTTCGGCCACACTCCTGAAGGCACTCCGAAAAACATCTACAGACTCCAAAAGATCTTAAGCGGGACATCCATCCGGCTGCTCTTCACAGGCTGGAGTACCACAGTCGTAGAAGTGGACGGCACACTCCGATCCAACACGGGAGCCCTAAAGCTCCCAGCAGGCTGTTCAGCCTCAGATATCAATTCGGTATTCGGAGATCACACAGGCGTCCTGGGCGCTCTCACCACAGACGGTGATCTTTTGGTCTGCAAGGACGACGATGGGGACGAGCTCATTGTCGCACCGGCGGAGTCCGGATCCAATCCAGACGACGCGAGCTTGAGAATAGCGCACCTTAACATCTCAGGGACCGGCAAGATCTGCATTTCCCCGTTCCCGTCCACATCATCCAACTCTCCCTCGGAACAACCATTATCTCCCAGTACCTCACCACCCACACTGCCACAATATCCTCACTACCTTCACATCCACCCCACCCTCCCCTTCCTCCTTCAGCCCCCCACACCCCTCACTCCCCAAACCCACCTCCTCCCCCAGCCCCCAACGCAACTCCTCTCCTCAGCAAACACCTTCACAGCCCTCCTTCCCAGCGGCGAAATCTACACCTGGGGAGACCCGCGCCACCACCACCTCGGCCGCACGCCCACCCCCACCACACCCGCTCAGGAACCCGGTCTCGTCACCGCGCTGGGCGGGATCGCTATTAGGAAAGTCGCGAGTGGAGGGTGGATTACGGGTGCGGTGTCGGGCGAGGGGGATTTGTATGTTTGGGGTGGACGGTCGGGTTCGAGCGAGGGCGGGGAGCGGGGAGCGGGGAGGATTAGGTGTTTGCCATCACCTTGGTCGGCAGCGGGGCGGAGAAAGGATGGTGAAGAGGTTGTGGAGGGTGAGGAGGAGGGGGAAGTGGCGCTAGTTGACATTGCAGGTGGAGTGG
>JAABUP010003975.1_pt1 | contig 25086 bp, 18 predicted proteins | sample 5559201 | NCBI WGS metagenome assembly JAABUP01 (sample SAMN10711887, study PRJNA513373) | rock metagenome | isolation source: Antarctica rocks | place: Antarctica
GCCCAGTCACGGATCGGCACGATGAAGTCGAGCATCGACCGGCTTCGAGCGCTCATGACGCAGACGACCGGGATCGACCAGATCGTCCGGCTGGAGACCGAGCTGTCGCAACGAGAGGCCGATCTCGTGGCGCTGCAGGCGACGCTGGCGACCCTCGACAAGAAGGTGACGATGTCGACCGTCGTGGTCACCCTGCTGCCCACGGGGACAGCGACGACGGCGCCGGAGGAGACCGGCTTCCTCGCCGGTGTCCGCAGCGGCTGGACGGCTTTCACCGGGTTCCTCGTCGGGCTGGCAACCGTCGTCGGTGCCGCTGTCCCGTTCGCGGCGACGCTGGCCGTCCTTGCTCTGCCCGCGGTCATCTGGTGGCGGCGCCGGGCGGGCGGCCGCCGGGCCAGCCGGGTTGCCCTGACCGAGCCAGGCGCCCGACCGCAGCCCGTGCGGAGGGAACCGGAGAGCCGCGCCACCGAGCCGCAGGGTCCGGCGGCCGCCTCCCCCGGCAGCGAGCCCTCGACCGTCGAGGCCCCCGTAGCGGAGGTGAGTGTCAAGGAATCGCCCATTCCGGGCGCGGAGAGGTGATTCCCTTCTACAGAAGCCCGTGGAGACGGCCGACGCGCGGCTGAGGAGAGCAGTGGCTCAGCGCTGCGAGATCTCGTGGACCAGTGCGGCGACCCGGGTCAGCACGTCGGGGTCGACCTCGGGTGGGACGCCGTGACCGAGGTTGAAGATGTGCCCCGGCGCCTGCGTGCCCTCGGCGACGATCTCGCGGACCGCGCCCTCGATCACGTCCCACGGCGCGAGGAGCAGCGCGGGGTCGAGATTGCCCTGCACGGCATACGACGGGCCGAGCCGTGCCACGGCGTCGGTGAGGGAGACGCGGAAGTCGACGCCGACGACCTCCGATCCGGCGGCCCCCATGGCGGCGAGGAGCTCACCGGTGCCGACGCCGAAGTGGATCCGGGGGACGTCGAGATCGGCGACGGCGGCGAGCGCTGCAGCGGAGTGGGGCTGGACGGACCGGAGGTAGTCCCTCAGCGGCAACACGCCGGCCCAGGAGTCGAAGAGCTGGATGACGCTCGCGCCGGCCTGGGCCTGGACACGCAGGAAGGCGCCGGAAATCTGGGCCAGGCGGGCGCAGAGGTCGTTCCACAGCTCAGGGTCACCATGCATCAGGGCCTTGGTGGCGGCGTGGTTGCGGCTGGGCCCGCCCTCCACGAGGTACGAGGCGAGGGTGAACGGCGCACCGGCGAAGCCGATCAGCGGGGTCGCGCCGAGCTCGGCCACGAGCAGCCGCACCGCCTCGGTGATGTCCGGGACGTGCGACGGCGTGAGCTCGGGCAGCCGGACAAGGTCGGCCCTGGTCCGGAATGGTTCGGCGATGACGGGACCGGTCCCGGGCACGATGTCCAGGTCGACACCGACCGCGGCCAGCGGGACGACGATGTCACTGAAGAAGATCGCCGCGTCGACGCCGTGACGCCGGACCGGCTGGAGGGTGATCTCCGTGACCAGCTCGGGACGACGGCACGACTCGAGCATGGGGATGCCGTCCCGCAGGGCGCGGTACTCCGGCAGCGACCGCCCGGCCTGACGCATGAACCAGACCGGGGTGCGGCTGACGGGCTCACGACGGGCGGCGCGGACGAGGTCGCTCGTCGCCGGGGAGGAGAGCGTCAAAGACGTGTCGGGCGCTGCGGAGGTCACCGGCCAATGGTCCCATGCGGCCGGACGACCCGTGAAGCTAAGAACAGCACCGGAGGAACTCGGCGAACGTGTCATGGTGTGAGGCTCCGACCTGCGGTGTCTCACGTGAGTGTCGGCGGCCGTGTCTCAGCAAGTTGTCGGAATCCTCGTTCAGAGCCAACCACAGCGTCAGGCAGGCTTGACGTCGGGGCGTGTCGGCGTTGTACTGAGACATGACGACTGCTTCCACACTTGAGCGCGACCTGACCCTCCGGAGCGCGGCTGCGCGGCTCGACGAGCTACGAATGCGTAGCGCCCTGGCATCGCTTGATGACGACGCGTCTCCGGTTAGCCCCGCCGAATGCCTCGAAGCTCTTGCGCTGAGCGAAGTGCTCATTCGCAAGGCGATTCATGGCCGTCAGCTCGATGTGCGGGCGGCCCGCAGGGCGGGCGCATCCTGGACCCAGGTCGGCGCGTCGGTCGGCATGTCCAAGCAGGCGGCTTGGGAGGCCCACGACCGCTGGATCAACGGCCAGGCAGAGCTTCATCGGACCTCTGACCTCGAAGGTCTTGATCGACCAGAGGAGCAGGCTGCCCGCGACATCGCCGGTGGGCCGGAGGACTGATCCGGGATCGCCTCGGGCTCAGATGACACGAAAATGGAACCGTGCCACGTCGGTGACACGAACTTGGGAACGTGACACCAGATCCGGACTCCTACAAAAAGGGCTGTAGGTTCCGTGGCAACTTGTCAGCGTCCCAGGTTCTTGTCAGTGGCGAGCAGACTGAAGTTGTGGCCTGATAGAGCACTGCTGAGCACCGAGGTCTCCAGGGGTGGCATGGCCGTCGCCGGGCCTTGCTCGCTCTCGGGGACGAATGCCTGGACCGCGGTCCCGTGACGCCGTTCCCCACCCATCTTCAGTGGTTTACCCACCCGTCGCTCAGTCGGCGGCACGACCGAGCTCGTCGAGGAGCTCGTCGGTGCTCATCGTGCGGGCCGCCGCGATGTCGTCGCGCGCTTCCGCCACCGGCTCGTGGATCCTGGGCCTGGCGGTCAGCCTGACGCGATGACGACGACCCCCACCAGGGAGAGCACGACCCCGACGTTCTGTATGCCGCGCATCCGCTCGCCGATGACCCCGCGCGCCAGGAGGATGGTCACCACGGGATAGAGGGAGCCCAGCACGCTGGCCACACTCACCATCCCCTGGGACGACGCGAGCGCGAACAGGGCGTTCGCAGAGAGGTCGGCCAGCCCGACGAGCACGAGCGCCGGCCAGTCCTTGCCCCCCACACCGCCGAGCGATCGACGGGTCAACGCGACCACGGCATACAGAAGGGTGCTCGTCAGCCGCATGCCCCACAGGGTCGAGACGAGCGACTCGCGCGCTCCCCGGTCGATCAGGAAGAGGACGAGCCCGAAACCGACGGCCGCGACGCCGGCGAGGGCCACCGGCCGCGGATGGAGCCCGGCGCGCAGCTCCGGGCCGCTCGCGAGCGCCGCGCCGGCGACCGCGACGCCCATGCCGACCCAGGCGAGGACGCTCGGCTGCTCGCCGGAGACGACTCCGAGGATGACCGGGACGGCGGCCCCCAGGGATGCGATCGGCGCCACGACGCCCATCGTCCCCGTCGAGAGGGCGGCGTAGAAGGCGGCGAGGGCGACCGCGCCCGCGGCGCCCGCACCGATGGCCCAGGGGACCCAGGCGGTGCCGGAGAGCGGGTGGCCGGCGACGACGACGATGCTCAGGGTGGTCAGGCCGATGAGCTGGGACCAGCCGACGACGGCGGCGGGCGGCAGGGTCCGCGAGCGCAGGCCCGCCACGAAGTCACTCGTGCCCCAGAGGAGGGAGGAGAGCAGGGCGAGGAGCGGCGACACCCGCGAAACGGTACCGGCGTGGCTAGCACCCACGACGCCCCCCCGAGACCTACCCTCGAGAAGTGCGTGGTCGAACCCTCCCCGGTGAGCAGTCCGCCGATTTCGCGCGGGCCATCGCGGCTCTGCGTGACGCCCGCCTGCGGCCCGAGGTCCGCATCACCGAGGTGCCCGCCCCCCAACGGATCGCGCCGTATGCCGTCGCCCTCACCGCGGAGGTCGTCGGCGCCGCGGGGGACGAGGAGGAGCTGGCCTCCGGGCGGTTCGTCCTCCTGCACGACCCCTCCGCCCCCCAGCCGTGGGAGGGCGAGTGGCGGGCCGTCACCTTCGCCCGGGCCGAGCTCGAGCCGGAGCTGGCCGGTGACCCGATGCTCGGCGCGGTCGGGTGGTCGTGGCTCATCGATGCTCTCGACGAGCGTGACGTCGGCTACAGCGCCGAAGCGGGCACGGTGACGCGGGTCGTCTCGGAGAGCTTCGCCGGCCTGGCCGACCGCGAGCCCAGCGTCGAGATGGAGGTGCGCGCCTCGTGGACCCCTCAGGACGCGGACCTCGGTGGCCACCTGCTGGCCTGGTCGGACCTGTTGTGCACGATCGCCGGGCTGCCTCCCCTACCGGAGGGAGTCGTCGCGCTCCCCGGGCAGAGACGGTGACCGTCCGGGCCGAAGGAATAGGGTCGGTGGAGTGAGCTGCCACATCGCCCATTCCGTTGCAGGGGGATCCGACCAGGACGGCCGCGTCCTGCCCGACGGCGGCGGATCCTTCGCACCGGTTCTGTCCGACGCCTCCTTGGCGGCCACTGGTCTCGACCCGGAGCGCCTCCTCACGCCCCTCGTCGGGCCGGCTGAGGGGGTCCCCGACATCGTCATCGACGAACGACGACTGGTCGAGGCCGGACGGGCGATCGCCGCCGGCACCGGTCCCGTGGCCATCGACGCCGAGCGGGCGTCCGGGCACCGCTACGGGCAGCGGGCCTACCTCGTCCAGCTGCGACGCAAGGGGTCCGGCACCTGGCTCATCGACCCGATCGCCTGCCCGGAGCTCGGGCCTGTCGCCGAGGGGATCGGCGACGCCGAGTGGGTGCTGCACGCGGCGAACCAGGACCTCGTCTGCCTGGCGGATCTGGGCCTGCGGCCGAAACACCTCTTCGACACCGAGCTCGGGGCCCGGCTCGTCGGCCTGCCCCGGGTGGGCCTCGGCGCGGCCGTCGAGCACTACCTCGGCCTCTCCCTCGCCAAGGAGCACTCCGCGGTCGACTGGTCAACCAGGCCGCTGCCCGAGCCGTGGTTGCGCTACGCCGCGCTCGACGTCGAGGTGCTGGTCGAGCTGCGTGACGCGATCGCCGCCGACCTGGAGAGCCAGGGCAAGAGCGAGTGGGCCCGCCAGGAGTTCGAGGCCCTCATCACCTTCACCGGGCCACCGGTGCGGATCGACCCCTGGCGGCGCACGTCGGGCATGCACAAGGTGCGCAAGCGTCGAGCGGTGGCGATCGTCCGCGAGCTCTGGCAGACCCGCGAGCGGCTCGCCGAGCAGCGGGACACCTCGCCCGGTCGGGTCCTGCCGGACGCGGTGATCGTCGAGCTTGCCCTCGCCGCCCCGCAGTCGGCCGCGGACCTCCAGGGAGTCCGTGAGCTGCGTTCGGCCCGCCGCAACGTCAGGGCGTGGATCGACGCCATCCGCCGTGCCATGGCGCTGCCCGACTCGCAGCTTCCCGCACTGACCCTGGTGGCCGGCGGACCTCCACCGCCCCGCGCCTGGGCCGACCGCGAGCCCGTCGCGGCGGCCCGGCTGACCCAGGCGCGCGTGGGCCTGACCGCCTTCTCCGACGAGCACCAGGTGCCCGTCGAGAACCTGCTCACCCCCGATGTCCTACGCCGGGTCATCTGGACACCCCCGAAGGACCTCGGGGAAAACGGCTTCCGGGCCGCCCTGGCCAGGCTCGGCGCGCGGCAGTGGCAGGTCGACATCGCCGCGCCGATCATCACGCAGGCCTTCGCCGACCACGGGTGACGGGCGCCGGCGCTGGTCGACGAGCCCACCGCGAACGGTGAGGTATGCCGGGAACTCGCCTTCCCGGCATACCTCGGCCGGAGTCGTGGCTCGGGACTGTGCCGACCTCCGCGACCGGCGAGCCCCCTAACGGGTTTATCTCATATGCGAGATAACGTCTCCGTCATGACGCAGACCTATCTCACCCGCATCGGGTCGCTCATCCGCGACGCCCGACGCCACAAGCAGATGACGCAGTCCGACCTCGCGGAGGCCCTGGGCACGAGCCAGAGTGCCGTGGTCCGGATCGAGCAGGGACAGCAGAACCTCAGCCTGGAGATGCTCGCCCGGATCGGCGAGAGCCTCGACTCCGAGTTCGTCTCCCTGGGTCACTCGGGCCCCCAGCACCTGCGGATCGTCGGCGGCACCAAGCTGCACGGCTCGATCGACGTCAAGACCTCGAAGAACGCGGCCGTGGCGCTGCTGTGCGCCTCCCTGCTCAACCGCGGCCGGACCACCCTGCGCAGCCTCGCCCGCATCGAGGAGGTCAACCGGATCCTCGAGGTGCTGGGCTCCATCGGGGTGCGGACCCGGTGGCTCCCCGACAGCTCGGACCTCGAGATCACGCCGCCGGATCGGCTGGACCTCGCGGGGATCGACGTCGAGGCCGCGCGCCGCACCCGCACCGTCATCATGTTCCTCGGGCCGCTTCTGCACGACTACCCGACCTTCCAGCTGCCGTATGCCGGTGGGTGTGACCTCGGCACCCGCACCGTGGAGCCGCACATGTCGGCGCTGCGCTCGTTCGGTCTCGACGTGCAGGCGACGCGCGGGTTCTACGAGGCAACGGTCGACCGGACCGTGCACTCCAGGCGGCCCATCGTCCTGACCGAGCGAGGCGACACCGTCACCGAGAACGTGCTCCTCGCAGCCGCCCGCCACGAGGGGGTCACGGTCATCCGCAACGCCAGCCCGAACTACATGGTCCAGGACCTGTGCTTCTTCCTCGAGAAGCTCGGCGTCAAGATCGAGGGCATCGGCACGACGACCCTCACTGTGCACGGCGTGGCCGAGATCGACACCGACGTCGAGTACTCGCCGTCCGAGGACCCGATCGAGGCGATGAGCCTGCTGGCCGCGGCCGTCGTCACCGACTCGACCATCACCATCCGCCGGGTGCCGATCGAGTTCATGGAGATCGAGCTGGCCACCCTGGAGGGCATGGGGATGCGCCACGAGATCTCGGAGGAGTACCGCTCCGCCAATGGGCACACCCGCCTGGTCGACCTGACGACCGTGCCCGGACCGCTGCACGCCCCGATCGACAAGATCCACCCCCTGCCGTTCCCCGGCCTCAACATCGACAACCTGCCCTTCTTCGCGCTCATCGCGGCGCAGGCCGAGGGCACGACGATGCTCCACGACTGGGTCTACGACAACCGGGCCATCTACCTCACCGAGCTGACCAAGGTCGGCGCCCGCGTGCAGCTGCTCGACCCGCACCGCGTCCTCATCGAGGGCCCGACCCGGTGGCGGGCCGCCGAGGTCATGTGCCCGCCGGCGCTGCGCCCCGGAGTGGTGGTCCTGCTCGCCATGCTTGCCGCCCGCGGCACGTCGGTGCTGCGCAACGTCTACGTCATCAACCGCGGTTACGAGGACCTCGCCGACCGCCTCAACGCGCTCGGCGCGACGATCGAGGTCTTCCGGGACATCTGAGCGGACATGAGCGCGGGCCGGTCGACACATGTTCCATCGCCAAGTGTAGGTGCGCACCACATGAGCACAGTCGGGGGTGCTCCCTAGTCTCTGGCTCATGTCAGCGACGACGGGCACCAGCGCGGTCGGCGCGCCGATCGACCTCACCGGCCGCACGGCTCTGGTGACCGGAGCTGCGAGCGGCATCGGTGCGGCGACGGTCGATCGGTTCCTCGCCGCTGGCGCACAGGTGTATGCCGTGGACCGCGACGAGGCGGGGCTGACCGCGCTCGCCTCGCGACCCGGCGTGACGACTGTCATCTCCGACCTCGCCGACCTCGACCGGCTCAGCGACCTCCCGACGGACGTCGACATTCTCGTCAACAACGCCGGGGTCCAGCACGTCGCGCCCGTCGAGGAGTTCCCCCTCGAGCGGTTCGAGCAGATCCTCGACCTCATGCTGCACTCGCCCTTCCGGCTGATCCGCCAGGTGCTTCCGCACATGTACGCCCAGGGCTGGGGGCGCGTGGTCAACATCTCCAGCGCCCACGGCCTGCGCGCCAGCGAGTTCAAGGCAGCTTACGTCGCGGCCAAGCACGGGCTCGAAGGGCTGTCAAAGGTGGTCGCTCTGGAGGGCGCGGCGCAGGGCGTGACAAGCAACTGCATCAACCCGGCATACGTGCGCACGCCGCTCGTCGAGAAGCAGATCGCCGACCAGGCCGTGTCGCACGGCATCCCGCAGGCAGAGGTGATGGAGACGGTCATGCTCGCCGCGGTCGCGGTCAAGCGGCTGATCGAGCCGGCGGAGGTTGCCGACCTCGCCGCCTTCCTCTGCGGCCCCTCGTCGGCGTCCATTACCGGCGCGTCGATGGTCATGGACGGGGGCTGGACCGCGCGATGACCCCGTGTGGTGCCTCGACACACCTCCTGCGCGCCTAGACTGCCCGACGATGGCCGTTACCCCCACCCCGGAGAGCGCCGCCCTGCAGCTGCTGCGCCTGCTCGCCAACAACGCCTCGACCCGTGACATCACGGCCGTGGGCGCCCCGGAGACCGAGCGCGACCTCGCCCTGCGGATCCGCGACGGCATCGACCGACGCCGCCGCCGGGAGGCGGAGCTGTCCGCGCTGGTCGAGACGGCGCGCGACCTCGCGTCGCTTCGTGACCCGAACGGGGTCCTCGACGCGATCGTGCGCCGGGCCCGCATTCTTCTCGGCACGGACCTGGCCTACCTCACGCTCTACGACCCGGCGTGGGGTGACACCTACATGCGGGCGACGGACGGCTCGATCTCCGGTGCCTTCCAGGTGGTGCGCCTGGCGCTCGGGGACGGCCTCGGTGGCCTCGCCGCGTCGACGCACAAGGCGTACTGGACCGCCGACTACTTTGCGGACCGCCGGTTCCAGCACACCGGTCCCATCGACAGCGCCGTCGGCGACGAGGGCATCGTCGCGATCTGCGGCACACCGCTCATCGTCGAGGACGACTTCGTGGGGGTGCTCTTCGCGGCCAACCGCTCCCCTCGCCCGTTCACCCACGACGAGGTGGCGCTGCTGAGCTCCCTGGCGGCGCTCGCCGCGGTGACCATCGTGCAGGTGCGGGCCCTCAGCGAGACCGAGCAGGCCCTCGCGGCCCTGTCCGAGGCGCACGACACGGTCCGACGGCATACGGCCGGGGTGGAGCGCGCCGCCGCGGCGCACGACCGCTTCGCCGACCTCGTGCTCGCCGGTGGTGGCGCCGACGACATCACCCACGCCCTCGGCGAGCTCCTCGGGGGCTGGGTCGTCCTCCTGGATGACCACGGGGTCCGTCGCAGCCAGTCCGGTGACGCACCGGGGGGCAACCCCGACCCCTCGGAACGCGACCCCCTGGCCGACGGCTGGCTCGCCGTTGCGGCGGCCGGTTCCGGACGGCTCGTCCGCAACGACGGCGGGTATGCCGTCGGCGTCACCGCCGCGCACCAGCCACTCGGCCTGCTCGTGCTGGGCGACCTGCAGGAGCTGGACGAGCCCGACCAGCGCACCGTCGAGCGGGCCGCTGTCGTCACGGCGCTGGTGCAGCTCTTTGAGCGCCAGGCTCAGGATGCGCAGCAGCAGGTCCGAACGGACCTCGTCTCAGACCTCATTGCCGGCCGCGGCGACCGCTCCGACCGGGTCCAAGCCGCGCGGGCCCAAGGTCTGGAGACGCAGAAGCCCTACTGCCTGCTCGTTCTTCGCGTCGACGAGGGAGCGAGCCGTCGGGCGCTCGTCCTGTCCGCCCATGCCGCCATCGGGGCCGGCGGCGTCGTGGGCGAGCACGACGGAGACGTGGTCGCGCTGGTGTCGGGCCAGAACCCCGGGGCGCTGGCCAAGACCATGGCATCGCGGCTGAGCCGGAGCAGCGTGGTGACGGTGGCGGGGGTCGGTCCCCTGACGGACATCGACGGGGTCGCCGAGGGACACGGTGAGGCGGTCCGCACGGTCGGCGCGCTCGTCGCCCTCGGGCACCGCGGGACGGGCGCGGCGGCCGCCGACCTGGGCTTCGCCGGGCTCATCGTCGGGTCCGACCCGGACGTCTCGGCCTACGTCCACCGGGTGCTCGGCCCGGTGCTCGAGTACGACGAGGCTAGGGGCACGAACCTGCTCGGCACCCTGGAGTCCTACTTCGCCGCCGGCTCCAGCCCCCGCCACGCGGCCACCGAGCTCCACGTACACGTCAACACGGTGGCCCAGCGGCTCGAGCGGATTGCGGCCCTCCTCGGCTCGACCTGGCAGCAACCGGACCGCGCCCTGGAGCTGCAGCTCGCCGCGCGCCTGCGCCATCTCATTCACGCGACACCCTGAGGCGACGCGTCGCCACCTCTCGATCCTGGGCTCAACGAGCCCGTCAAGGTGCGGGTGGTTGGCGGGCGCTGGGCCACCGGCGGCGGCGAGAAGCCGCAATGGTGCGGGTTCTGGCGGACGCTGGGCCACCGGAGGCGGCGAGAAGCCGCGAAGGTGCGGGTTCTGGCGGACGCTGGGCCACCGGCGGCGGCGAGAAGCCGCGAAGGTGCGGGTTCTGGCGGACGCTGGGCCACCGGAGGCGGCGAGAAGCCGCGAAGGTGCGGGTTCTGGCGGACGCTGGGCCACCGGAGGCGGCGAGAAGCCGCAATGGTGCGGGTTCTGGCGGACGCTGGGCCACCGGAGGCGGCGAGAAGCCGCAATGGTGCGGGTTCTGGCGGACGCTGGGCCACCGGCGGCGGCGAGAAGCCGCAATGGTGCGGGTTCTGGCGGACGCTGGGCCACCGGCGGCGGCGAGAAGCCGCAATGGTGCGGGTTCTGGCGGACGGAGACCGGCTGGGAAGGATCTCGGCTACTCAGCCGGTGACGGCATCGAGTTGGCGCTCGATCGCGTCGGCGACGGCGCCGACCCCTGCTGCACCGAGGATGACCGTGTAGTGGTTGGCGTCCGGGACTGCGGTGACCCGGATGTCCGGGGGCAGGTCGAGAGCCGTGATCCGCCCCTCGTCGTACAACCCCTGCGGCTCGTCCATGAGGCCACGAGCGGCCCACACCAGCTCCACGGGTACGCCTGACGCCACCGCCTTGCGGGTCGCCGCATGGGTCTCGGGATCGGACAGGACATCCGCCCCGTCGGCGCGGACCGCCTCCAGCCGACAGGAGCTGACCCACCCCCCCGTGCCGTCGTCCGCGGGGACAAGGTCGTGCACCAGGTAGCGGCGCAGCTCCGGGGCCTGCGGACCGGTCAGGGCGGGTCCGACTGCCGGGTGAGCCATCCAGAACTCGACATACGCCTCTGGGGTGGGGAACCGCATGCTCAGCCGGGCCATCGCCGGGCCGATCACGGCCTGGAGGACGGCATCGATGTCGACGCCGGTCGGCGGCGGGAAGGCGACTCCACCGTCGACGAGGACCACGCCGGATACCCGGTCGGGGTGGCGGGCGCCCATCAGGGCACTGATGAACGCCCCCATGGAGTGCCCGACGAGCACCGGTCGAACTCCGAACACGTCGGCCATCGCCACGAGGTCGTTCGCGTGTGTGCCCAGGCCGTAGGGACCGGGCACCATGCGGCTGTTCGCCCGCCCGCGAAGGTCGGGCGCGAGGAACCGCACGGACCCCGGGCCGCGACGTCGGTAGAGCTCGTCCGCGACGCACTGCCAGCTCAGGCCGTTCGCGGTGATGCCGTGGACCGCCACGACGACCGGGGCCGAACCGGACGGCTCACCGACCGTGAGGTCGTGGATGTCGAGGCTTCCCTCGGGCAGCTCGATCCGGAAGCCGGAGGTGGTGTCCTGGTCCATGCTCACTCCCTGGTGCGGACGAAACGTTGACCCAGTCCGGTCAGCCCGGACGGAGCGAAGTAGACGACGAGAACGAACAGCAGCCCGAGGAGGAACAGCGGCTGCGATAGGACCTGACGGAGCACCTGCGGCAACGACGCGAGCGCCGACGACCCCGACACCTCTACGAGCCGCGCGTCGGCGTAGGTGTAGAGGAAACCGCCGAGGACTGCCCCCCACCGGCTTCCCGCACCGCCGAGCACGACCATGACGAGGAGCGACAGGGTGAACTCCGAGGTCGTCAGGTGTGGGCTCGAACCGCCGAGGACGAGGGCGTGGACGACGCCACCGAGCCCACCGAGGAACGAGGCGACGACGACGGCGAGCAGCTTGGTGCGGTAGGCGTCGAGGCCGAGAACGGAGGCGCGGGACTCGTTCTCCCGGACTGCGGCCATGGCGTGCCCGGCCCGGGAGCGCGTCAGCCAGGAGACGGCCAGCCACGCGAGCACGACGAAGGCCAGCGCCGTCCAGTAGCGGTAGGGCGCGTTGGTCACTCCGACGAGCAGGTCCGGCATGGCGCTGCGGGTCAGGGACCGGCCCTCCTCGCCCCCGGTGAGGTCACCCGGGTTGCGCAGGACGATGATCGAAGCGGCTTGGGCGAAGGCCAGGGTCACCATGGCGAAGGCGATGCCGCCCACCCGGAGGGCGATCGCTCCGACGATCACGGCCAGGATGGTCGTCCCGCCGAGCGCGAGAAGGATTGCGACTGGCAGCGGAAGACCCCATTGCGCCATGGAGATCGAGAGGAAGTAGCTCCCTGCGGCGACGAACAGCGCGTGCCCGAAGCTCAGCAGCCCGGTCCGCCCGAACAGCAGGTCATAGCTGAGAGCAATGCCGGCCACCGTCAGGCAGGTGGCCAGCAGCTGCATCGACCCCGGCCCGTTGACCCGGTCCGGAAACACGCCGGGCACCGACGCGGACACGTAGGGCAGGGACGCCAGCACTGCCAGCAGGACCAGCGCCGGGACCGCCTTGACGAACCTCATGCATGGACCCCTTCCATCGCCTTGGGCCGCAGGAGCAGGACCGCGGCCAGCAGCAGCACGACGGACAGGTCACCCACCCCGCTCGCGGCGTAGTAGTTCGCGAGCTGCTGGACGAGGCCGACGGCGACAGCGGCAACCGCGGTGCCGACGAGCGAGCCCATCCCTCCGATGACGACGACGATGAACGCGTAGATGAGCAGCGAGCCGCCCTGCCCGGGTGACACGTTGCCGGCATACAGGGCGTAGAGGATCCCGGCGAGGCCCGCGGCCGCGCCCCCCATGGCGAAGACGATGGTGAAGGTGCGCTGGACGTTGATGCCCAGCGCCTCCACCATGGTGCGGTTCTCCACACCGGCGCGGATGACCAGCCCCAGCCGGGTGAAGTGCAGCAGGGCCAGCAGCGAGAGGAAGACGAGCACCGAGACGCCGAGATAGAGGAACCGGTCGTTCGGCAGGCGGGTGCCGCCCACCGCGGTGGTGGCCGAGAGCCAGGCCGGCTTGTCGAGCGGGTGTGGGTCGGAGCCCCAGATCCCCTGCACGGCAGCGATGGCGGCCAGGGAGAGCCCGACGGTGACGAGCACCTGCTGGATGTGGTGGCGGTAGAGCGGCCGGATGAGGACCACCTCGACGAGGAACCCGATGAGCGCCCCCGTGAGCGTCGCGACGGCGATCGCCAGGGCCAGCCGCACCCCGACCGCCATGGAGGGCGCGAGCGTGGTCGTCGTCAGCCACCCGGCGTAGGCACCGCCGACCATGAAGGCCCCGTGGGCGAAGTTCAAGACGCCCATCAGCCCGTAGATGAGGCTGAGTCCCGAGGCGGCGAGGAAGTAGAGTGCCCCGAGCCCGAGACCGGTGACGACGAGCAGGACCACGTCACTCATGAAGCACTCGCCCCTCGTCGCTCCGCGGTCCGCCCGGTTGGGGCGAGGACGCGTCCCGCCGCATCGAGACGCCCAGGAGCTCGCGGGTCAGGCCTGCATCGGCGAGGAGAGCGCCGGCCCCGCCGCGGTGGACGACCGTCCCGGCGTCGAGCACGACGACGCGGTCGGCGATGCGACGGACGAGCGGCAGGTTCTGCTCGACGAGCAGGATCGGTGTATGCCGGGCCACCCGGGCGAGGACGTCGGCCACCTCGGTGACCAGCTTGGGCGCAAGGCCCTTGGTCGGCTCGTCGACGAGGAGAAGCTTGTTCTCGCGCAGTAGGACCCGGGCGAGCGACACCATCTGCTGCTGGCCACCGGAGAGGGTGCCCGCCTTCTGGTTGCGCCGTCCCACGAGGTCGGGAAACAGCTCGTGGACGATGGGAGCAGAGACGCCGACGTCACCGCCGACGAGCCGCAGGTTCTCCTCGACGGTCAGGCCGCCGAAGACCTCCCGGTCCTCGGGCACGTAGCCCACCCCCTGGCGCACCACCCGTGCGGTCGACCACGACGTCAGGTCGCTTCCACCCAGCCGCACGCTTCCCTGGCGGGGAGCCAGCCCGAGGATCGCCTTGAGCGTCGTCGTCTTGCCCACGCCGTTGCGGCCGAGCAGTGCGGTCACCCCGGTGGCCGGGACGTCGAAGGAGACGCCCTGGAGGATGTGTGACCCCCCGTAGCGGACGTGCAGGTCGACGACCTCGAGGATGCTGCGGCTCGGTCCCTCCCCTTCGGCACGCCCGACTGACGGCACGGCGGCTGCCGTGCTCACAGAGCCTCCCCGAGGTAGGCCTGCTGGACCCGGGCGTCGCTGGTGACCTCCGTGGCCGTGCCGGCGGCGAGCAGCTGGCCGTGGTGCAGGACCGCGACCCGGTCGGCGAGGCCGAGCACGACGTGCATGTGGTGCTCGACCATGGCGACGGCGACACCGCTGTCCCGGACCTCGCCGATGATCGTCGTCAGGCCCTCGACGTCCTCGGCGGAGACGCCCGCCATCGGCTCGTCGAGGAGGAGCACCTTCGGCTCGGAGGCCAGGGCCATGGCGAGCTCGAGCTTGCGACGGTCGCCGTGCGAGAGGCCGCGGGCGAGCGCTGCGCCCTTGCCCGGCATACGGACTCGGTCGAGAAGGTCACCCACGCGGTTGGTGTCGGCCGCGCTCTTCACCGCCCGAAGGGGGCTGAGGGACCCACCGCGCGAGGCCTGCAGCGCCAGCCGGACGTTCTCGACCGCCGAGAGCCCGTCGAAGAGCGCGGACGTCTGGAACGAGCGGGCCAGTCCCATCCGGGCCCGCTTGGTGGCGGTCCGCCGGGTGACGTCCTGACCACCGAGGGACACCCTGCCGGCCGACGGGCGCTGCACGCCGGAGAGAATGTTGACGAGCGAGGACTTCCCTGCTCCGTTGGGGCCGATGATGCCGAGCAGCTCACCGGCCCCGACGGAGAGGGTCACGTCCTCGAGGATGCGGGCGCCACCGACCCGCCAGCCGATCCCCGTCGCCTCGATCACTTGAATGGAGTGACCGGGGGCGCGACGTCGGCCGGTGCGAGGGTGGTCTCCAGCTGCGGCGTGAACGTCGTGCCGGCCTTCGTGAGCTTGGCCGTGAACATCGGCTGCAGGAGCGCGTGATCCTGCGCGCGGATCTCCATGGCCCCCTTGGGTCCCTCGAACTTCCAGCCCTCCAGCGACGTGACCATCTTGTCCACGTCCTGGCCACCTTCGGAGAGGGCGCGGACGACCATCTGCGCCGCGACGAACCCGTCGTCGGTGAAGAGATCCACCTCCTTGCCCTGCGCCGTGAGGCCCTTCTCCAGCGCGGTGTAGGGCTCGTTCTTCGCGGCGCCCGCGAAGAAGTGGGAGAGGAAGCTGATCTTCGCCCCGGCCTCCCCGAAGAGGGCGTGCGTCGGCTTGATGTCGAGTCCGGTGACGACCTTCGTCGTCTCGAAGACGCCCTGCTGGGACAGGGTCTGCCACATCTGGGTGGCGTTGGTCCCGGCCCAGGCGACGAAGAGCAGGTCCGGTTTCTGTCCCTTGATCTGGGTGGAGAACGGCGTGAAGTCGGTCGCTGCCGCGGGGACCAGCACCGAGGTGACCGTCGCCCCCTTGGCTCCGAGGACGGCTTTGACGCCCGCCTCGTTGGCCTTGCCGAAGGCGCTGTCCTGGGCGAAGACGGTCACCTTCTTGCCGGTGAGGTCACCGACCATCGTGCCGGCCGTCGCGATGTCCTGGTAGGTCTGCCGACCCGATCGGAAGGTGTACTTGTTGGCGCCCGTCACGGCATCGGTGGCGGCCGGCCCGGAGATGAAGAGGATCTTGTTGTCCTTGGCGAGCGGGGCCACCTGGAGCGCGACGCCCGAGGAGGTCGACCCGGCAATGATCTTCGTCCCGCTGCCGACCAGGCCGGTCACGGCGGTGACTGCCTTGGCGGGGTCTCCCGCGTCGTCCTGCTCGGTGATCTCGACCTTGTGGCCGCCCACCGCGCCGGTCCCCTTGGTGGCGTAGTCCAGGCCGACGGTGAACGACTGGCGGTACTGCTCCCCGTACGCGGAGAGGGCACCGGTCTTGGAGTAGACCAGCCCGACCTTGTAGGGGTCGCCACTGGCCGACGAGCCGCCTCCACTCGGTGCTGGCGCACCCGGGCTGCTCGCTCCGGGGGTCCCGCACGCAGCGAGCGACAGACCGACTGCGGCGCCTACCAGCGCCAGGCTCCAACGTTTGCGCATCGACGTCCTGCCCTTCGGCGGGCGCCCCGCGCACCGTTACGCGGATCATGGCTCACCCGGCCACCTGAGGCGTGAAGTTACGCGAGCGGCGAGGACCCGCTCATGGCGTGCCGTCCCACAATGCCCCCCATCGAGTGTGTGGCCGCACCAGCGGGCGGCGGGGGCGGCCTCCGTCAGCGGTCGAGGGCCGCCGTCAGACGGTCAGCGATCGCGTCCGGCGTCAGGCCGATCTCCTCCAGCACCTCACCACGGGATGCGTGGGCCAGGAACCGCTTCGGTATGCCGTGCAGGTGCACCGGCAGGAACATCCCCGCGTCGCGTAGGGCCTGGCTGACCTGCGACCCGACCCCGCCGACGACGAGGTTGTCCTCGAGCACGGCCACGGCGTCGGCGTCACGGGCCAGGTGGACGAGGTCATCGCTGATCGGCAGGCACCAACGGGGGTCGACGACCCGGACGCTGTGGCCTTGGGCAGTGAGCTTCGCGGCGACGGACATCGCCGTGGCGCCCATCTCCCCCAGGCCGACGACGAGGACGTCGACCCGCCCCGCAGCCGGCGGTTCGAAGAGGATGTCGACGCTGCCGGAGGTGCGGATCGCCGGGATGGGCGCGGGCGGGTTCTGCTTCGAGAACCGGATGACGGTCGGGGCGTCGTCGATGTCGACCGCCTCCCGGAGCGCGCGGGCCAGCTCGTGGGCGTCCCGTGGTGCCGTGAGGCGCAGACCGGGGACCATGCCGGTGACCGTCATGTCCCACATGCCGTTGTGCGATGCGCCGTCGGTGCCGGTCACGCCTGCCCGGTCGAGGACGAACGTGACGCCCGCCCGGTGGAGGGCGCAGTCCATGAGGAGCTGGTCGAAGGCCCGGTTGAGGAAGGTGGCATAGACGCAGACGACCGGGTGCAGTCCCCCGAAGGCCAGCCCGGACGCCATGGTCACGGCGTGCTGCTCGGCGATGCCGACGTCGAAGACCCGCTCCGGATAGCGGTCGGCGAACTCCTTGAGGCCGACGGGGATGAGCATCGAGGCGGTGATGGCGACGAGGTCGTCCCGCTCCGCGGCGACGGCAAGCAGCCCGTCGCTGAACTCGTCCGTCCAGATCCGCCCCTTCACCTGCAGCGGCAGGCCGGTCTCCGGGTTGATCTTGTCGACGGCGTGGAAGCGGTCTGCCTCGTCCCTGCGGGCGAAGTCGTAGCCCTTGCCCTTCTTCGTCAGCACGTGGACGAGCACCGGCCCGCCGAAGGCCCGGGCCTTGCGGAGCGCGGACTCGACCGCCGGCTCGTCGTGCCCGTCGATCGGGCCGAGATACTTCAGGCCGAGGTCCTCGAACATCCCCTGCGGGGCGACGATGTCCTTGATGCCCTTCTTCATCCCGTGGACGGCGCCGTACATCGCGCCGCCGATGACCGGAGTCCGCGAGAGCGTGCTCTTCCCCCAGTCGAGGAAGCTCTCGTAGCCCTGCGTCGTCCGCAGCGTCGCCAGGTGGTCGGCGAGTCCCCCCGTCGTGGGCGCGTAGGACCGCTCGTTGTCGTTGACCACGATGACCAGCGGCAGGTCCTTGTCGGCGGCGATGTTGTTGATCGCCTCCCACGCCATCCCGCCCGTCAGCGCTCCGTCACCGATGACCGCGACGGTATGCCGGTCCGCCTGGCCGGTGAGCCGGCGCGCCTTGGCGATGCCGTCGGCCCAGGACAGGGCCGTGGACGCGTGCGAGTTCTCGACCACGTCGTGGGTGGACTCGGCACGGCTGGGGTAGCCGGAGAGCCCCCCTTTGGTCCGGAGCCCGTCGAAGTCCCGTCGACCGGTGACGAGCTTGTGGACGTAGGCCTGGTGCCCGGTGTCGAACACCACCGTGTCGTGCGGGGAGTCGAAGACCCGGTGGATCGCGATCGTCAGCTCCACGACGCCGAGGTTGGGGCCGAGGTGGCCACCGGTGCGCGAGACCGAGGTGACGAGGAAGTCCCTGACCTCCTGGGCGAGCACCGGGACCTCCTCGGGGCGCAGTGCCTTGAGGTCGTCCGGTCCGTCGATGGAGTCGAGCAGTGCCACGGTGGTTGTCGGTCCCTTTCGCCGAAGTGGGTCGACCCACTGTAGTTCAGCAGCTGAGACGCGACGCCCCGGTCGGGAACTCCCGCCGCAACCTCTCAGCCACACCACAGGCCACTGACCGCGTGGTCACCGGCAGTCGGCTCAGAGGCGCGGGATGAAACGCCTTCCCCGCATCGCCTCGAGGAGCAGGGCCGAGCTGCGCTTCGCCGCGACGAGCCGCAGCCCCTCGGCCTCGAGGTTCGCCAGGATCTCGGCCAGCGCCTCAGGCGTGAGGTGCTCCCCCAGCTGGACTCGTGCCTCGCGATAGGCCTGGCGCATTGCGCGGACCTGCCCGTCGATGTGTCGGTCCGCGAGCCAGGCGAGGGCGATGGGGTTCTTGCGCCACCCGGCATACGACCGGTAGTCAGGGGGACACTGGTCGAGCAGCCAGGCCACAGCCCTGTCCTCCCACCCGGGCGTGTGCGCGGGAGGGACGGTAGGCGGCCAACCAGGAGGCACGGCAGAGCTCACCGGGCCAGTGTTCCAAGACCGGGCGACATCCGAGCAGCTGGCGTCCGGGCGCAGCCTCAGCCGTGGGGGTCAGCCGCTCACCAGCTGGCCTCGGCCGGTCGCGCCGGCAGGGCGTGCCCGGCTGGGTGGATGACGTAGACGAGGCCGCCCGAGTGCGGCACCCACACGTTCTCGAACTCCGCCCGGTCGTAGACGGCGCGGACCTGGGCGTTGTCCGCGAGGAGGTGCGACGCGGGGTCGTTGACGACGACGTTGCCGTCGCTGGTGAAGCCGCAGATGAAGAGCAGGTGCCCGTTGGTGCCGTAGCCCGCGCCGGTCAGCTTGCCCGACGTGAACGACACCGACGCCACGAGGGGGATGCCGGCCGCGATGAACTGCTCGGCCTCGGTCAGCGAACGGAGGCGGGTGACGAATGCCTCCAGCCCGAACCGAGCCGCGTATGCCGTGTTGAACGGCCAGTTCCCCGCGCCGTCATAGGCGTAGTCGAACGCGTTGCGCGCGGCGTAGTCGACCACGGCGTCGACCGGCGGCTGGACCCACGCGGTGTCGGCCGCGGTCGGTCCGGTGCCCCAGAACCCGAGGACCATGGCCGTGGACGTCGGCGAGCACCAGGCCTCACCACCGTTGTCCCACTGGGGATAATGGCCGACGTGAACTTCCTGGGACAGCGTCGGCACGTCGAGCGTGACCCCCCGACCGGTGCCGAGCGGGCTCACCGGCACCGCCTTGGCGTCCGGAAGCCGGGACGCCATCGCGCCCACGAGCCGGACGGTCGGGGTCAGGGCGGACCCGGCCGGCCGCATCAGCAGCACCCGCAGCTGCCAGTCGCGCAGCGTGTGACCGGCCGCGGTGGCCAGGGTGTCGACAGAGACGGTGGCGTATGCCGTGCCCTGCCCGCCCACCGACGTCCGGTGCACGGCGCCGCCGTCGGCCGGGTCGTCCGAGGCCCAGCGCCCGAGGACGTACCACCCAGTCAGCGTGCCGTCCTCGGCGGTGCCGCGGACGAGCACCTCGACCCACGTCCCGTCGGGGGTGTCGGCGTTCCAGGAGGCGACGAGCTCGGTCAGGTCGTGACCCGGGGCGACGACCGGTGACGTCCACATGCCGACGTCGTAGGCGACCGCGGTGCCGGTGCCGTAAGGGTCGGGGTAGGACCTCGACCCGCCCGGCGACGCGAGCACCAGCCCGGTTGGCGAGGCGACGGTGCCGTCCGTCGTCCCCGCAGCGAGCTCTGCGCCCCTCCACGCGCGGAACGTGATGTGTGGCGGGGCGGCCTTGGCGGCATCGGCCCGGGCCGGGGACACCGCCAGTCCGGCCGCCACGACGGCCCCCGCTCCGAGCACGGCACGACGGCTCGGCTCGACGGGCTGGTGAGCGGTGTTCATCTCAGCCATCTGACGTTCTCCTCGAGTCTCGGACAATGGTTCACGACTCCCCGGCGCTGAGGGTAAGCCCTTGACGGCCGCCTGGACAGCCCCGAGCCCGTCGTCACCTCGCCGGGTCACGCCCGGACCGGGTCGAGCTCGTCGATCGTGCGAGTCGAGATGATCGGGGAGCGCAGCAGCCAGAGGAAGGACAGCGAGCCGCCGATCGCCGCGAGGACCATCGTCGGGCCGATCCCGATGAGCTGCCCGCTCACCCCTCCGACGACCGCACCCAGCGGTCGGATCCCGTAGTTCACCGTCGAGAACGCCCCAGCCACCCGGCTGCGCATCTCGTCGGGGGTCACCGCGGTCTGAAGCGCGTTGAGGTTGACGTCGAAGAGCATCACGCCTACGGCGCTGAGGAACTCGACGAGCCCGAGGACCCCGGCCTTCGTCCACACCGATCCCGCAGCCAGCGGCAGCAGGGCCAGCGGGGCACAGAAGAGCACCGCGCCGACGGCGATCGTCCGGCCCACCCCCCAGCGGCGCGCGACCCGCGAGGCCAGCACCGCCCCCACGAGCCCGCCGGTGGCTCCGATCCCGAAAGCCAGGCCGATCGTGCCGGCCGAGAGTCCCAGTGAACGGCTCGCGAAGAGGATGACGAGCGCGCTGACGACGAAGCTGAAGAAGTTGAGCGTCGTCGCGCAGCGCAGCGAGGCCTTGAGATAGGGATGCCAGAGCAGGAACCGCATCCCCGCACGCGAGCGGCGCAGCAGGCTCTCGGGGTCCTCGTCGCCTGCGCGGACGGGCTCGTCGACCCGGACGTGGCCGATCATCAGGGCCGAGACGAGGAAGGAGACGCCGTCGACGAGAACGGCGACCGGCGCGGTGAGCGCCTGGATGAGGCCACCTGCGAGAGCCGGGCCGGCGATGAACGAGCCCGAACGCGTCGCGCTGAGAAGGGAGTTCGCCTCGAGGTACTGGTCGCGCCGGACGAGCGCGACGAAGAACGTCGGGTATGCCGTGTGGTAGAGGACTGCCCCGGAGCCGGCGACAAGGGCGACGACGACGAGGTGCGCGAACGTGATCCGGGAGGTCAGGTACGCGATCGGGAGGCTGAGGATCACGACGGCCTGGAGCAGGTCGGCCCAGATCAGCAGGCGCCGCTTGTGCTGCTGCTGGTCCACCCACGCGCCGACGAACAGGGAGAGCAGGTTCGGCGCCCAGACCGCTGCGGTGAGCAGGCCGACCGCCGTCGGGCTCGCGTGGAGCATGGTCACCGCGATGAGCGGCAGGGCCAGCTCTGAAACCCGGTCGCCCAGCTGGGACACGGTCTGTCCACCCCAGTAGGTCGCGAACCGGCGGTCGCGCCACAGTCGCGCCGTAGACGGCATACCGGGGTGCGCGTCGGCGGCGGTCACGACGTCTGTCCGGACTGCCCGGGCAGCTCGGGAAGGACGTAGCGCAGCAGGCGGACGCCGCGGGCGCCGGCGGGGAGGGACTCGACCGGCGCGTCCTTGCGCAGGACGTAGGGAGCCAGCAGTGCCTCGATCGTTGCCTCGAGCTGCTCCGCCTCCTCCACCGTGACGAGGATGGTGGTGTTCGCCCGGCCGGCCGCCCTCCGCCACTGCGGCTCGAGCAGCGGCTCGACGTCGGCTGCCCAGCGCCCGGGCAGGTCCCCTTCGACCTGCTCCATGACGGCCGAGAGCGCCCGCTGCGCCTCCCGTCCCGCCTCGTCCTGCGCCGTGAACCGGAAGCCCCGGCTCGCCGCCTCCCACCAGCGTTCCCGGCCGCCGCTCTCGACGTCCGAGTCCCTGACCAGCCCGTGCTTGGCGAGGTGGCGCAGATGCCAGCTGGTCACGGAGGGGCTGGCCCCCACGGTCGGTGCCAGCGCGGTGGCGGTGCTCGGGCCGCTCTGCTGCAGCCTGAAGAGGATGGCGAGGCGCACCGGGTGCGCGAGGGCGCGCATCCCCTGCGCGTCGAGCTCGACGTCGCCGTAGGGGTTCACCATGCCGCCGCCTCAACGTGAGAGTGTCGTGTCGAGAGGACTCTCTCACGTTTGTCTCACCCCGGCAACGACTCAGGGCCGCCCGCAGTGGGCGGCCCTTAGTTCGCCGGGTATGCCGGGAGCTGGCCGTCGGGTCAGCCGGTGACGAGCGAACGCAGGACGTACTGGAGGATGCCGTCGTTGCGGTAGTAGTCCGCTTCGCCGGGGGTGTCGATGCGGACGACGGCGTCGAGCTCGATGGCCTCGCCGCCGCCCTTCGTCGCGACGACCTTGACCGTCCTCGGGGTCCTGCCCTCGTTGAGGGCGGTGATCCCGCTGATCGAGAAGGTCTCCGTCCCGTCGAGGCCGAGCGACTCCGCATCCTGGCCGGCGGGGTACTGCAGTGGCAGGACGCCCATGCCGATGAGGTTGGAGCGGTGGATCCGCTCATAGCTCTCGGCGATGACCGCCTTGACCCCGAGCAGCCGGGTGCCCTTGGCGGCCCAGTCGCGTGACGAGCCCGAGCCGTACTCCTTGCCCGCGAGGATGACGAGGGGGACGCCGGCCCCCTGGTAGGCGGCGGACGCCTCGAAGATGCTGGTCGTCTGCTCACCGCCACTCGTCTCAGCGAGGAAGTTCCTCGTGAAGCCGCCCTCCACCCCGTCGAGCAGCAGGTTCTTCAGCCGGATGTTGGCGAAGGTGCCGCGGATCATCACCTCGTGGTTGCCCCGACGGGACCCGTAGGAGTTGAAGTCCTTGCGCTCGACGCCGTGCTCGGCGAGGTAGTTTCCCGCCGGGCTGTCCGCCTTGATCGACCCGGCGGGGCTGATGTGGTCGGTCGTCACGGAGTCACCGAGCCTGGCCAGGACGCGGGCGCCCTCGATGTCGGTGACGGCGGTGGTCTGCATCGTCATGCCGTCGAAGTACGGGGGCTTGCGGACATAGGTGGAGCTGGGGTCCCACTCGAAGGTCTTGCCCTCCGGCGTGGGCAGACTCTGCCAGCGCTCGTCGCCGGCGAAGACGTCCGCGTAGTCCCTGGTGAACATCTCCTGGCTGATCGAGCTCGCGATGGTCCGCTCGACGTCCTGCGCCGTTGGCCAGATGTCCTTGAGGAAGACGTCCGTGCCATCCCCGTCCTGGCCGAGCGGCTGGACCTCGAAGTCGAAGTCCATCGTGCCGGCGAGGGCGTAGGCGATGACCAGCGGCGGCGAGGCGAGGTAGTTCATCTTCACGTCCGGGTTGATCCGGCCCTCGAAGTTTCGGTTGCCGGAGAGCACCGAGACGACGGCGAGGTCGTTGTCCTGCACCGCCTGGGAGATCGCCTCGTCGAGCGGCCCGGAGTTGCCGATGCACGTCGTGCAGCCGTAGCCGACGAGGTGGTAGCCGAGCTTCTCGAGGTAGGGCCACATGCCGGCCTTTTCGTAGTAGTCGGACACGACCTTGGAACCCGGCGCCATGGAGGTCTTGACCCACGGGGCGACGGTCAGCCCGCGCTCGACCGCGTTCCGGGCGAGCATCGCCGCGGCCATCATCACCGACGGGTTGGAGGTGTTGGTGCAGCTGGTGATCGAGGCGATGGAGACGATGCCGTGGTCGATCTCGAAGGTCGTCCCCTCGGCCGTCGTCACGCTGACCCGTCGTGAGGGGCGCCTGTCCCCGTTGCCTTCCTCCTTGGGCTTGTCGCCGCCGTTGGTGCCGTCCTCGCTGCCGCTCGCGGGCGGGTCGCTCGCCGGGAAGCTCGTCGCCTTGCCCGCGTCGCCCTCCTCGTGGGCGACGTAGGTCGGCAGGACCTTGCGGAAGGCCTTCCGGGCATCGGTGAGCGCGATCCGGTCCTGCGGGCGCTTGGGGCCGGCGATCGACGGGACGACCGTCGACAGGTCGAGCTCGAGCACCTCGCTGAACCGCGGTTCCACGTAGGAGCCGGACGTGGTGTCGTGCCACATGCCCTGTTCCCTGGAGTAGGCCTCGACGAGGGCCACGGACTGCTCGGACCGGCCGGTCAGGCGCAGGTACTCCAGGGTCACCTCGTCGATGGGGAAGATGGCGCACGTCGACCCGAACTCGGGGCTCATGTTGCCGATCGTCGCGCGGTTGGCGAGCGGCACAGCCGCGACGCCCTCACCGTAGAACTCGACGAACTTGCCCACGACTCCGTGCCCCCGGAGCATCTCGGTGATGGTCAGGACGACGTCGGTCGCCGTGGCGCCGGCCGGGATCGAGCCGGTCAGCTTGAAGCCGACGACCCTCGGGATGAGCATGGAGACGGGCTGACCGAGCATGGCGGCCTCAGCCTCGATGCCGCCGACGCCCCAGCCGAGGACCCCGAGCCCGTTGACCATCGTCGTGTGCGAGTCGGTGCCGACGCAGGAGTCGGGATAGGCAACGACCCTGCCGTCGATCTCCCTGGTCATCACCGTCCGGGCGAGGTGCTCGATGTTGACCTGGTGGACGATGCCGGTGCCCGGAGGGACGACCTTGAAGTCGTCGAACGCCGTCTGGCCCCAGCGCAGGAACTGGTACCGCTCGCGGTTGCGCTGGTACTCGATCTCCACGTTGCGCTCGAACGCGTCGGCTCGCCCGAAGACGTCGATGATGACGGAGTGGTCGATGACCATCTCGGCCGGTGAGAGGGGGTTGATCTTCGCCGGGTCCCCACCGAGGTCGGCCACGGCCTCGCGCATCGTCGCGAGGTCGACAACGCAGGGCACGCCGGTGAAGTCCTGCATCAGGACGCGCGCCGGGGTGAACTGGATCTCCGTGTCGGGCTCCGCGTTCGCGTCCCAGCCGGCCAGCGCGCGGATGTGGTCGGCGGTGATGTTCAGCCCGTCCTCGGTGCGCAAAAGGTTCTCGAGGAGGATTTTCAGGCTGTAGGGCAGGCGCTCGCTCCCCTCGACCCCGCCGAGACGGTAGATCTCATAGGTCCGGTCGCCGACCACCAGCTCTCCTCTTGTCGAGAGGCTGTCCACCGATCCGTTGCCGCCTGCACCCATGAC
>JAABUP010003976.1_pt1 | contig 25084 bp, 39 predicted proteins | sample 5559201 | NCBI WGS metagenome assembly JAABUP01 (sample SAMN10711887, study PRJNA513373) | rock metagenome | isolation source: Antarctica rocks | place: Antarctica
CGCGCTGCTTGTGTGCCATGCTGAAGGGCATTAGCTCTGTCAGTTCAGCACAAGCAGTGTGCACCTGTGGATGTCACAATGTTTTTGGGGTGCTATATGGCCACACGTCCTCGTCGTGCACCCTGTCCACGTCTGCAGCTGGTTGTACTAGCTGCAGGCGGCTGAGATGGCCATACATGGTGTTATTTCAACACCACCAATCATGGTCACAACTCTGCAGGCAGTGTTTTTGTAGGCAGAAGCAACTTGCAAAACAATACACGCTGCAATAAAATTCCAGGCATGAGATGTGACAGGCTCTGATTGCCGCAGTAGTTTTGGCCCCTTTCTGCTCTGACATGATTGTTTTGCCTCTTGTAGCAACGTATCACTGTCAAGAAGTGGTCAATGATGTCTCCTGTCCAGACAACGAACACAGTCTAATGCAGCTCACAGGCAGGTGCACAGTTTGCTTGCGCATTTCCATGGCGCAAGGTTTGGGTCTGTATGTGTGGTCAGTCTTTGATAAGCACACGCATGTGAAGCAGCTGGAAATTTGCCAAGTCAAGTTTCTCCATTGAATTTGTGGCCACACATTGAGTGATTGTGATCTCACTAGAAGCAAGGTTCTTGACCAGCCTGGTAACCCATTTGAATCAAGAATCAGAAGGCTCAGCTGGGTGCGACAGTTTGGATGTGTTACTGATGATAGGCAACCTAAGGATGCTCTGTCAAGGAAAACGACACCCTGGTCATTTCTGCTATGGTGTGAAGTTGTCTAGCATGATTCAGAGCACATCAACTCACATCATTGCTGGTACCCTGACTGCCAAACCACCGTTGTGCAGTAGGCTATTCAGGACTGTGCATACCAGATTTCAAAATAGTGTAAAAAGGGAATCATGAACAAGGCTGATGCAGACCTGGTCAGACATGCATCAGCAAATAAGCAGTCAACAACAACCAAAGTGCAATCCACCAATGTGCTTGCAATAAAAAAATGCATCTGTCTGTACAGTCTTTGCACCCTAGTCAAAGCACCCCAGGATTGTCAGTTGTCACCCCTGGCCATATCAGACTTAAAAACAACTGCATCTGCCAAAACATAGTAGACAATCCACTTAGTACAGCCACCTTTGAAGCAGCTGATTTGTCAAGCACTGCCACCTGACTCCTGCCTGTGTGTACAAGGCAGTCATTTGTTGGCAGAGCACACACACGCACGCATGCACACACAGCGTTGAAGCAAAGTTACTTTTGGGCAGCAATGTTGCATAGCATGTAGACAGAGCATTGTACCTGCCACAGTCTGTCTCACAGAAAAACCGGAGAAAGTGCAGGGCACGAGCTTCTAGTGTCTTCCCCCCAATCATAGGAATGGCCGGCTGTGTGGGACCCACAAGGTTGTTGCCTGCAGATCGGCTGCTCAAGTTTGGGGCGCCATGCTTACCCCTGCATGTCATCCAAAGATGCCTGTGTAAGCAATGTTGCTCAATTTCCCTCATGACGAGTTACTGTACAGAGATATGTAGCATGCAGACAACAGCACTGCTGCCTAAGAACTATTTCTGCTCCAGAAAAGCATGAACAGACACCGCCACAGGCTTGCCTTCTTCTTTTCTTGGGGCGTGTGTTGGAACTGTGGTTAGTTTTAGACCCATAAGAAGCGGCCGCAGTGGATTCTGACACTCCAAATCCATTGCTTGCCTGCAACATCACACATGCATCTGTTCGACAAGCGAGAGAGAGAGCGGCTGCTGTTTGTGCTGGTATGATTCAGTCAGAAGTGCAACTTACTAGCAAAGAACTGGTGTTGACGTTGAGGTCAAACTCATCGTGTTGGAAGGACCCCTGCAAAACACAACAAGCCAGTCTGTCTGGTGGTTGAGCAGTCCTACAACAGCTTGCCTTCCCCGCTGGTAACCGTGTGACTACCAGCAGCAGGCAAGTATACATCAGGCAACAGCAGGCAACACCCATGCAGCTCCCTTGCAAGCGTAGTTCAGCACCTTGTACGGTCCACCTTCATTGCTGCTTGCATCTGGCTGCACGGAAGGGCCTCCATTAGAAGACGTTGGGTGTCTAGACGGGAAGGCCAGCTTCTCAGCGTAGTCAAGGTCTTGGTCAGCATGCTTCTCCATTGTGATGATGTGATCACCCGTCGAACACGTGGACGGTCACAGAGCCACTCGGCTTGCACGGCTGTAGGTGCGATGGCCTTAGGTGTCGGAGGACAAAGGCACTTGGACAATTCTGCTGTCAGTTGACCAGTTTACCTTGACATCCAAAAAAGTGCTTCACGCTCCGAAACCAAGTGTCCACACCAAACCCACATCAAGGTGCCCGTACTTGCGGATCACGAGTCAGCGCAACCGTCGGTCGAGCCAGCAGTCGCCGAGACAGATTTGTGCGTGTCTTTCAAGGTCGTTGATGTGTATTGCGATTAGAGGAACTCATTCACAACCCAATGTTACGATATCGATCGATCGATCTTCAGGTCGTGCTTGCTGTCAGTTCACCCGTTGCAATTCCAGCATCCGGAGAATGTCGCGATCCCTTTCAACCCTTCCACATGCCCCACAAGGGAACTAGCTGCCTGGGCTCCCATCTCCGTTCACGCCTCCCAGGTGACAGCCACATTTCCATCCGACCCCGGGCCCCAGGGGAAAGAGCCCTGGAAAGAGCCCCAGTGCAGAAACTCGGAGCGCCCTGAAGCATAACCTATTCAGGCGGCTTCGTGCGAAGCTCCAAGTTAGCATTGATCCCAGCGCTGGGTTTGTGACGCGACGTGCCACAATGGCAGAACATGATCTCACCGCAAAGCTGGCCAAGAGCATGGACAGGCATCTGGTCTTTCCTTTGCTGGAATGGCTGTCAGCAAAAGAGCTGTATCCCGAGGATCAAATTCAGCAGGGCAAGCTTGATTTGCTGAACAAGACAAACATGCTTGATTATGCTATGGAGATATTTACTCAGCTAAACAACCGTGACCCCCCTCAAGAGCTCAAGGAGCGACGAACAGAAGTTGTGCAGAATCTCAGAAAGCTGCAGGTGAGCAATCTAGGCAGCCGAGACGGGACTGGCTGATCTTGCCCACATGTACAGCATACACTTACAATTTGCCAACCTGCAGGCCCAAGCAGACAGCATAGTGCAATTTCTCAGTGATGAAAGTCTGGTCAAGCAGCTCAAGCAAGAAAAGGCACAAAACCTCCCCTGGCTACAGCGTGAACACAACATTGGCAGCGAACAGATAGATGCATTGTATCAGTACGCTAAGTTTCAGTTTGACTGTGGCAACTACTCAGAGGCAGCGGAGTTTCTATACCATTACAGAACCCTGTCCACCAACTCAGAACGAAACCTCAGCGCTTTGTGGGGCAAGCTAGCAGCAGAAATTCTTTTGCAAGACTGGGAAACAGCAATGGACTCTCTTACCAAGTTGAAGAATGTCATTGATGACAACAACTTCGCCCCTCTGCTAGTGCAGCTTCAGCAGCGGACCTGGTTGATGCACTGGTCCCTGTTTGTCTTCTTCAACCATGAGAATGGCCGCAATGCTATCATCGACCTTTTCTTTCAAGAAAGGTGATGAGCGCATGCATTGCTGCTGACTGCATGCTGTTGTTTAGTGAATCTTTTACAGGCCTTGCTGGCAACTCCAGAGCTGCCAGGATTGTGATCACTAAGGTGTGACAGAGAGTCTGAGGTTGCTGATGTGATCACTGTGTCTGCTGTGCTGCAGGTTCTTGAATGCCATCCAGACAAATGCTCAGCATCTGGTTCGCTACCTGGCAGTGGCTGCAGTAGTCAACAAGCGACGAAGGAATGTCATGAAGGACCTGATGCGTCTCATTGAGCAGGAGTCATACCAAGTTAGTGATCCCGTCACAGACTTTCTGCAGTGTCTCTACACCAACTATGACTTTGATGGAGCGCAACAGAAGCTGCAGGAGTGTGAACAGGTGGGCTGGACACTCAGAAGTGCAGAAGTTTTATGCTATGATCATTGAGTCTCTTTTGCCTTTGTGTCTCCTGATGATGGGTGCCATTGCTGTAGTGATGTAGAAAGCCCATATGTGTCAGGGCACAACAGTAAGGAGGGCGTATGAGCATGGTTGCTTGTTACTGTGATTCATGCACCTCAGGATTTTGCACCAGTGCAACTTCAGGCTGCCCAATGTTGTAAGCCTTGCCAGCTTTGTAATGAGTGCTGAGCAGGCAAGCAGGGTGTATCTGTGGCCTGTCAGCCCTTTCCACCTGTCTGTCATCTTGTAGTTTCCAGCTGAACAGCTGTGTCCCCCAAGCAACTGAGCATGTGTTATGTGCAGGTCATTGACAATGACTACTTTTTGACCTCCTGCAAAGAGGAGTTCGTGGAGAATGCTCGGATGTTCATTTTTGAGACATACTGCCGGATACACAACTGCATTGAGCTGAAGATGCTGGCAGCCAAGCTAGGAATGGATGAGCAGTCAGCTGAGAAGTGGATTGTCAACCTGATCAGAAATGCCAGGCTAAATGCTAAGATTGACAGCCAGGCTGGCACAGTCGTCATGAACATGACCTTCCCCACCCCAACAGAGCAGATCACTGAGAAGGCCAAGGACTTGTCAATGCGCACTTTCATGCTAGCCAATGCTGTTGTCGGTGCTCCTAGGGCGTAGAGTTTAGGTCATAGCAGGTGAATAGGCCATCATGCAGTGCGCTGGTCTGTGACATGCTAAAATGATGTGCCCTGTTTAAAGTTTGATCCGGATTCTTTTCCTGAAGGCTGCAGGCAGCAAAACACTCGACTTGCACAATGTTTTATGAAATTTTGCATGTCAGGAAGTGCAGCCTCAGTCATATACCGTGAGTTGGGACCACGGAGCGAATCTATGGTAAATTAACTCATGTCGGTTGCATGCTGATATCGATGTTGCTTACTCGTTGCTGGCACACTCTAACCTTAAAAGTGTTAATGTAGCTCTGCACTTCTGCACATAACATGAACGTACCCATGCCTTGCGCCACTGAATGTGTGCGTCACGACTGCAGAAGCAAATGCAATATCAATAGCACCAGGGTGCAGCTGTAAGGCACCCAAATGGTCATTATTTAAATAGGAGACAAACCACTGTCAGCTGTCATTTTGAAAATAGGGAGAAGCTGAAAGCTTTTGCTATTTACTCAGACAAAACAGACACTTGTAGAGTAGAATGCACAATCTCATGTCACCGAGTGGGTCGATCTTTATTACGCCATCGTAAAGCTGAATGCAGGCAGAAGGAGACAAGGGCCAAAGGTAGAGGCCTTCACATTCATAAGTAGTCCAATCAGAAACAGTTCTGCTGTCCTTTTATGGTAATTCTAGGATGTGTCAAGCATGACTGGCCTCCATTTGTAGGCACTACACCTACTGAGTCAGGCTGACGCCATCTATGCTGGTAACTGAGCCTTCTGCTGAAATTGTGCAAGCCTGGGACATGGCATCTGACAAGTCTGCTGATACAGACAAGCTGCTTGAAGCATCTCTGCCATTCTGGTCACTATCTGTCTCCATGCCACTGGCCCTATCAGCGCTGGCTGGCACATCTAGAGATGATTCACTTGGGACAGGAGATGATGGTGAACTATCAGCAGCTGCTGATGGTGACCTAGAACCTGTTCCTGTCTTCAGTTGTTTAACCTCACTGCGAAGAGTTCTGCACAAACTCTGCAACATCTCGTTCTGGGCCTTAAGGCGGGCTTTCTCTGGAGAGTCTGTCTTCTTGAGGTTGGTGTTTTCCTCCATCAGCTGCACAAGGCGGGCATTGGACTGCTCCAGGCGCTGCTGCACTTCCTGATGCTGTTTGTTCATGATGCGCCTGTCCCTCTCAGCCTGTTTGAGCTGCTGTGCTTTGCGCTCACCATCTTGCCTCAGCATCTTGAATACCTGGCAAAGTCAACAGTAAACATCATGCTTGGTCCAAACATAGCTCGAGCAGCACCGCAGGCAACATCTGTATAGCTGCAAAGACATGACATAGCTAGATGCTGACCTCATTGCTTTTCTCAATGCTGTTCTGGCACTCTGAGAAACGCTCATTGTACGACTCTAGCAGCTTATCAGTCTCAGCCTTGTGAGTCTGCATCTGAGCGAATGCTTCTGCCATCTTCTCTGATTGCGCCTCGGCAGATTCAACCAATACAGCCTGCTCCTCAGACTTGATGTCTGCCATCCTGAGCTCTAGGTCTTTGGTCTGTAACTGTACATGACAGAAACATATTCAGAGAGAGAGGCTCACATCAGTAGCACACAAAATGGCAGTCTGGTTGATGACAACAGCACCTGCTTAGTGTAGTGACTGTCTCTGGCTTCATATTGCTCACACAGAGCCTTCAGCTTGGCCTTCAATATTTCATTCTCTCCAACCACTCGCAGTCTGTCTGTCTCATGGTCTTCCAGCCTGTGCAGCAATGGCAGTATGCATGGATGAGGCAAATATGCGGTTGGCACACCATTATGTACAATAAGCTTGCACACATGGGAGTCACCTTCGTGTGATGCCTTCCACTGTCTCTTGGAAGTTTTCAGTGAGAGACTTGCGCTGACTCAGCTCCTGAGCACTGATGGCTTTGCTTGTGTCCAGCAGCAGGGCATTCTCCTTGCGCAGCTCCCTACACAGCTCATGTAGCTTGCTGTTGAGCTCCACAATGCGTGCCTTCTCATCAATGGCTGCAAAAGCAGAATTCGCTTGGTGACAAGACAAGCATTGACAGACCATTCTGTACTTGCAGGTGGAATCAGCTTGTCAAGCAGGCAATGGACTGCCTATGCAGCTGGTACTGCAGGTGAATACACTGCGCACCTGAGTCACGCTCTTTGCTAGCAGTGTCGCACTGTCTTCTTAACGGGATGAGCTGGTTTTCAAGTCTGGCCTGTTGTGTGACCTGCAAGCACAATCAGCAATGATGCCTTGCAGCAGATTACGATTCTCAGAGTGAATCAACTGTCTTGGAGCAAGAGCTGCACCTGCTCTGAGAACATGCTCTCCAAGTATTTAATCTTATCTGCATCACTGCGGCCTGCTTCAGCCAGGGTGCGCCGCACTTCTTTAGTCAGTTTCTTGCGAGCACGTGCTGCTTCACGGCGTTCTGGCTGAGCAGTCTCCTTTTCTAGCTGCTGTATCTTTTGCTGTATACCTTGCATCTGCAGTGTATTTCCACTTTGCTCAACGCTGCAAGATACAGCAAATTGACAGCCAGAAATACACGCTGTTTTTGAGAGTCCACACTCTCACCCTGACGTCGCTGGTTGATGAGGGAGGCGGCTCAAGGGCTCCTGACGTTGCAGGCCGACCGTCCCACATTTCATTATTCGAGGTTCTGGTATCGGGCCGCAACCCCTCACTTGAGCTGGGGGCATCCTCACCTGCCAGGGCGGGCTCTGCGGTGGAGACGCTGGACATGCAGTCAAGGAAGGCCACCAGTTTCGAGAGCTAGTTGCGTAGAACACACACTGCAAATGAGCTTGCGCCGATCGCCGAAGTTGAGCATGAAGAAACGGTTGTGGAGGAACTTGAAGCCATAGGTGTTGGCGCCATGAGTCAGAAACCTAGGGTTTGGATTGCTGACTCATGTACTTTTGCATTGCCAAGCTCACCCTGATGAGTGCAGATGAGGACGAGCGGCATGTGGCATCATTATGATTGAACAAATATGCTGGGCGGCAATCCTGATCAGCACACTGACAGCAACAGGACAATTGCAAGACAGCATCTGCCAGAAATGTGAGCAGGATTGTACAATCAACTGTGACGAAGTCAAGCTGGGTAGGTGAAACTCTACTGTTGCTATGCTTCCACTTGAAAAAGATTCTTTTTGGGATAGAAGCAGTTGCTGCGATTGCCTATATCAATGTTCATCTTCATCAGTCATGATGTGTGCATTTCAGGGACTCTGGAATCATGGCGTCTGTGACAACATGCTGTCTGACAGTGAGGCTTTGCCACTTCGATACTCCCAACTTCGACCCAGACTTTGATCATTCTTGAAATCATGACGCAAGCAGAAGAGCAGAAATCAGCGCAGCGCTTGTTTGTGCGAGCCGCTGCAGCCAATGACCAACAAGCCGAAGCGTGTCTGGCAGGTAAGCATACATAGACTGATCTTCCAAAAAGCTAAGCGGTCCAACAATTTCGTTCTCGGTACCGCGTGCAAAGCGCACAGACATGGCGCTGTCTATTTGTGGCTATAAACATCGCACTGCAGGCAGTACTGTCAGCACGAATCTGGAGGACAACTTACCTTCTTACACTCTGCCCTCTACAAGCGGCGGGTGCCCTGTCGTCGGTGGACAAGGCGGTCAGCAGAGCACTCCGGGAGGTACGCATCATGCTATGTCTGGTCAGCATACACCGTTCGAGAACTGAGGTGGAGCACTGCAGGTTGTCCAGTTGTCACCTCTGACTTTAACCCAAGTAACCTCATGCCACAGTCCAGCAACCAGCCCACACCTGGACAGAGTCAGCCTCTTGGCAGACAGCGTGTCCCTTCCACAATTCCAGTGGGTATGCATGTCCAGCCAGCTGAATGCAATTTTGCTTTTCTGGCCAGACCAAATCTGCTGTTTGTGGCAATAGCAGCAGGAGTTCACAGTTTGATTGTTGAGCAGCTGATGATGGAAGACCTGCACATCAGGAAGCTGACAGCCCCGTGTGGATGTATCCTAGTGAACAAATGTTCTACAATGCTATGAAGAGGAAGGGTTGGTCACCAAGCGAGCACGATATGCAGTCGGTGGTGGCCATACACAACGGTGTCAATGAGCGAGCGTGGTCAGAGGTGAAAGGATGCATGACGTACTTGTTCATTTTCATTGCTGTATTTGAACAGGCATACATGCGATGACACCAAACACAGCCTTCCAGCCCAACACAATGCAGATGTTATGTTCTGCCATTGTTGTGCTGGCTTACTTAAACCAAGTGAGACCATGATCTGTATCTGATGAGCTGGCTGTGTCGTTTCCCCAAGCTGATTACACCTCAATGCCCTGCAGGTGTTGCAGTGGGAGAAGATGCATGTGACCAGATGTGGGGGTCCGCGTTTGAAGAAGTTTGCTGGGCGTCCCCAAGATTACAGTCCCAAAGCCCGACTGCTCAACTTTCTAGGGTACAAGCTACCCTTTGACAGGCATGACTGGGTTGTGGACCGATGTGGCAAAGAAGTCAGGTGCAACAGCAAGCTCCTGTTACTCGTGTCTTGTCATAACAATCATCAGCACGTGTGGGCATTCATACATCTTGTGAGCACTAGTTGCCTGCAAATTCTTGCAACTTGTTGCCTGGCCAGCCTGGTATAATACTTGGCTTCTCATAAAATTGGCGCCAAATGGTGTTTTCTTTTCTTTCTTGCACCCTGTTGCTTGACACGTCTGTGCATCCAGTCTGCTTTTCTGCCAGAGGCATGCTCAGCAGTCTGATCACAATCAGATTCTGGAAATTCTCAAAGCAGCACTGCAATCTGTTGGCTAAAAGCTATTGGAAGTAGTATGTACTTGCACTCAAACGCTTGCATTATTTGCAGGTATGTTGTAGACTTTTATAATGCAGCGCCTCTGCCTGGGATGCCCATAGCCATGCACTTGGATGTGCGACCTGCAATGGACTCGCCCAGTGCTTTGTTGGACAGGCTGCGCATGCAGTACAGATGGATGAACAGCGGCAGATGGAAGGGGCAGCGTACCCCCCCTCAACCCCAGCCCCAACATCAGCCTCAGCCAAGCTCCTAGGCTGACCTTGTTGCTGTACAGACCTTGCGCAGCTTTTGAAGTCGCACCAATGGATTTCTGCTCTGCTGGTGATGCTACACCATGTAGTAATCTGCTGTTACACCATGTACCAATCTGCTGTTACACCATGTAGCAAACTGCTGTGTGTGTTTGTATTTACTTTGAGGTGACTCTGATTTGGACTTATTACTTAGTTGCACTGCAGAGAGCTGATAGCCTGTGCTGACAATCACCTTCAATGCTGGGTCTTAATTTCGACCTCTGATTCAAGGGCACCAACTGCGCCTGTGGTTGTGCAAGTGTTTCTTTTCTCGACACTATCACAGGTTTAAAGCCAAAGTTTGCTGTGCACTTCATGCCCTTTTGAGAGTCGTCCAGATTTGAGTGATGGGCTTACATATCTGCTCTCCGCATGCAGTTGTGTGAGTGTTGTCGAGAATGTGACTTACGCATGGGAGATGGTGCATTGTCGACATGTCACTGGAACTGCACTTGATTGGTATGAAGATCTCAACAATAGCCTGTCACTCATTCACAGGGTCCATGGAAGACACATGGCTGATGCAAGAATCAGCATTGTCAGCTACAATCAAATACATGCCACATAACTAAAGAACCTTTGTTATCTGGTCAAAGAATCCTGGTCGTTCTGTGTCATTGACTTCATTTGCCCTGCTGCCTGAGGTCACTGCTACTACCCTAGCTTTGTCCCCCTTGACACACTCCAACACATCTGCAAAGTCCCTGCAAGCCAGCCACAACTAGTCACAAGCAGTGCAAGTACACTGTCAAGCATTTGCCAGAGATAAGGTCTCTGCGTCAGCCACCGCAAACACTTAAATAGCATCTTGTCTTCTGTCCATGTATCAGCCACAGTGGCATGCAAGCACAACATCAGCCCAGAGCACAGTTATGACCAAAATTATACAATGCATCGCTCACCTGAAGTCCTTCAGAGATGTCCCTAGTATCTGCTCCCGTCGGTCTTGTCGCTCTGCATCACTGATGTTCAGGATGTGGCGCATGAAAGCCGTCCTGCCTTTGCTGTCTGGCAGCTGATACGAATCCACATCACCAATGGTGCCGATGATACTCTTGGTCAAGGAGTCATTGTCCAGTTCCAGCTTCCTCAGAAACTCAACAGTGCCTACAAATCACAAATGCATGCCAGATACGCTTTTGCAGCAGTACAACATATACTACCAGAAGTTGTGAAGCTGAGCTGGATGCACAGCTTGCCTTTGAAGGGACAATCACTCAAGGCAAATATGGACACGTTTGAAGAAAGCACAATCACAACTACAAGCCGCAAGTCAGTCTTTGTACACTAGAGTTGATTAGCAGCCCAACATCACAGGTTGCTGGCAAAACAAATGGTGTGGCACTTCCAGCCAGCTGGCACATATGGGCACGCTCACCATCATAATTGTCGACGGTCTTCAACAGGTTGGGGTCCCGGTAAGAGAGGTAGGTGAACATGCCCGAGTGGGAGTCAAAGTCTGAGAAGCCGCCATAGGCTCCTCCTGAGACCCTAACCCGGTCCCATAACCATGTCGTCCCCAGGTACTTGTTGATGACATACGCTGAGCCATGCAGCTTGTAGCCAGCGTCCTCGTACAGGTTGGCTGCTTTGCCTACATAGTTGACCTAACAAGCAGACCTCATTTGGAACTTTGCTCATAAGCCTGCCATGAGCGGAACTCTTGTAGCAGACACAAAGCAGACAAACAAAGCAAAGAAGGACAACAATAGACAACTCAGTGAGGGACGCCAAGTGAGTGCATAGCAATGTGTTACATCCCAGCAGATAGCATCAGAAGCCGAATCAAACGCAATTTGTATCAACATGCAGTCTATGCTGGACTGAGCATGCTGGCCCTGACCTTATGACCTTACATGTGATCACCAAGCTCAGGCATGCATGCAGTACATGCTAGAGTGGCAACATTGGCCTGTGTCATACAACAGCATTGGCTGCTCCACAAATCTGCCTCATGAAAGCCTGAGCATGAACAAAACAGATACCTGTGTGGGGACAGTGATGGCCTCATTCAAGGGCTGCAGCATTTGGCCCCAGCTGGTTGGGGCTGCTGACTCAGCAGGTAGGCTTCCCAGGAAAGCGTCCAAATGTGGTCGCACTGATGACAGAGTGTGCTCGTCTGCTGTCAGGTTGACTAAGGCGCCGCGCCGCTGCAGCAGGATGTCTCTGATGCGCGACAGGTCAGCCTTGACGCCCTCCCAGTCAGCATCTATCCTGTTGGCCTGTACCAAATACCAAACGCACAAGTCAGCTTATGTCTGTTGCATGCCTGTTGTGGTCTATGCACACTCTATGTCAGGGAGGAGTATGCAGGTGAATACATGTGATCATGCTGTGTCACTTTTTAACTTGCTGGAAGGGCTTGCAGCCTCACAAGAGGCGATGCCCCCTCATGGAGTAGGACCTTAGTCTCAGCAGAATTTGCAAGTCTATGCCGGCAACCATCGGGTTATGCCTTGTACAATAGGCCTATCACGGCTAGATATTAAGGGCTTGCAGCCTCTTTGAGTCACTGCTGCAGAACTGAATCAGCTTGTGTCACAGCCAGCATGCCAAGCAGGAAGCTGTTCAGCGAAAAGTTGGCTGGGAAGGCCTCTACAGACATAAAATAATCAGCAAAGCAGTGCAGCCCCCAACAAGCCAGTCTCATGTGGGGTTGCACCACACAGCACAGGCTCTTGAACTTCACAAGCTGCTGAATCTGCTAATAGCCAAGCACATGTCAACACAGATGGTGTGACAAAGATCAGAGATTGTGTTGGCGGCAAAGACACTGTGATGGAGAACGGGCACTGTGATAGAAAAAGGGAGACAGAAAAACTGACCAGGTCTCTGATGTAGAAGAGGTAGCTGAGGCCGCCCATCTGCTCACTCACCCAGCCAGCCACGCTGCGCTGTGCATCCAAGCGTGATGCTGCTACGCTGTGCCCCCCACCAATGACACCCCCTTCCAGCCCAGACTTGGTCTCTAATACCATCTGCAGCAGCCAGGTATGGGTTCATGCCCATGTGGGGTATGCACAGTCATGTGATGTAGCTTGTCAAGACATGCAGTGAGAGTGAAATGCTGTTGTTGACTCGATGGGGAGTACAGGCAAGCTTGCTGTAGCAGGGGCAAGTATGTCTCTTGGCCATGCAATGTTTATAGTGACACTGCAAGTGAACCTTGCATTAACATCTGCATGGTGTTGCCTGACATCTGATTGAGACACTCAATAGCTGCAGAGTGTAACAGCAGGCAACCTCTGGCCTGTCAATCTGAACTCAAGACTTCACTTTCCAACAAGGCAAGCTAGCAACACTAGCTAGAAAGCTAGCAAGCTGTGCAGATTCTGAAAACTTTGCTGCTATGCAGCTGCGCTAGAATCTGTCTCAAGAGTGGCAACCAAAACGACGCTTTGCTGTCGCAGCCAAACCAGGCATTGACAGCAATCTAGTCTATCCAGCCACTGTTCCCTGAAACACGTGTTCAGGGTCTTTGCTGCAACTTAGCAGCACTGGTTTGCTCAGCATCGGAACAAGAATTCCCTGGCATGACATGTGAATATATATATATATATATATATTTGGTCTTGACGCGCCTCTTCTGCTCACACCAGGAGCTTCATACCTCTGTGCAAACTCTTCACAGGACACTGCAGACTCATCACGGCATGCCACAAATTATGCCAGCGCAAAAAAGCAGACTTGCACCTTGCACACAGCCAGTGCCTGCACCGACTGATGATGACAGACAGAGATCAGATCAGATCAGATCAGATCAGATCAGATCAGATCAGACCAGACCAGACCAGACCAGGCCAGGCTGGCAAGAAGAAGCACACCTGCTTGAAGCGCTCCTTGTCATCGAGTCTTGCAGTGAGCAAGATGTCACGCATGAGGTCCAGCATGTCCGGAGCCTTGCTGGCTGTCACCTTGCCCCTCACCATCAGATAGGCCTGGGGCTCCACCTGCCCTCTCTTGTGGCTGGTGAAAGGGGAGAACGAAAGGCCGCCTGTCTTGCGCCCTATTCGCTCTGTCAGCTGCACGAAGTCCTCCTCCTTTGTACCCATCTGAGTCAAAGACCTGCAAGAGGAGCCAAGTCAAAGTGATGCTGCAGGCTCCACTGATGTGTCACATGTTCAAATCCATGCTGTTGTGACCAACTGGAAAGCAAAGTCAGGCAGGATTTCTTGCATGTTGCAAGCTTTTTCCCCCCAACAAGCTCTTCGCCATGCGATGCAGACAAAGCACAAATACATACGTCTATGCCTGGCTAATTGATGTCAGCAGGCATGATCTGCACCTACTCTCAAGTTGCAAGTAACAGCTCACAGCAACTCAAGTGGATGACTAGCTACCCAGACCTGGATAAGCTATGATGCAGCATGCATACAGACAAACCACACATACAATCAGACAGATAAAACTAAGGTTGCATGAGCATTCGTTGTATGAAAACTGCACCTGCAGAACAATGGCATGAGGGGCAACAGGTCTGCAGGCAGAGGCCGCATGTCCAGGGCCACCTCCATGTACAGAATGTCATTGGTGAATAGGTCATGGTTCAGCAGTGTCACTCCCTGGGACTCCTCCAGGGCTGTGGGGATGGAGGAGGCCTCCTTGGGGATGTCTGAAATGAGCAAAGTGGGCACGCATGACAGAGCCTCGGGGCTGTCTGGTGTCTCCTGTACAACAAAGAAGCGTCATCATGCCTTGTTGCCATTGCAGCCAGTATCAACGGATCAACATCAGCTTCTGTGTAGCTGTATGTGTGATGTTTTGGAGATTACGAGAACACTGTGCTGCAGCAGACAGATTCCAAGCGGCCCACAATCTATGCAGCACATAATCCAGCATTTTCTGAAAGGGAACAAAACATTTCTTTTGTGCCACCAGCTGAGCTTTATAGCATGCTGATGCAAGCTGAAATGTAGCAACCGTGCACAAATGGCCTGTGCTTCAAAACTTGTTGTGCAACCGGTCAATGAATAGTAGTCGGACAGGCGCAGCATCTGCAGCAGCTGGAATGCTGACATGTGTCTTCATTCAGGAGTGGTTTCAGGCTGCATCTGAACACTTCAGCAACCCCCAGACAGCAGGCAAAACGTCACAGACAAGCACCAGCAGGATTGCAAAACACAAGTGACCAGCAGATCCAAACACATGGTGAACACAAGCAGTGGTGTGCGTGAAGGTGATTTCAGGCTGCATTTGAACACTTGAGAAGCACCCAGACAGCAGGCAAGATGTCACAGACACAGACAAGCACCAGCAGGATTGCAAAAACACAGGTGACAAGAAAATCCAAACACATGGCAATCTCAAGCAGTGGTGTGCGTGAAGGTACTGACCTGACGCTCTTTCAGCTCCTGTGTGCTTCTGATGACCTCCTGCAATTCAGCATCCACCAGCTTCTGCTTTAAGGCAGCCAGCTCAGCCTTCTCCTCTTCATCTTCCTTGGCTGCCAGCTGTTGGTCAGGCAGCAGCTCCACGGTGACCCTGTGCTTGTTGGCCAGCAGGTATTTCTCAATCAAGGGGCCAAACACGTCCTCCCCTGATGCAATACGGCCCTGCATGGCACAGCCAGCAGTCAGCATTCATTACAACAAGAACAAGCAGCAAGATAGAAAAGAACAAGGTAGAATAATAAAGCCAAAAGGCAAGACAGTACCTTGAAGTGCTCGAGGGAGTCAGTCCACTGCAGGGGCTGGAAAGGGTCCTTGTCATAGATCCAGGAGGACATTGAGCGCAGCATGAGGCTCAGACCCCGAGGGAAGCTGCCGGTGTTGTTCTCGCGCAGGTCAAACTCAATGCTGTTCAAGGCTGCCTCAACAGCAGTGCTGCTGAAGCCACCGTTCTTCAGCTTCTCCAGCTCACTCAGCACCAGGTCCTCAACCTGTGCCATGATGTCATGAGATCTCTACTTTGCACAGGGCATTATTGCATCCACGCTCTCATCTAAACTAACTTGTGCAAATTATTAAATTTGGCGCGCTTGCTTGTGCGGGTGAAAAGGGATCACATGGAAGGAACACAGAGATCCCTGACTGTAACTACTACTTTTGTTTCGTTGTGACACATCAGGGTGTACCCACACTGCATGGTTTAGGCTAAGACTCACTTGCATGCAGCCATCTTGGCTGAAGGCAGGTCAAATGCAAGCAGCAGGCAGGCCACAAGGGCAGAAGGCAAGCAAGCAGAAGGCAGAAGAGTGCAATTTGGAGTCTATGCATTCGCCGGCACCCTCAGCTGACAGAAGACTCATCAGCTGCCACACCAGGCCATCTAAACCACACAGGAGGATGAGCAGACAATAAGTAAGGCTGACAAAAGATTCCTTTGTACAAAATCGTTTCCATCATAAAACCTCCAATTCGGGGGGCAAGAGGCAGACCTTCTGTGCATTGGCAGGGTCCACACCCTTGAGGCCCAGGCTGAAAGTGGGCTGCCGCAGCTCATCGCTGAGGCCCCCGCCAATGATGGACTCACCCAGGCCACTCTCTGTGAGGGCCCGCCTGAGGGGGGCAGCCGTGGTGCCCAACATGAGGTAGTCCAGGAAGCCCCAGGCCAGCTCAGTCTCCAAGTCAATGTGCTCCTCTGACAGCAGCCAGTTCACACTCACAAAGGCCTGCACAGCATCACCAGGGAGCTCAGCTTGGAGGAGTGGGGAAACCAAGTGAGATTGTTTGATTGAGGCGCAAGGTGTATGTTCAGACGGGCAGTGTGCTGTTCATGCATTCATGCTTGCAGATGTATGTAGACAGCTATAAAGGAATGGTGCTGCTGCTGCATGTGCACATCTGGTGTTGAAGATGCAAATCACTGTAGCATGACAACCAAGTCTTTTGCATGTATGCCATGACGCAGCAGCAGCAGCAGCAGCAGCAGCAGACAGCTAACTCCAGACTCTACATGTACTCACAGGCAAGCAGGAAAGGCATGTTGTTAGAACACAAGGGAAGGGTCACCTTTGGTGCCTCTTCGCCCTCCCCTTCACCAGCAGCGTAGTGCTCTACCACCTTCTTTGGCTCCTGAAAAGCAGAACGCAACGTGTCAGAAGCGCAATAAAAGCATGCCTGCCGCAGCGCAGTCCAAGTCCTTGCATGCAGCGCCCACACAACATCAAGGTCTGAAGCAGCTGAGACATTTTGGCAGCAACAACTGTGTGAAATGTTTCAGCTGCTGAAGACCTTGTTGTTGTGTGGCCACTGCATGCAAGGACTTGGGCTGCGCTATCCTGCCGCAAGTAGTTTTGTCACAGCTTGTCTTGACTGTTGCTACAAAGCAATGGCTGTAAGTAGCTGAGCAACTGCAGGAGCTGAGAAATTGTTGGCTGAATTCGGCCAGCAAAGCCTCTCAGCAAGTCTGCGCATAAGAGAACAGCACAGGGACAAGCACTGAGGCTATGACAGACAGCACAATGCGGGTGGTCCAGCATTACCTGTTTCAAAGGCTGAGCATGCACTGTGGAGTCCACAGGACGGGCCTCAAACTCATCAAGGTACTTGCTCAACAGGCTCAAGCGCTCATCTGCTGGATCATCTCCATAAAACCAGAACCGTGCATTGCTGGGGTGGTAGTACCTGCCATGGAAGTCCTGCATGCCAATTCAGACATCAGTCGGCATCAGCTGAAGGGTAGAACACCATAGTGCTAGTGGTTGGCCCCAATGACCTTTCGACTCTAATGAATGAAAGAGTGGCTGCTTCATGCAGCTCCTAAGTGCTTAGATACGATGCACAGTGCCATCAATAGTGACAGTGGTAATCGCATAGGCATGGAGCTTTCCAGAGTAGGAACCTACCAGGCAACATGATGCTGCACAACCTGCGCAACATCTGAAGCAGGCTGCATGTCATGCAGCTGCAGTTCATTGCTGCTTGTTGATTTCAATACTCAGTCGCAGCGCCTGTTGTACCTGGAACTCCTCAAAAGTGAGCTCTGGGATGACCTTTGGATCTCCGCCGCTGTCCTCTCCATAGGTGTTGTCAGGAAAGAGAGAGTGCTGCACGGTGCGCTGATTCACACTGTCAGGAGATGAGTAGACGCCCTTCATCTCATTAAAGACAACACCCTTGCGAGTGATCTCGTCCTGCATCATATTGCACATCATACACACTGCTGTTGCTGCACGGTTTGCCAGTATGTTTGCTGGCAACCTTGAGTACAAGTGTCAATGAACAAGCAGCGTCGCACTGGTAAACATGTTTATACCTACGTCAGCACTTGAAGCAGGCTATGGGGTTTGCCAGACGGCTATGTTGAAACTGCTTTGCATAAAGCAGCATGCATCAGAGGGGCAGGTCATGCCGCATGAAGACTGTGTTGTTGGTTGGCAGTGACAGGCTGACACACGTCAAGAGCACGCTGTACAAGATGCTTAGTTTCTGCTTTGACTGCACACTTCAGCTGCATAGAGATAGGGGGTACCTTTGCATCATCAAGCTCATAATGCCAGCCTTCCTGAGCAAATGTCTTGGGATCAGTCACACAGCGGGGCTGCAGCACTGCATCTAGGTATACATCCACCAAGTTGTAGTAATCCTGCAGCAAGCTGCCATTCATCAGCAACAGCAAAACCTCCTGGACACTCGAGAACATGCGAAGCAGACCACTTACAAGTCTGATACATGATCAATCAATCGACTCAATCAACCAATCTACATTTCGTGTCTTTAGGACTCATCAGCTGACCTTCATCAAAGCCATGTGAGGTGAGACTAGCAGTCAGAGCAGAAACATCACTCACAACGACAGTTGACAGTGAGAAGGTACAAGACATGCTCCAACACCTAGCGCTTCTTGCAGAGCAGGAGATGACTGCATGCTAATACTCTGTCACAGACAGACAAGTAGAGACAACAGTCTTACCTGAAGGTTGGTTGAAGCCACAGGGTAGCAAGTGCGGTCAGGGTATGTGAAGGCATTGAGGAAGGTATTGAGGGAGCCCTTCATCAGCTCAACAAAGGGCTCCTTGATTGGATACTTCTTGCTTCCACACAAGACGCTGTGTTCTAGGATGTGGGGAATGCCTTTGCTGTTCTCCACTGGTGTCCTAAAGACAGCCCCAAAGGTCTTGTTCTCATCCTTGTTCAGCAGAGACATGACCTGAGCCCCTGTGCCATAACATCAGTGCCATTCAGAATACTTGGCTTCCTGGCTGACTGTCAGTGCCATGAGACAAGATCTGCTCAAAAGCCATATGCATGTCAAGTCTCTGAGCAACTGCCCAGATATGGAGAGGGCACGAAGCCGCGGACGTTGAGTCAGAGCATGTTTGCGCTGTCTAAAGACACAAATGTACAAAAGTGTACAGTTGTAAAAGGATGTGTATCAGCTGACCTGTCTTCTTGTGCTTGTAAAGAAGGACCATGGAGTTGTACTCAGCAACCCATTGCTGCCGCTGCAGCTCAAAGCCATGTATTCAGATGAGATAGCCTGCTCGACCTGCTCAGCTTCAGGGGCAGCAACTGCTTGTGCGGTGACCACACCCATATTATGGGAGTGCCCTGCATACAAAGTAGTTCATACACGTTGCTTCTCCTGCTTGACAGCTGCAGAACCTCTTGCAGTGCTTGTCACTGCTGGCTGCCTGCTAGTCCTGCAAAGCTTTGCCTGCCTTTCAAAAAAGCAAGTGATCAAGGACTTACTCCTCTGGCAGGATGGGCTCAAGCTTGCAGGAAGACCAGCTCGTGCGAAGCGCACATCGCCCAATAGGCCCTGCAGCCGACGAGCTTTGTTTCATTCTAGCGCAGCGGCAGAGCAACGCAGCACGCCACAGAAAGTACGTCAGCACAGTTACCCTCGGCAAGCACATGTGGCGGTGCAACAACTGTGCTGGCCTGCGAACTGCACAGCTCGGCCCAGCTGTTGCGCTAAATGCACGGCATGAACCAGGTGTCACAGAAGACTGCAGCATTTTTCTGAGACCTGGAAGAAGGCGCTGCGTCAAGCTCGCCAGTGTCGTGTAGTCCTGTACGCAACTCGCAGGCGAGGATTAGCACGAGCTGTGAAAGCAATACCGACGCTGTACAGGGCGGTTTGGGGACACCTGAAAACTCGTGCTACTGATCAAGGCAAGCGATCTCGGACCTCAAGCCCGACGTCGCGCATCGCGTCATCCGTAGTTTCTTCACTCGCACTGATGAATGAAAATGTAATGTAGTCAAGCAAGCCTTGACTCAGTCAGTCAGTCGGGTCAAAATGTCGCAGAGCATGCACGCGCAATACATTGCGGCATATGCCTTGCCGGGCGCGCGCAAGCCTCTCTAGACATCTTGTCGCGTAATGACCCCAAATCGCTATTGAGCGAACAGCTTGCAGCGCCTGCATTCGTGTTGCTTTGACTCAACATGGTTCGCCAGGAAGTTGACTCAGACAGGCTCAGGACTCTTCGCGTGGGTATGCCCCTGGCTTGGATAGCGAACTTGCAAGTCTTCTTGCATGGTCTATGTCAGCACGCGTTGGCCGCGGCTCTTTCACGCTGTGAGCACTATATGCAACACGTTGGCGATATAGCGTTGTGACTTCGCCAGGCAGCGGCGTCGACCTGCATTGGCAGCACCCACCATATCAAATGTACGCCGTTTCTGTACGTCAAGCTATGTCAAACCTTTGTGAATGTTCTTGCAGAGCTGGAGCAGAAAACAGCACTTCTGCCAGCAGTGCTGCAGACCTCAAACTGTATTGCCCTGGTCGATCATCTTACATCCATATTCAACGACACTGATTGGTCTTCTGCTGCCAGGCAAGCACACTCTCAGCATTTCATTTGCATTGTGATTTCTGGTTCTCTAACAACACCCATATAGTCTGTTTCTGCTACCAGGTGTTCAGACTTGGTGCATGATGCGCCAGCAGATTCATCAGGTTGGGATCACTTTCAAGATCTTCTCAGAGAGGATCCAGACTCAGCTCAAGGTCAAGCTGAAATTCAGGCTATGGACATAGCCTTGACTGAGATGCATGCCAACATTAAGGGCATTCAGGCATCGACGTGCCTGCCTCCCTCACGCCTGGCTGCCCTAGCATCCACATCAGGCACAGGCAGCAACAGCAAGCTGGAAACAGTCAGATGCACAGTGTGCCACAGCCTCCTCCTCACAGCTGCCTTTGATGACCACCTTCCCAACTGTAGGCCCTGTGCTCCCCAACCAACAGCCCCTGCCAGAGCCAGCAAGAGCACCACCTCTCAGCCCAGTACAACTGGCAGAGCTGCCAGTAAAGCTGCAGCAGCTAAAGGGGCAAAGGCTGGCAAGAAGATGGGTACCAAGGGCAGTAAGAAACCCCCAGCAGGGCCTTCACGCTTTGCTGCTGAGCAGGCAAAATTGCCTCTTCAGCCATTGCCTGCTGCACGGCAATCTTCTGAGGACTCTGAGTTCCAGCTGCCACCACACCCACCATTAAATCATGCCCAGCCACCAGCACCATCTGTCTATGCATCAATGCCAAGCAGTAGCTTCCCATCCCAGCATATACAGGCGCCGGAGGGCATGCAGCTGCAGCAAGCTGGCCACCAGGACAGGAGGCATGAAGCAACAGATGGCAAGGATACTGACATGGCAAGGTCACAGAGAGCCAAGCGCAGCCGCCTTGTGTGGACGTATGAGGAGCACATGTCACGCAGCAACCCAGAGGCTGATGCTGTGCATGACCCCTCCCTCCCTCCTCGCTTTCCCCTGGTGGCCACCAGACCCAGAACACGCAGAGCCAGGTCACTCTCCAGCCCCACTTCTATTTGCCTGCATTGCACGACTCATGCTGCAAAAGTGTTGATATGAGCGCTGACGAGTAGCTCTGACAAGCATCTCAGCATTGTGCATCAGCGCGCATCAACTCTGACGCTGAGAATGCTGGAATTGACAATGCTGCACAAGCTGCTGCACATCTTCACTGCCCTCTCATGACATTGATGAATCACCATGCTGATGATGCTGCAGGTCCCCCTCAGTTGCTGCTGAACCTGAAACACTCAGCAAAGATGGCACCTCTTCAGCTGACCCTGTGAGCCGTCTACAGTCTGCTTCAGGCTGTGCTCAGCTTGATGCTCTGTCAGAGACTCTGCGTCCTGGCACTGCACTGTCTCAGCAGCCTGACAGGGACCCTCCCCCTCCACGAGGTGGGGATTTGTCACAAGCTACCAAACGGCAGAAACAGGCAAGCTTGGCTCAAGCATCTGATACAGCTGCTGAAACAGGCTGGCAGCAGCTTCAGCAAACACAAATGCGTGGCCATCCAAAACAGACGCTTGATGGCATGGCTACAGCAGCAGGTCTTAATGGGCATGTGGCTCCCTCAAGACAGCTGGCTTCAGGGTCTCTGGGTCTCAGTCACAGCTTGCACAGTCAGCATGCAATTCAGTCGCAGGTTCAGCCGGACAGACGCTCCATGCATGACAGAGCAGCTGCTGGTTTGACCCAAATGCCATCACAAGTAGTGCAGGCATCGTCAGGGCAACAGCCTACCTGGAACCCACAGCAAGGCTCTTCCAGCTTTCCAGGTGTTCACAATCCCCACGCTGGTGTAGGCAATCTCAATCAAGCATCGAAGCCACAGCATGCCCTTGGAAGGTTTGCAAACCTGCCAGCAGCCCACAGTCTGCACCCATCAGACCATGCTGCTTCTGGCTTGTCCCAACAACAGCAGCATGCACATAGTAGGTCACAAAAGCCGGGTAGTAGGCCTGCAGCATGGCCATCAGCCAATGGTCATGCCTCTGTGCATGCTAATGATGATGCTGCACCCTTGAAGGTGGCAGGTCCAGGAAGCTGGCGAATGCCGGAATCTAAGCGTCAGGTGTCTGTAAATGCCCTGGCCAGAACACCTTTTGGTTCATGAGCATCGGCTGCTGTATGGGTTAGGCTAGTCTTAGCTCTGTAGGATAGTAGGGTTCCTCACTCAGTGTAGTTCCAGCTTGTGACCATCTGCTGACACAGTTGTAGAGAAGATGCAAGTAGCCTTCTTTGGCATTGTGCTGATAGTATGGTTGCAGGAATTCCTGTTCCTTTTTCAGATGATGAGTTGTTTGTGTGCAAATCAACGTGCAATGTATGTGTGCAACTGCTCTCGCGTGGTGCTGTAGACAAACCGTTGTTGCTGCTCTTCTGAAAGTGTATGTTGCTCTTGGTGTTGATCAATCGTTCACACCTGTACCCTCACCTGCAAGGCCTTTACAACCCCGTTTTGGCTGAATCAGGCGGATCAAGATTTTGCCAGTCTCGTGTTCAGTATTGAAGTAGCTTATTGCAGGCTTGATTGCAATTGCATGAATCTGTGTACATGAACCATTACAGAGGATGATGCCCATTGGGTAAACATAGGCAGATCATGATTGCTGACCCATAATGTCTTTACAAAGATCCACACTTCTTGAGGGCTCTATAAGGATCTTCTTCGTACTCCTGCTTGCTCACCCAGAATGATGGTTTATCCTTCATAATGTCTGCCAGTACAGCTCCACCTAGAAAGACTGCAACACAACATGGCCAAACATAAACTGCCTGCATGCCCTCTGCTTGTATCATGTAGGCTAGGCTTGATGAATGCCAGCATCGTCGTCCTTGCTGTTGAATACATGTTGGCAAGTACTGTCCCTTGCGCCACAGAGTACCTTTGAGTGTGAATGCACATTGTAGCATGCGTAACAGCGGTCTAATTTGATGGAATAGTCAGCAGCCTACTCTCATGTGCATAGGCTGCTGATCTGATACCTGTGTGTTTTCTTCTTGGAGGATCCTCGATCTTGAGTTTGAGCTTACGTAGGCCTTCTTTATTACCCTTTAGCACAAGCAATATCATTTTGACAAGCGCTGGCATTGTGCTGAGATGCCACGAGTTGTCACACTTTAACAAAACCATGTCTGTCTTCATAGTGGTGACAGCTTCAATGTGACAGTGTTGCAAGAAGCACACAAGTAATGGAAATGACAACACTGACGGGCATGCTCTACCTTCAAAACTTGATCCAAATACAGAGCCTTGATATCACGCTCCATTCGACTTGGCATGCCAGGATACATTGTAGAGCCCCCACTCAACACAATGTGGTGATACAGCGTCATCCTGTTGTCCATGTCCATCTCCTGTATTGCAATCAGGTAGCTCATCAGATGTCCGGCACGCTACAACGCCATCCCTATCAACTGGGAGTGGACTCAATCTGTCTAGCCAGCAGTCTATTGTGTCACAGAGAGGAGTGCTCAGCTGGACTCCTGTGTGTGGGCTCTGCAGTGCCCCTTATGACAATGGCAGAGAGTCATTCAGCTGCTTAGCTACTCTGGCAGGAACAGACGCCTTGTGCACAGAAGATGCAAGCAGGTGATGAGCCATAGCCTGACCTGAATGCAGTCGAAGACATTCTGTGAGATGCCAGGCGTCTCCACATCGACAAGGTCTGGCCTGAACATGATTTCAGCTGCCATGAAGCGCTCAGCTCCCACCTTGATCACTCGCCCATCAGGCAGAGTGTAAGACTGAACTATATGTGTGGTTTCTCTGGCTAGCTGCAGCAGACACCAAAGCGATTTGGTAGTGTATGACAGTGCCGGCGTCCTGCACTTTAAGGCACACACATTCCAGCTTCTGCTTGTGTGCATCTGAGGATTTGGCCATGTCAGTGAATGTCTTGGAAATGGCTACAAGTGATCTTTGCATTTAGCCAACAGGATACCAAAGCAGCCCAAATGCTGACCTGCACCTCCTTCTGGTAGTCACATGCTACGTAACATAGCTTTTCCTTCATCTGCCGCACAGTGTCAAAATCAGCTGAGCGGTTGAATGCATAGCCTCGCCGCAGCAGCAGCTCCACAAGATGTGTGGTCACATGGCGGCCAGCAACATTCAATCGCTTGGTCAGGTGAGGAAATGAAAAGCCATCAATCACAGCTACCTGCAGAAGCTATAGTTGGAGCAGCATATCCAAGTGAGACAATGGTATGCATCAGACACTCCTAAGTCAGAAGGATATATTGGCTTCGTACATTACATCCATCAGATGTGATGTGTGCTGGTACGGTGGAAAGCATACTTGGCCATTTATGAATCTCACCGTGTGAGTTACACCATCTCCAGAATCCACTACCAAGCCTGTCAAGAGTCCTGCATAAATTGGGTGTATGAGCAGACCACATGAATGGACATGCTTGCATCCCAGCTACCACAGCCGTGTTGGGGAAAGCATTTGATGAAACGAGTACATGTGCACAATATCATCACCTTGAGCATACAGTGTTAAGACAGCTTGTATCTGGATGAAAGCTGCTGCAAAGCCATACTGCTCAAACATGGTTTGCAAAAGCCGGTCTCTGTTGCCTTTTGGATTCAAGGGA
>JAABUP010003977.1_pt1 | contig 25082 bp, 31 predicted proteins | sample 5559201 | NCBI WGS metagenome assembly JAABUP01 (sample SAMN10711887, study PRJNA513373) | rock metagenome | isolation source: Antarctica rocks | place: Antarctica
TCTTTTGCGGGGTTAGCACGCGCGCCAACTGGCAAGCCTTGTGCATCGACAATCCCTCGTAGATATAAGAAGGACCAGGATCACTAGATTTGAACTGATGTTCGAGATCCAAACATCTCGACCAACAACAACTATGACGGACCAGGAGATGTCTCTTCCCGAAATGGTTGAACATACGAATATGGAGGACGTCCCTCATCACACTCCTCTACGCACGACGCAGAACGCCACTGGATTCATGATCTTCTTCTCATTTTGGATTGCCTTGAGCGCATGGATCTGCAGCTTCGACACGGGATACGGTGGTATCGTGCTGTTGATGCCTTCCTACAACAATGCGTTTGGTGTTTGCCATACGGTCCCAAACGGCACTGGCGCTATGATCGAAAAGTGCCATGTCGCCGCGACACAGCAGTCTCTCATCAGCCTCACTTCGTTATTCATTGCGCTTGGTGGAGCCCTCTCTGCCCCTGTGGGTCACTACCTTGGTCGCCGGGGAACCATCCAATTTGGCTGTGTGCTCGTCATCATTGGGGCGGCAGGCATGCTTGGGACGTCAGGGAACTTTACGAATTACATGGTCTGCAAGTGTCTTGGTGGCGTCGGCCTTGGCCATCTCTACGCTGCGAGCCCCATGTACGGTGTCGAATGCACATCTCCGAAGAAGCGAGGCATGCTGATGTCCCTCTACAATATCGGTCTGGCCATGGGCAACGTTGCCGCTTTGGCAGTGTGTGCAGGTTCATCGAATATCCAGAACGATTGGGCGTGGAAGACCCCCATCATCTGTCAGATTCCTCTGGCCGTCATCTTTGCCATCGGCATCATGATATTTCCCGAATCACCTCCCTGGCTTCTGACCAAAGGCAAAGAGGAAAAAGCACGGAAGTCATTCGGTAAATTCTACCAAAAGGATCCCAATTCGGACGAGATTACGGCACAGATCAGAGAGGTACAGAGTTACATCGAATTCGAAAAGCCACCGGCTCCACTACATCTTGGACGGAGATCTTCCGCCGAAACGACATCCGCCGAACGTTCACCTCTGCTTTGATTTTTATCGGGCTCACAATTACCGGAATTCAATTTGTCATTCCTTACGCGGCGATCTTCCTAAGTGGCGTTGGTATTCAAAATCCATATCTCATCAACGTTATCATCGGCCTGTGCATCTTTGCTGGCACCTTCCCGGGACCCTTCATCGTCGAGTACGGGGGACGACGGTTTGCAATGCTCGCTGGTTACGGGGGTATGTCACTCTGCATGCTAATCTTTTCGGCGGTGAGCACGGGCCTGGGCGCATCGACCCATGCTGCAAAAGATGTTCTTGTCGCCTTCCTCTGCATATGGGCATTTATTCTTGGCGGATTCATCGGGTCCAGCGTCTGGGTGGCGTCATCAGAGATGCACTCGGTGCGACTTCGAACTTACGGTCAGGCTTGTTCAACAATGTTCTACTCGATTTTCGGTTTCGGTGCCTCGTTCTGGACGCCATACATGCTGAACGTGAATTACGGCAACATGGGCACCAACGTCGGTTACTTTTACTTCGGTGTTACTCTCCTTATGTTTATGCTAATGTTTTCGTTTGTGCCGGAGACTGCGCGTCTTACATTGGAGCAAATTGACGACTACTTTGCTTCTGGACGTCCGGCATGGAAGACATCGACCAGGCGGAACAAGGTGATAGCAAAGGGTGATCTACATGACGTCTCTCCCGAAGTACACGATGCTACGATCAAATCTATGGGGGGAAAAGATATGCCATAGGCTAGGCTGTCGCAAGAATGTCTGCAAATTCACATAAGACTGAATTCAAGGGCGAATTACTCATATGCCATCTCTGAAACCCCTCTTAAAGTTATGCCATACCAGCTATCAATATCACCAATGTGCCACTCAGAAGAGCATCTCCAGTTAAGCAAGCTGAGCTTATATATTGGCTGTTCGAAGTTCACGTTCTCCAGGTGCCACCAGTGAGGCTCGATCAGGAACGAATGTGTTGTGGTGGAATCCGCTGCTCGCTAAATTGGTGGTGTGCCGAAGAATTTTGCTCCCCGCCTTCGTACAGATCTCGCATCTTATCCCACCGAGAGCTATCTCTGAAATATCTCTCTTCGACTAGGCCAGATTTAATCTCACTCTCAGCGAAGAGACGCCGGAAGACGGTAGCATCCATGTTGCGCCGATTGTTTGCCTCAGCAGCATAGATTCCGAAAGGTTTAGGATGATATTCTCAACTTTATTCTGGATTACTGATTGGCTTTGTTGGAGGCCTTATCAAGTTGACCAATGTCCGAAAGAGCGGGACTGTGGTGGGGAAAGCTGTGCTCACTGGCTGCCGGCTGTCCCACAAGACGTAGCCGACCTGCTGTATCCTTTCACCTTGCGCTTCAGGATTTGAAATAAATCAAAGGGTGGCAGATTGTGGAGAATGCAGGGAATGGAGAATTAATGTGGTGATGTGGGTGTCAAATATCTTGGGGAACTTTACAAATCTTCACTAAATTCTTCGAGACTTTGGACACCCACCTCGCGGTTCAATTCTTGTGAGGTCCATTTCATAGTAAAGACATTTCCCCTCCTTAAATAAATAGTGTTAGTTTTAACTTCTAACAGAGTCATCCAGGAGTAATCTCTGGTCTCATACCAGGCGTGGCAATATCTATGGCCATCATCATGCTTTTGTAGTCAAATTCAGGCCTCTATTCCAAATTTCTGATCTCTTTTCTTCTTCTCATTGTTGTGGTGGTCATAACGGTCCTGGCACGGTATTTTCTTGCAAGTCAGCGACGCAAGAATTTTCCACCCAGCCCCTCTACCATCCCATTCATAGGCAACCTCCATCAACTCCCCCTAACTAAGGGGTTCCAAAAGTCCGTATTCACGGTGCTACATGTACCTTTGTTTGAGCCCTCTAACTGCCATTATATTCCACGAATGGACTCAGGATTACGGCTCCATCGTTGGTCTCAAGCTTGGTCCGCAAAACGTGGTGATACTGAACAGCTATAAACATGTGAAGGAGTCTGTTGAGGCTTGCGATCAAGGACATGACCTAAAACTCACTTGAGCAATGTCAGACTCTTCGACAAGAGAGGATCCATCTATTCAAGCCGTCCAGAGACTTACATCGGCAACGAGCTTGTTTGTCCAAACGAGACGCATATCCTGCTTATACCGTATGGTCAAGCCTGGAGGCAGCAACGCAAAGTTGTCCAGACCCTTCTGAACGTGAATGCGGTAGATAGTCTACTCCCGATTCAGAATGCGGAGGCCAGTCAAACGATGTTCCAATTGCTTCAGGACCCGGAAGGATACTATGATCATATCCGCCGATATTCTACCGCGGTCATCTTAGCATCGGTTTTTGGCCAACGAGGCGCTCAATTTCAGTCATCAAAGGTCCAGGCATTGTATCACGCTCAAGATCAGTTCACTTCAATTCTAGAGCAGGGAGCAACGCCACCCATCGATGCTTTTCCGTTCCTTAGGTCCCTACCAGAGTTCCTGTGCGGATAGAAAACACAAGCAAAGGCCATTCGAGAGGAACAACGTTCGCTTTATTTTGCTCTATTGAACGAGACAAAGGAACGGATGAAAAAACATGGCAAGACTAGCTGTTTCATGGAAAAAGTGTTGCAAGAGCAGAAAAAGAGTGACTTGGATGACTAACACATAGCATATCTGGGCGGTATTCTGGTTCGTGTACATTCCTAGTCTCAGCAGGTATCAGTGCAGATACTGAAAGTCGTTCAGATGGAGGCTGGCTCAGACACCACAGCGTCTACTCTGCTTTCCTTTCTTCTGGCGATGATCAAATATCCGGAAAGCTTGAGAAGAGCTCAAGAAGAAGTCGATGGGCTCTGTGGCGCAGAGCGCTCTCCGACGTCTGACGATTTAAATGAGCTTCCGTACTTGAAAGCATGCATGATCGAGGTGAATCGCCTTCCCTGCCACTTTTATGACCTCCTCTGACTTCAAAGCTCTAGACATTGCGATGGCGGCCTGTAGCAGCTAGTGGTATCCCACACATGCTTACTGAGAACGATTCTTACGAGGGCTATGTCCTGCCTAAAGGAACGATATTGTTCGCGAATACATGGGCCATTCACCAGGACAGGGACGAGTATGAATTTCCGGAAGAGTACATTCCGGAGCGCTTCTTGAACAACAAATTTGGCACTCGAAATGACGGTGAGGCTCCGAATGATCATCGGAGGGTGACATATAGTTTTGGGGCTGGGAGACGCGTGTGCCCGGGCCAACGACTGGCGGAAAACTCTCTTGTGCGTGCCTGATTTCATTTGATCAATGCGACACACATCCTAATGTGGGACAGATCGTGAACATGGCGAAGATGACTTGGGGTTTCGACATATCCCCGGGGTCCCCTGCTGTCGATGTAAGCATCAAGACGGCATACTCAGATGGCTTCTTGACCTCACCTAAAATGTTTTCACTTCAATTTGCTCCGCGATCCCGGAAGCATGAGGAGGTTATTGTAAGAGAGTTCGAAGCAGCCAGAGCCGTTTTTACGCAGTATGAGGACTGAAGACAGAGGTTACCCTTCACTGCAGTCGTTTTCGTTCTTAGAGATTATCTTGCTCCGCACATGCTCGGATATGTGCTGTCAGGAGCGGCTATTGCAACTTCTGGTGCTCTGAGGAACGATGACTGAATGCCGTTGCGAAGATGTCGACCTGCCCGCGATGCTGCAAAGCAGAGGACGCGAGATTGGCCAGCCCGAACAACGATCGGCGCTCATTTCTCGAAGCGTCCGGAATAAATCGTACATGCGCACTCCGGATATGCTCGTCCCGCTTCCCGGACCATCGTTTGCATTGCTTGAGACTCAGTCGAGTATTGCATCCATCTTGGGAAGCGGTCTCTTGAGGCTTGTCTTGCGAGCATCATTTATAGCTCGGCGACGTTTCACTCCCGGGCCCGACATAATGAAGCCTGCAAGATCTTCGGGCAAGTGGCTGCGTGTTCGCAATAGCAATGGTTTCGTCGTTCTACTTTCTGATTGTCTATCCACCTCGTGACTCGGACATTTCACGACTTGAAGGATCGATTGGCCCGGATAATACTGTGGATGACCTTGTTACTTTGCTGTACACGGCAGACTTCTTTGGGTCGGCGCTTTGGGCGCGGAAGAGGAACGCAACGAGGACGGAAGCGAAGGGGAAGAAGGAAATGGAGTTTCGGTCACTCTTTCGTATTTTAGTTTTTGCTAATGAACACGGATCTCTTTGCTATCATGTCATTCGTAACCTTGACTGATAACTCCTTGTTAAAGACTGAAGTCACTTATTTCATCATAATAATCAGTGAGTTATCTCTGTTCAAAGGTAGGGTGAAGACAACTTGATTCGCAGTGAACTAAGTATGAACCTTCTTCGAGACACCGATGACAGATGATAGAAAATTCATTCTTGAATGACAGCTGAGACGTTCTTGCTGATTGAGCCTTTCTGACTGTAGTCCCGTTACCTCAAGTTGTGCTTTGCACTGATGACGGTTCCACACCCTGCCAGGCCTTCTTCCCATCAGCAACGTCAGTAAGCGCCTTGTAAGCCTCCGCAACCGGACATCGTTGCACGGTAAGCACGCTGCGGTAGTCCCTCTTCAGCAAATCTTCTCTTCCCTTTCCCGCGGCCCCAAGGTTCCCATCCCAGTCAAACTTAACAAGCCAGATCCCCTTTGTCTCCGGGTCATCGTTATCACAGACAAAACACAGCTGTCTATGGAAATTGTTTGTGAACCTCTTGCGTTGACACAGAGTCGCATGCTTGGTCATGACGTCCTTCCAAAACCCGGCTGCGTCTGTTGTTGTCGGGGCAGTGAGACCGGGTCCGAGGATGACGAGATCCTGAGCGTGGCCGCGCGTCGACCACTTTTTGTCGAGCAGATTTGCGATCGCGATATCGCTGTCTGGGTAATTGATCGTGTAGGCGCCGAAGCACCGGTGGTTGTAGCTCCATTTCCGAAAGTCGCGCGCGATAGTGCAAAGAGTCTGGACAGCTTTCATGCACTCGCATCTCTGCGTTTTCCTCTGGCTGGCCGTGCCGATCTCTTGCAGCGCCTTGGGAGATTTGCCGCTAACGTTACCGTCCCAGTCGAGGTGGACGAGAGCAACGCCGTCGGTCTGGATGTCGTTGCTGTCGGCGACGAGGAACATTTGCTTGTGTAGGAATTTGTTCTGGCGGGCTCTTTCAGGATGGATCTTGCAGGCTTCGGCCAAGAGGTCGGAGTCAGGGGAAAGAGAAGCTTGTATTCTGCAGCAGAATTCTTCGGGCTTCTTCATCTCCGCTGCGGGTTCGATGGCATTCAAGAGCGTCTTGTCGTCTACCCCTTTCAAGGCATAGACTCCGATGAAAAATCCCACTGGGGGTGGCTTGCTTGGCTGATCGCTGCCGTCACCGTCGTCACCGTCGTCACCGTCATCACCGTCATCACCGTCATCACCGTCGTCGTCGTCAGAATGATCGTCGGAGACTAGTTCGTAGTTCTCCTTCTGCTCCGCCCAGTCTGAATTGCCTATTTGAAGGTTGACCATCGACAAGCCCGAATCTTCAGCTTTGATTCGGAACGAGTCAACGTTGCAGTCAAGATCGTCGTCATCCAATGTGACCAGCAAAACCCCGTCCGACCGCCAGTTACGGCTTGTCGCAGCAATAAAGTACGTCGGATCGTAGGCGCCCGCCCTGCCAAGTTCGAGGTGATAGTCGAAGACGGCTCTCAACGGCTCTCCCGCAAATTTGCATCGTGGTGCGAGGCGGACATTGGCTTCAGGTTCGGCTGCGTACTCGGATTCGCATGCTTCACGGAGCTCGTTCAGTTCATCGTCTGTAAAATCTGCGATGGTGTAGAGCGCTATTGGAAGGATGTCCATGGGCGTGTGGTGATACCGCTCCATACCGGGGGCCTTCGCAGGTAAAGCAAGGTCGGGTTGAGAAGACATCTTTATCACTCATTGCGTGGTATTATGGGAAAGTAGGAGAGAGGCGTTGCGGGACGAAGTGTTATAAAGGGAAGCTCGAAAACTGATAAAACGTTGTCGAGAACCTGTGTTCAACCTTGGATACGTGACCATTACAAAGACGAAGCGAAAAGAATGATGTTGCACGTTGACGTCGTTGATTGTAAAGTGTGGTGTGGGGGCGAGGCTACTAGTGAGTCCAGGAAACCGGAACCTCCGCTGCAACCCTCCGATGGCACTCACACCTCCGGTAGGGCTGACGGTAGCTAAAAATACTTCCGAAAAGCAACCTTATAATGGGTAGCAGTATGGGCTAAAACACCGCTAAGGGCTCGACAGGCTGATAAATATCAAATTTGAGGCTCTTAGCGTCTTCTGATCTGAAGAAGACAGGGTCTACATTGGTCTACCTCAGATCTGATCTGAGCTCATGACGACGCCAAAGAGGCGCTGTATGGACAAGGCGTTCCATGTAATCCGCTGCTAATGCAATGTTCAGCCCGTGCTACCCCATTGTATCTAGTCTCCGAACAGCAGGGCTAGCTGTTGGGATACTAAAATCGTACACAGCCTGGATCTGGACGACCTGATCTACGATGTCAACTCTGTAATAGCTGAACCGCGCCTCTACGCCGTTTAGGCCCCACTGTCTTCGAATCCTTAATGACGCTGCCTTCGAATCATTTGTGACACTTGCCCTCGAAATTGACGCAACCTTGAACGCTCTACGCTAGGCAGCCGGGGGTTTGTGAGTATCGAGGAGTTCTCCGCCTTGGCAGTGCCGATTGATCGACGTGCAATTTGAAGTTCGTGTGGTAAGTGCTGCTCCTCGACGACGGCAGTGTTGATGGCTGACATGTACTTGTAGGATTCTGTGTCGGGTGCTTCACCTCCTTGGCGTTCAGTCGCCTTGTCAGCATTAAGTCGCTTTAGCCATTCTTCAGACGAAGACGGTGATCCTGCGTGCAACCCCCAAAGCTCTCCAGCTATATCACATAGCCAATATGCTTCTCGTATTCTGGATCAACACTACGGGTTGGGGGCCTTCAGCTGAATGTGTCGGATGTGTGACTCTTCCCATGGAGCCCCTCACACTTTCTGAACTCTGGGGCGCCGAATAGCCACGAGGATCATGATCCTCCTCGTGTCATACATGAAAACGGTACGCAGTGGTGCCGCAGTCCCGTGGGTCGCCATCACGATGGCCATCTGGAGGTAGACCTATAAGTATGGTCTACCTGGCCTTGGTTCTTGTCGAAAAACAATCGTCTCTAGCTGAACCTTGGGCCTTCAATCTGCCACGATATCTTAGCCATCATGCAATATCTTTCGATTCTTCTCGGTGTAGCCGCTTTGGCCACTGCCTTCCCTGCACTTGAGAACGAGCCGAGTTTGAGCGCGAGGACGCCTCCTACGAACCCCAACAATATCATGATGTTTCTCTGTAATGACATCCCAGGTTTGCTCATCCCATATCCTTCTTTGAGAGTGTCACTGCTCATGGTTGTCGACAACAGAGGTTTGCAAGAATATGTGCTACGGTATTCCCAATCTTTGACGTGGACCAAGAGCCTATGGGTGTTGACGTTTGAAAGGTGCCTTTTGTTTGAATGTTAGCGAGGGCCTCAAATACGACAAACCTTCCAAGTCAACAAAGCGAGCTCGTCGTAAGGCAGCCGGATGTCGACCAAACCCCAACCGCTGCTCGACAAAGAATGGTTATCAGTCGGGCTACCAATGCGATGAATACCCTTTTGCAAGCACAGTCAGTAATGGTGGTAAACCGGCACGCGTGAATCGATGCGTGCCTTCTGGCCAAAACTCAAGTGAGAATAACCCCGTCGAACTCGGTTCGTGCAGAGGGAGAAACATGTGTTGACGGGCGCCGTACAGAACAGGGAGCGACGATCAGCAAGTTTTATTCCGGCTCTTACTGCAACGGTGGGCCATGCACCTTCACGGTTGGGTTCGAGAACTCGGGCAATGTCAAGTATTGCGATGGTAAGCCTCAATCTGCCTTTTCCCCGCCTCTCAGCGTATTGACACCTCTCTCGCTTTCAGCCTATGCAGGAGGTAGCTGTGCCAATGACGGAAACGAAGAAATTGGCTCGGGCGGCTCTCAAAGACGCAACGTTGGGAATGCTACAATGGCTGCTACGCCCAAGTACAGGACTGGCTCTGGATCAGAGGTCCTGATTCCTGGGGGTGCAGCCATTGGACAGACGGCCTTACGAGTGGTTGCGATCAACCAGACACTTTGGGGCAACCAAGCTGATTCACACAACTTTTCCGATGAAGAGGTTGATGGCTATGACACCCAGTACGACTATATGCATGAGAACCTGGTCGTCGAGAAGGACACAATCGTAGAGCGAATTGGGTAGTATAAACTCCTCTAAGCCATCAAAGGTTGTCAGCGGCGTGCAGGCAACCAGCAGAGAATAGAGAGGCAGATGCTTGGCAAGCGGAGGATGCATATGTGGAGGCTCTGAGGAACATTTTCGAAATTGCTATGTCACTCACTTTGTATTTTATAGCAAAGTTTATTCAATTCAGCCCTATAGTCACCTTAGCCTCGATGTTGCACATGTCACATGACTTAGCTGAGACCCACCAGCCATTCGTCACACACATAAGAGTTACGAAGAAGACGTGTAGCTTCATGTCCACTGATGAAGTCCTGAGTGGCTCTTGTGACACGTTACCACACACGTGGCTTTTAGTGTCCGAGGTACTTTAATTGACAACCACATGATGAGGATTAAATAGCGAAAAAATTTCAAAATGTGACCAGGTCAACACAAGAATTGCTTTACTTACTCTCTGAAGTAAGAACTTTTCAGTTCAAAATAAAGGAATTAAATCGCTTAATCATTGGCTGTCCTTCAATCTCGACAAACACCAACCCGTCACCTCAGAACTTCAAAACAGAATTCACATATCAAGCACTCAGGACTGAGTCGGGCCACCCTGCGGAGAGCCGCCGAAGGCGAGTCTCGGAGCGTCTCAAGGTTGGTCCAAAGAAAACGTGACCTTTGATATGTGATTTTTGGAGATTTCGTGGGTCGAATTTACAATATCAGGTTACGATCATGTGAACTGAGCAAGTCGGATGGCCTCGCTATCGAGGTGGTGATACTCTTGTCTTGAGTGGCTTGACTGTCCATATGCGACTTTCAGCCCGGACTGTCTGACAATCGGCCAGTGTATATCTCGCCAAGCCCCTATCATCGATAGAATATTCTTGGTGTCTTCGACGCATTTCGTTTATATAACTGGCGCTGCGCCAATCGTAAAAGATTACGAGGTTCGTGTGGCGTCTGGCTTCGGCCAAGACAGGAAGAAGTGTGTATCAGTCCGGCGTGGTCACCACGTCACTTCTTCATTCCCCTCACCACACCTTGTAAGCAATCCATCGCCGCAAATCCCACCTTGATCATCAATCTTTATTTTCTACTTGAGCCTCTGAAGCCTTATTCCACTTTCACTTTGGGACGTTCTCAAGTCGAAGCGTACGGAAAGTTCACTAGCTCTTACATCCCAAGTCCTACCGTGGAATGTTTCCACGATCAACCTATTGTATACGTTGGAAAGACTAGCTCGTGTACCCTTTCGCCGCCTGTAGAACACGAACCCTCGCAGGTTGGAACCTATCACGCCGCAGCATGCGGGAGGTAAAGGTAGTCAGCGGTGCATAACGTGGTCAAGGCTGTCAAATGCTAAGTGATGCGCCTTTGTCGATCGTGAAGCTAGCAGGCTTTGATGGATCCTGAACCTAGCAGGCTTTGAGCCCTTGCAAACCCCACATTAGCGGCAACTTCTCAGTATTTTATCATTTGGACCTAAGGATGCTTATATTTCCGTTTAGATATATTTCCGAAATATTATTAGTCAGTGAGATATTTCCGAAATTGTAATATACCGGAGCTTCATCATGACCCGAGGGTGCATAAGTATATCTCAACAGTGTAATCATATGCACAATCTTTTTGTATGCTTAGTAATTATAAGAAACAAGTACATTGAACTGAAATATAACAGTTAATTTCAACTGTTGTTTTTTAACGAAAGCTTGGCATTGAGCATACGTGAAAAGGGCGTCTCAGAGTTGGACGGGAATGGAAGGTAGTGCATTGGGGCATGCTCCCAACGATCTAGAAGCTGCAAGACGTCGAAGTTCGTGGATCCGATCCAACAACTTTGACGTCCTGCAGCACTACAAGAAGTCTGCGATGAGGCGGACCGTGATGCAGCAGGAGGAGGTGGTCCTTTGTCTAGTTCATGGCATATAGGGACTTGATGTGCGGGGGACTACGAAGTGAAAAATCATTTCGCGAGAATGTCCCATTGCCAGCGAGCCAAAAACCCTCGTCAGATAATTCGGGAACCTGAACTCCCTAGCTTTCTCGAAGTACGAAGCTGCTTAAATACTCGATGGCCCACCTCGTTTTTCCAATCTGTACCCTCGAAGTCCGCATTGTTCACAAAAGATCATCACTCATCCACGTAAATTCATTGACCTCATCTCCATTGTCCTTCTGCTACATTGAAACCTTGCTCTAATCTGCACACATCTTCCTGTCGAGGCAAAGTCCGTATGGGTAGGTGCTTACAGCTGCCACCATGCTTATTCAATTCAGTGTCTTCTGATACTGGGAGGCCCATCTACTAGATAGTCGCTCATTGTCCAGCGACAACACAATCAATATCACGTTCGGTGTGCCGGCTTCCGTCGTTGGTATTGTTACTATCGGAATCAGCGCCATCACATGGCGACTGCTACGTCGAGGTCGCAGAAGCAGAGGTAGAATAGGCTTCTTCTCATGAATGGCACGCCAGTGGGTACACCGGCTGATGGGAAACCTTCAGGTCAAGATGAAGAAACAGCGGGTTATGAGTTGACACTTCGGTTCGGCAGAAGCCGCTAAGCAGGCGGGCCACTCCGATCCCGAGATCTTGGTAGTGCCGGGATTACGACAACGACATTTTCCACCTCCATGCTGAGAGCTTCCTGCTTGAGCAAAGACTATGGCTCGAGTACTATCACACATTCTGTCTTTGTTCACCCTGTGGCATGTCTCACTTTGCTTGGTGCTACCACAAAACCCTCTCGCTTCTCCGTCACCCGCCACAGCCTCTCCGCAGACCGCATCCAACCCTCTCCCTTTGGTGATATGGCACGGACTGGGCGACAAGTCAGTACCTTTTAATATCCAGCATCTACGTCTGACTAATGAATCTCACAGCTATGACGCGGAAGGCTTGAAATCAGTCGGTGACCTTGCCCAGAAAATCGACCCAGGCACCTACGTCTACTACATCCGCATCGACGACGACCCCTCCGCCGACCGCACCGCAACCTTCCTCGGCAACCTCACACTTCAAATCCAAAAAGTCTGCGACGATCTCGCAACCCACCCTATCCTCTCCACAGCACCGCAGATCAACGCCCTCGGCTTCTCTCAAGGCGGCCAATTTCTCCGAGCCTACATCGAACGCTGCAACCACCCTCCCGTCGCAAACCTCGTCACATTCGGCAGCCAACACAACGGCATCAGCGACTTCCAGAACTGCGAAGTGAACGACTGGGTCTGCCAAGGAGCGCGGGGCTTGTTGAGGGGCAACACATGGAGTGACTTCGTGCAGCGACGTCTAGTACCCGCGCAATACTACCGCGATCCGGAAGATTTGGAGTCGTATTTGAAAAGCAGTAATTTCTTAGCGGACGTCAACAACGAGCGTAAGATCAAGAATGCGACGTATGGTGAGAATATGAAGAAGCTGGAACGGTTCGCGATGTACGTCTTCAGCGAAGACAAGACGGTCGTGCCGAAAGAGAGTGGATGGTTTAGCGAGGTGAATACCACGAGTGGAAAAGTGACGAAGCTGCAGGATCGCAGGGTGTATGTTGAGGATTGGTTAGGGTTGCGTTGGTTGGATGAGGAGGATAGGTTGGAATTTCGAGATGCGCCGGGGAAGCACATGGAGTTGAGCGATGAGATTTTGATAGAGGTGTTCAAGAGATATTTCAGGCCGAGGGCGAAGGGAGGACTGGACAGGGATAGAGATATACACAAGGAAGCAGAGGAGGCACTTATACAAGAGGAGCTATAATATTTAAAATCCGAGCGTCACGAAGAAGCTTTGCGTCTAGAGGCCGCCCAATCGTCGACGTGGCGTTAGGAACGTAAGTACCATGTCTCAACTCGTTCTCTCTACAAGCAGGTCAACCACCGACCAGAGCGACAGACAAGCGTCCCACCCATCCGCTCATCTCCCCATGTGCCGGAACATACCCCGCACCCGCCCTCCTTCGCCAGTCCAAAGGCCAAACGCCTGGACTTAGAGATCCCCTTTCGTACCTTCTACGCTTACCCTTCCCTTACCCCTCCCTTTCCCTTCCCCGGCCTCCGAAAGGCATCAGCCCTCCAAGCGAGCTCCGTCTTTACATACTCAACACCAGCCGTGAGTCTCCAGGTCAGCAAGCCAGACACCAACCATACCAGAGTCTCCGATGCAGGACGTCCATATATGGGCGGTGGATAGATTGTTTCCAGATGCTTGAGGAGGAGTACTGAGCAAAAGCTTTTCGATGTATGGGCGGGGGGGCCAAGTGGGACTGGATTTACGTTTACATTCGCGGATATGACGGAGGGGGTGGGAGATTTGGGTGTTCGGAAGGGATACGGCCTGTTTCTGGTTTTGACATCCTTTATTAGTGTGTCTGCGAACGCGGTACTTATAGCTGCACCATATCCAGTGAGGACGGAGCATGAATTTCGATGTGAAGATGTCGTTTTCTAAGCCTAACAGCTCAGGTTACAGAGTGGTAAAGCATCAGGCCACAGCCGCGACCTTGGTCTTCTTGGTCTTGACCTTCACTTTCCCATCAGCCACCGTCTTGACCACCTTCGTCTTCTTGACTAACGCCATCTCATCATCCACACTTTCCCTCGCCTCTGCTTTTTGAGCTCTCAGCTTTTCTCTTCGCAGCGCCATCTCCTTACTCAAATCCGCATCCTCGACCCTCTTCAACTTCTTCGCCTTTCTCTCCACCACCGCCGCCCCCTCGACCTCGGCCACGGCCTCAGCCTCAGTCTCACCCCTCCCCTTCCTCTTCTTCCCCTTCTGCTTCCCCGCCTCAATCGCCTTAGCAGCCTCTTCATCCCCCAACACATCCCCTTCGTCAACCCACAACTCATCCGCCAACCACACCGGCAACGCCATCGTATTCGGTCCCTTGACATGCACAGCTCTAACATTCCTCCACTTCTTCGTGACGAACTTCTCCACCAGCCCATTCACCACCGCTTCAATATTCTCCGCCAATTGCTGCGGCGTGAAACTCGCGAGCCCGACGCGCACGGATGTCGTGGCGGAAGGGGAGAGGTAGACCTGTGCGGCGGATAGCGTTCGTTCTATCTCGCGCGCTACTTGCGCGGGCTGTGCGACCATGATTTTGATGTTGTCGTCGGTCTTGGTGGGCTTTTTGCGCTTGCCGTTCTCATCTTTGGGTTTGTAGGCTTCTAGATTCACGGGAACGGGCTTCTTGCTGCCTTTGTAGAAGGTTTTTCCTAATGTCTGCGGGAGTTTCGTTATGATGCGGTCGTCCGCTAGGAAGACGTCGTGCTCGTGGAGGAGTTGGCGTCTGCTTTCGAAGCTTTTATACTTTGCTTGGAGCTTTTTTACCCCGATTACTCTGGTGATGCGCTTGGACAATGCTGTGGGAAAGGAGGCATGTGCGATAGTATCTTTGAATGCTCTTTGCGGGTCGGCGGTTATAAGGCATATTGTTGAGGTCGGAGAGGAATTGAGAGAATGAGGTACAGCGAGCTTGCCGGGCTTCAGGCGCTTCTTATCGACGATATGCTTTTTTGTGGTGAGGGTGAGCCATATCGGCTCGTCATCGCCTACTGAGACATCTTCGTTCGAGCTATCATCGGCGTTCGCGAGGAGGTTCTTGGTCTTTGATTCGGCTTCTTTGCGTTTTGCTTCCGATTTGATGTGCTTGAGGAGGGCGGCAGAAGCTTTCAGAGTCTGCTTGGTGCGATTAGCCTTGCAGTGGCCGTCTCTTGATAGCTTTACTAACCTGACTCTGGTCCAGCTGATACGGCGACCCAGATGATACCTTCGTAGTCAAAGCTGTTGATTCGGGCGCCATTCTGAAGTCGAATTATGGTTCGTGTAAAATTGTCCAATTCGCAAAAGTTACTTGTAGCCGCGGAATGGGAGGGCTTGACGCTAACTGTTCTGGGCTGGCTCCGGAACATAAAAGGTCCGGTCAGCCCTGTCCACTGTTGGTCAGACCAACCTCACACTAACTTGCTTCTCTTTCAGAAAGATCGGATATTATGATCAGTTTATCAACCTCATCTAATGTTCCTGAAGACAATTGTGTTCCTAGGAACAAGCCACAATCACACGGCAAGGCGATGAGGTGGATTGGGCATTGATACTATTGGCCTAAGTATCACCAGTTGTTAGCTGTTGGAAATTGTTATTAGGCCGACAATCAGCCATCACACCCGCAAAGCCTTGCGGATTTGGACCCCTTCTCTGAGAATCAGTTCGCTGTGGTCAAGCAGACGGATTGCGTCTAAAAGGCTCCTCCCCCTTTGGTCTATCAGTAATGAAGAACCTGCAAAGATTGTTGCAGTCTTTCTTTGCACCCATGCTTTCTTGAGCTTGCTGAAATAACTTTCTCTTGGAATTATCCTTACCAAATGCAAGCCGCTCTTCTTCTCCTTTTCCGTTTGTACGCTTCGCAGCCTGTTTTCTATCCAAATTGGATGGCTTTTGGGCACGCTTCCAATCGCGTGTGAATCGCTCGCATCGGCAAAAGTCTTCAACATGCGACTTTGCAGACGCCGGCAGTCCGGATGGAGGGACAAGCCCAAGGCCGAGACCGACCTGTATTCCGGCACGAATGAGATGACGGATCCGTACCCCTTCGAGATCTTACTTTTCGAGTCGGCCAACAGATACTCTGAGACACAGGCAAACGCGGATCTTCGAAAATTTATTCAGTACGCCCCGGGTGCACTCGATCAGACGTCGCTACAACCCTGAGTTGTTTGCCGGTGTGATGTTTGACAAATATGACTGGACTAGAGAATTTTGCTGACCTCGAGAGGGCCATGGAGATGGCCAAGAGATCCATCGATTTTGCCGCTGCTATTTCCAATGAACGAGCGCAGTACATGTTTAATTTAGGTCGCATGCTTTAGGGAACCTATTCTGCCACTGGATTTCGTCAGTATTTCTTCGTAGCAAAGTCTTGGGCACGGGCGACGACAGTTATTATACTCCCAAAAGATTAGCTACGCGAAGCTTAAATGTTTGGGTTTTGCAGATATTACGCCGCACGGTATATTGAGAAACAGAATAGGCAGATCGTTGCAAACCCCGGCTTTAGATCCCCTCGAAATCGATCGAGGAAGCGCACAATGTAGGCAACAGTCACGCCACTCGATTACGCAAAACCAGGAGGGCTCTTTTAGATGCCCCTGAATTGACATTGGCTGTTTGCTCCCCGAAACAAATGGCCGGAGAGAAGTCCTCAGCAAAATACGTGGCGCATATCGTTCCGAGAGAAGTTACCTTTAGGGCTATTGTCTCTTATACCAATGATCAGGTCAATCTCCCATTAGAAGCTGAAGCTCGTGTTGATCTGTTGAAACTATCCGATATAGACGGCAACCAAATATCTAACACCGAGTCTGGACGAGTCTTGTCTAAACTTGAGTTGAAACGACTCTGTGACCCTAAGTCGAACGATCCGCTTGTGTCATTTAGTGTTACCCAAGACGAAGGTGGTGCTTTCCTGATCACACAAGGAGAAGTTCGCGTCATCAACCGACCAGAGTTGAATTGGATAGCGCAAGAGAAGAATATAAACTGGTTGTGCGGTAAGAATAAGGTCGTCTTCGGAAAGCCACGGACAAAGTTCTCGAGAGATACACGTCTGAAAGATATCTTGCGATGGATATGAGAGGTCGCAGTGTCACTTGTACTGGAAGAGTTGGATTTATTGGCTTTGGGGTTTTACAGTCGTTACGGTGTCAGAAACTGACGGGAGACCCGGCATCAAAGCAGTGGAAGTAGTGACACATCAAGGACAGCGTCAGGCCTTTTGAACTCTCAACCAAATATCCTCAAACAACTTATTTACTTGGTATTGCCACGGCAAAGCAGACATTGCAAATCTCTTCAACAGCGGCCTCCTCCATGACAACGGACTCGATGATGATCCTCCTCCGCATCTGACCATTGCCTTAATCGCCGACATGGGACTCCAGGATCCGTGCCTAGTGTACCTATGAGGCTGCTCGACTGCAGGAATATCACGATATCAAGCTAAGACACGGAATCATTGATCTCGCCGGCATCTTCCTATGGCTGGTTCTCTAAACGTTACCAGCACTTCGTGGAAAGCGAATGACGAGGCGGCCTTGCACGTTGCTGGGGAGTTCTCTTGACGTTTGATCTTGTCGTTGGCAGGAAGAGGCCGAGGCCGGAAAAACGAGGATAGGGCTGTAGCTTCAGCATCGCATCACGCCATCGGATCATCAAAGAGTCACAACGCACGACGCTTCAAGAGTAAAGCTCGACCTAGTAAAGACTCTATTGCTTGGTACCTCTCGTCCATGTTGGAATTCATCACAAGTACAAGTACCTCCGTACCAAGCAACACCTTTGGCGGAAACGCCGCTAGGAGCTTTTCGCTCGTCCGTGGGAAATGCGTTATGGGCGTCTGTACACATACATATATATTAAAATAACTATCCACAACCCGATGTCCTGTGGCAGATAGATAGATGGAATTCACCATATCCGCTCGTTGATGAGATGATTTTGTAAATTCTTTTCTTGGACGATCGCCCAGGAGACTACTAGGAATTATTAAGATGGACAGATTCGCATCGCTTATTACTCGAGCTCTGAGATAAAAAAACAAAATAACCGTTTGTTCGAGGACATTATTTCTATCGATGTGGCAGGGAGGTGTCCATAGACTGAGCCTTGGGCATTGAGGGAAAAAGCTTATGTTTTGGAGGAAATAACCAGGGCTTGGTGATACGTCAAGACCGGAAGACTATCATCTCATCCGATACTGCGTGAATTTGACTAATATGCCTCTCAAGTCCAAGCGATGTTCCATCGTCCATCCTGCTCCTGTCTGACCCATGGATATCTATCTAAACACGTCAAACAACGCCGTTGTCAAACCCCACAGCACACGAAGTAAAGTTGCTTGGTAAAGCCAACGCCGTGCATTATCCAAGCAATCGCTTTCTAAGAGCTCGCGCCGACGTTCTTCGTCTTCTCAAGATGTCCTGGAATATGATCATGGCTTGTTTTCATCTCTTCTTCCGGTTTTCCATCTGGCAGATCGCCGGTAGACACGTGCTTCATGCCGCTCACAATGCCTGCCACACTTCCGAGTCCGACGTTACGAACCCCGTCCAGCATCTCTGGTGACTGTGTCCTTTCAATCGGTGTAGCGCTCGTGGCCGTGCCTGACGCTGAGTGTGCCTCATTGAGGTTCGGGCGAGGTGGTGTAGCAGACGAATGCGACAGCTCTTCTGGAGGTGCGATATGCTCTTCTCCGGCTGGACCGTGCGACCGTACGCCTGCGTGTGGATCATCATCCTCGTTACTTGTCCGCTTGTCCGATTTGGCGCTTTTGATACTACTTGCTTTGCTGACGTGTGCGCTGACGGGAGTCTCTGTCCTCAAGCCGAGATCTCGGCCTAGAGTTGGGTTCTCTTGGTGGGCGCCTTTCCAGTCCGCCGGCTGCATATCCGGCACAGGTGCGCCTTCGGGAGGCTCGGTGATGACTCGTGTCACGCCTTCTCCAGATGCGTCGACGGCTCTCCATACAACAGCCACCCGATCGAGTGCTCGAATTCCCTTCCGACTGCTACCTTTGATGCCGTCCATGGCATCCCATTCGATCTCGTACACTCCGTCATTGGCGGCCTTGCCACCATTCTCAGCGCCTTGACCTTCGAAAAACGCGTTGAACCAGACGTGCGCGACGGCTGTCACCATTGTCCAGCCGTATGCAGCTTTATTGCGCCGTTCGAAATCTATGTTGATGTCATTCGTGGGTAAGACGACCCGAGCTGAAGGACGGAAGATGACTGCGGCGGCCCCACGTTCTTCCTCCAACATCTCTTTCGGACTCGGGGTCGACGCTACGTCACTGCCGTAAGTCACTTTGCGTGTGGATGTACCATCGAGCTGTGACGATGTGGATGTCTTGGGGATGTTTTTCTCGTTGTTCAGACCAGCCAGATCCGCAAATACACTCCTACTCTGCGCTGTGCCATCGACGACAATCCTTTCTTCCCTCTTGAAGACATGAAATGTCTTGATCGTCTTCCCTTCATCAACGTACCCTTCGATAGCCAACTTCACTCCGTCTCTAAGCCCCCAAACATGTACCTCCATGATCTCAATCTGCCTCTCAACATAAAGCCTCCCATGCTTCGTCCACCGATGGACATATCCGACCCATCTAAGCTGGCTTGGTATGCTCACCCCAGCCCCGAACCCCTGCCTCATCCTTCTCTCCGTAAACCTCTGGAGCGCCTCCTCCACCGTCCATGCATCTTCCGAAACCAAGTACGAACACGCAACGGTACCCGATCTTCCCTTCCCTGCTTTGCAATGTACAACCACAACTCTATTGGTCGCATGTGGGTCCTTCAACCAGTTTCGCATGCTTGCCATCATGTTTGGTATCAGCGCGAATGGTGGTGGATGATGGTCAGGCCACGGATAATGGTGAATGCGGCCGTGGACTTCGGAGTCGGGATACCCAGTACCTTCTGCACGGAACTCCCATATTGCCCAGTCTGCTTTGTGTTTGTGGTCGAGAAACTCCACAAGAGCGTCCGTGGGATTGCGGTAAGCGCGTTGAGGATACGTCGAAGACGGGCCAGAGGTGGCGATGACTACAAATTATTAGTTTATAAAACCGACTTGATGGTATGGAGAAGATGTTTACTATGATCGGTGACATAACAGAGATCGAGGCCAGCTTCGGGATCCCGTAATCGTGGACCAGCAACGATTTGCCGAAGGAGGGATGCCTTCCGATTCAAAGAACATTACTGTCAGCAAGGCCCAGCCATCAGCGCCAGGGTATTATAGCTATGAAATGGATTGGCTAGAGCTTACCATCGTGGTGTGGTTTGCGCCTACCGCTGAAAACTCGTAGGCTATGTCAAGCGCATAGCACAGTTCCGCGACTTTTGGTATAAGGCTAAACAACAGAGCTATTCAGAAGTACTCTTGAAGCCAGTGATAGAGGGAAGCTCAGAATTCAGCAGGATTCTCGAGTGGAGAATTCTGGAGGTCAAAATAAGCTTCACCCACGCGAAGGAGAACCGACGCTCTTAACGTTTACTACAATTCACAATGCTTTACTATACTCGCAACGTTCACGATATCTATAAATCGATTCACTGAATGCGTAATGTTCATAATCTTACTGGCTAGCTGAACTACTACTACCAGAAAGATAACAACAAGAGCATGCTTCATAGCTAGGTGTATTTCAGCAACAAAAGCAACATACATCAGAACAAGTTTCAAGAAAAAAACAAGGGCAAGCTGCAAAGCAGTCAAATCTCATGAGCTTACCACTCCAGGACTGTACAGTTTCGTCGACTTTGCGCCGCGTCACATAGCAGGGTCAGTTCTTGGGCAATGCGACCAACCAGGACTCACAGGTCCAGTCTTGATTCGGAGCAATCTGCGTAATATTATAGTCCCGGAAGAGGGTCGCTGATATCTTGGAGACCTCCAGGTGCGCGGGATTGCGCCCCGGACACTGGTTGTGACCAGCCCCCCACTGTACAAGCCTCATTAGACACAACAAGGGAAAGGTGTACTGAAGAAGTGATTCAAGACGTACATGGATAAGATATCTCTCCATCAGTGTTGCGCTCTGTTGGTCTAGCCATCTTTCGGGGTTGAACGACTCCGCGTCCTCACCGAAAATGCTCGTGTTACGGTGGATGACCCATGGGTTGACACTAAGGACAGTCTAGAAAGTCATCAGAATCATCTTCTGTTGTGAAGTGTGCTCTTTATTTGTGGAGTGGAAGCTGGCGTACACCTTCCGGGAAAACCCGTCCAGCTATTGTGACGCCTTCTTCTCCGGCCACGCGAGGGAAACCAAAGGACACGGCGGAGTGGAAGGGGTAGGCCTCCTTGATCTACGTATTGTGAGAGGACATGAGTCAGAAGAATGGTAGAGCTGGACACGGAAAGGGATTAGCTTACCCAAGCCTGAAGGTATGGGGGTTTTTGAGCCTCGGCATGGGAGACGACTCTGGAAAGCTCGCCGCGAGTGTGGGCGGTGTCACTCTCCTCCCGCAGGTGGCGCAGGTGCTTTGGATGCCGCAAGAGGTAGTAGAAGAGAGCTTGTACCGTTGTGCTGATAGTGTCAGCGCCAGCAGCGATGTTGGAGACGGCAGCGGCGAGAATCTCCTTCTCTTCCATGCGATCTGGATAGGTTCGCCGCATCTCCAGCCACTGCTCCATCATGTCCCTGCGCACTTTGTCGTTCTCCTTGCGGGCGTCGACGGCGGCGAGACAGATGTCGAATACGTGATTGGACCGCTGCAGGTTGAGCCAGCCGATGATGGGATTTCCCAGAAGTAATCCGTGCAACCAATAGGCGTGCCCGATGAGACTGATGTAGAGTGAGAGCTTGCGCGAGTTGGCAATGGCCCAGCCAATGTCGCGGCCTTCCGCGACGAAGCCGAAGCGGCCTGAAAAGGTGATCTCTCCAACCACGTCGAAGGCACAGAAGTTGAACCAACGGTCGAAGTGAACCTTTTCTCCGACCTGGGACAGCTGGTCGAGCCTACTCTCGAGCAACTCGATGGCGGCATCGACAAACGGCTCGGCCTTCATGATATTGAAAAGGGCATAGCCGGATGCGATGTTTTTGTTTTTCCTTACGTGTTCCTTTGGATCCAGCTCCGACATCTGGTTGCCGTAGTTGTGATCGGGGAGGGCAACGGCCTGATAAAAATCGCCCTGTAGTCGCGTCAGTAGGGAGTTGCTTTCAATTCTCGAGAGCAAGAGATACAATGCGCCTGTAGGCATGAAGAAGGCAGGATATAGCTCACTCACCTTGTGAAGCCGTGCTAAGAGCAGCTGGCTCACCGCGTCGGGATGGCTGATGCTGACTTCTTTGTTGCTAATGCGAACAAAGTTACTTGCAGGCAAGGCATGCGTAAGAATCACTCAGACCAGTCAACAGGCACTGAACCAGAAGAAGCCTCAGGGGAGTAAGAAAAAGAAGTGGCTAGATATCGTGCTTTTTGTGCAAGGCAATGGTCTCCTCTTCGATGTGGCCTTTGATAATGTGCCAGAGCTTCCAGAAGACGGAGAAAGGGGCGAAGAAGTGACCGTGGATGTCACTGATGGGAGAGAGGTAACGCCGTTTTAGGGCAACAAACGCGACAAAGAGCAGGACGAGAGGAAGCAATTTGGTGAAATTGAGACCCAGGGCCCTGGTAGGAAGGACTTGGGAGATGGCGGCTGCCGCCATCACGATGATACTAATGAGAGGGCGGGCGATAGGTAAGAACGAGTTGCAATACGAGACTGCTTTTGCGATGGTGAAGATATCGACGTTACCGAAGATCCCTCTTCCGGCGCCGTCTGTTGCTTATTCAGGTATGGCCTTACAGGCTGGACGCGTATATCAAAGACTAGCTGCTGTACCTATATTGCGCTTCCAGATACGTCTAGTAAAATGGCGATATTCCAGTCAAGCAAGCAGATTCGCAACGAGAACGAGGAGAGATAAGGGGTGGTAGGTGAGGCCAAGGACTTTAGGTCGGCCACCCCATGCTAGTGTTCTGATCTTCTGCAGGCATTGATTGGTCACGTCAGCTTAATGGAAAACAGCTGCTTAAGAACATCAATATACATGAACGAGACCGTGGAATTCGAAAACAAATCTCGAGTGTCCGATTGGAATGGTCAAGCCCTAATCAGCGCCCTTGGACGGGCACGACGTACTATCCGTCTATGCGAAGGCAAAACCTCTCCCTTGACCCGGAACAGTTCCCTCATTGGGACGAACAGCGGTTGAGAGCTCACTCCAATCGTTCATCCAATCGGGGCTTACTCGTTATCTTTCTCCAATTTCACAGGCGCCGGTTTCCTCGCTGCCGCCAGGGCATATTCTCGATCCTTCTCGTTCCTCTCTCTCACATACTCACTCACATGAGCCGGGATCTCCGACAAGCGGTTATACGGACCCGGAACCGGTTCGGCCAGCGTATCGTATAGTGGAACCACACCCGTCCAGATACGATCCACAACATCGGGACGGGAAAGATCTTTCTTCTCGTCATTCGGCACGCCTGGATATGGCTCGGTATCAGCTTATCATACACAATCTCCGTTCGATTCTAACGGGCCTTATACCTTCGCGGACCTTTGCGCTCCCGTTCTCCACCTTCACCCTCATTATCTGCGTAGAGCTCATCTCAGCTGCGTCTGGGGGCACGCGGCTGTTTTGCCACCGCCCGGGGCACACCGAGTTCGTGATCAACTCCATCGCCCAGAGCTTCTCAGCTGCGTCGGTGACTAGGGACGCTACGCCGTGGAGGACGGCCGAGCGGTAGTTGTAGCTGTGGGTGAAGGGCGTGAGGGAGAGTACCAGGCCGTCAACCTGCGTCGATGGGATGATTAAGGAGAGAATTGCAATATGAAACGCCGAGAGGGAGATCCATGGGCAAAGTAGCGTGGGGTATGAGAGGACCACCAACCTTCGTCGCGCAGACGCAGATCCGCATCCCGCCTTCCTCACTCCCACCATTCTTCTCCCCATCTCTGGCCATATTCATGATCCGACTACTCACGTACCCATGCAAATAGACATCCATAGGTTCGCCAATACCCGCACTCGGACGTTCGAACGAACCCATCTGGCCAATCAGCGGGATAATCGTAGGCAACCCATCTTCACTGAGAAACGACGCATGTAAGACGTCTGTGGAGTTGATGATATTGTGAATTAGGGATAAGTCGTATGAAGCTTTTCACAAATGTCAGACCGATGGATGATGTACATGTAGACATGGGCCGGAATCCGGTACCTACCTTGGTGTTTATACCGAATGACCTTATTCACCTCTGTCACGGGGTAGGTGAGGACCTTGCGAGGCATGCTGAAACAAAACTCCTTGATCTGAAGTCAATCGCTGCTACGAATTCTCTCCGGATGAATAGGTAGCTAGCCTGGTAATATACATGTCTAAATTGTCGGGGAGCTTTGCGGTCATTTTAAGGTAAAGTAGATAGATACCTACCGTCGAGCGAGCTGCCTTTGGTGACTCTTAATCAGAGAAAACAAAAGCTTGTCTGCGCCCCGGACCGTATCTAACCGTTACGGGGAGTTCGATGCGAGTGCCAAACTTCCCCGCCTTCGCTTTCCTTGCCTAAGGTAGGGCGCGGAACATCATCGTCTGCTTGTGTTGGACAGATGAAGGGCGTGGGTTGACCAAATGAACGTCCGGTCGCATGGGACTACCAGATCTGCACTAGTGCCCGCCCAGAATCTTTAGCGCCGTCATCCGTACCCTGGAAACGACGACCGATCGCTAAGGTAGGGCCTAAGGTAGTCTTTCAAACTTCAAGCACGAAGGGCGCTGTGACTCCACCCTCGTGCATGATGCATATACGGCTCACAAGGTCGACTACAGATTGTACGAGAATCACCGCCGGCTCGTGAGGACAATGGGAATCGCGTACCTCTCCGCAAGGGTATACGACATCTCCAACAAAAGTTGGATACTGCTAAGGTAGTAAGGGAACATTTACGGAAGCTAGATGCATGGCGCCTCTCAAGGTAGGTGACAAGACTTCGACAGTAGACTCTTCATGCGGCCCGAATCAGCAGGCCCCGCCCAATTCTCCCTCAACCATTTCCTGATCTTGCCGGTCTCCATGCCTTCGCCCTGTATTTCCTGGTAAACGTCAAACGCCCTCTCATCGGCTCTTTCGGCGCACTTCTTCACCATCGCGACTAGGGTGCCCTGTCTTGGCATCCACCCTC
>JAABUP010003979.1_pt1 | contig 25035 bp, 28 predicted proteins | sample 5559201 | NCBI WGS metagenome assembly JAABUP01 (sample SAMN10711887, study PRJNA513373) | rock metagenome | isolation source: Antarctica rocks | place: Antarctica
TCTGTCCGGCCAGGATGGCGGCTCGGTCGTGCCGGTCGCGGCGCTCCTGGCGGCTCTCGAGGACCAGGTCGCGGACGTCGCGCTGCTCGAGTTCCCACAGCAGCTGCTCGAGGCACTTGCGACGGGCCCGCTCCTGTCGCTGCGGGTCAATCGGTGCTGCGACAGCCACGATTGCAGGAAGGCTTAAGCCAGCTAGCTCCTCGAGGAACTTCACCCGGCGGTCGGAGCCCTCGGCGTGCCAATGGAAGCGGGCGCCGCTGGCCTGCGCGTGGCCGCGGACCTGAGCTCGGACCTGGTCCGCCCGGGGCATTGGCACGACAACGGCCGCCAGCACGAACACGCCAGGCAACTGCTCGCGGCACGATTCGTCGATGTAGGCCCTCATGCGATCCACCGTTGCAGAGCCCTGGCCCAAACGCCGCGCGCCGAGACCTACCCCCTGTGGATAACTCCTGTGGGGCACGCGCCGGGACGTAACTCCTGAGCAGCTCCTGCGACTGCAGCGGGTGCTGCTGCTACGCGTCGCGCTTGAGCGGTGGGTGCGCGGGCAGCTCGCCGTTCGGCGGCCGTGCGGGGCGGTGTGGGGCGGCTGTCGGCGGCCCATGCGGTGCGTGCTCGGGCGCAGCCCGAGCGCGGTGAGGCGAGCGACGTTGACGGCGGCAAGCAGGTTGAAGTCGGCGTCGACCTTGTCCTTTCCGCGGACCCGGGCTCGCCGTCCGCCGTGCTTGCCGCGCGTCAGATGGCCGAGCTTGCGTTCGACTTTCGGCCGGGTCGCGCGGTAGTCGGCTTGCCAGTCCGGTTCCCGCTGTTCGGCGCGTGCGTCGCGCAGCCGCTGCTCATGACGGCCGACGCTGACTGTGCGTCCCGCTGTTGCAGTAGTGCACTGCGCGGGCAGCGGGCAGGTGACGCACCCATCGCCGAAGTAGGCGACGCGTCGCCCTCACGGCCGCGCCAGATCGGGACGGTCGCCTTGGCCGGGCAGGTCACGGTGTCGGCGCCCAGGTCGATCACGAAGCGGTCCTTGGTGAACAGCCCGCCGGCAGCTGTCGGCGGTTGGGTTTTGCAGCCAGAGGCGATGTTCGCACCTGCCAGCAGGTCCAGGAAGGCCCGCTGCGGTAAACCGCGGGCTCCTTGGCCGGGACCGGTCGGTCGCTGTGCTCCTGCTCATCACCGGCCGGTGTGCCAGCCGGCTCGCTGAGAGGTTCGGTGTGCTCGTCGGCTGTCTCATCCGCATCGCCGTCCGCGGCGGGCTGGTCGAGCAGGTCGTCGATGAGGTCCTGCGCCACCGCGGCGTCACCGACATTGCCAGCCGTGACGGTGGTCGGTGACGATCTCGCTGTCTGGGTCGACCGCGACGTGCCCCTTGTAGCCGTCGAAACCGCGGGCGGAGGTCTGGTGGCCGGGCCGGGCGTCCTGGTCGACGGTGGAGATAATCCGGTCCTTGGCGACCTTGCGGGCGATCCGGAACACCGCGTCCTGGGTCTGCTCCAGATCCTGGCCGACGACTCTGGCGAGCAGCTGCGCCGCCTGCTCCACCGACTCGGTCAGCTCCCGCCCGTCCAACAGCGCCAAGCAGGCGTAGGTGTCCCGGGCCCGGCTGTCGATCAGCTGCTCACGGGCCTGCTTGTCGTCCCAGTCGATCCGCGGCTTGCCGGTGCTGGCGTAGTCATCGCCGCTGACCAGCACCGCCCGCAACTGACCCTCCAGCTCCGCGTCGACGATCTGCAGCAGGCCGCGCAGCGCCGAACGGATCAACGTCAAGGTGTCCATCGTGGCGACCCGCCCAACGTTACGCCCGGCGCTGGGTCGAACCGAACGCGTGTCGCGGTGTGAGTTGCCGGCTACTGCACCGCCTCGAGGCGGTCGCAGACGGCTTCCAGACGACCGAGCCGGTGCTCGTTGTCGGCCTGCGTCAGCTTGTGCTGGAGGGTCTTGTACTCACCCGGTAGCAGCGTCAGGCGCAGTTTGGTCACGGTCCGGGCGGCCGCGACGCGCCGGAGTTCCAGCGCCCGGACCCGGCTTTGGTGAGCTGTCGATCTGCGCTGGTCGGTGTCGACTGCACTCAGGATCTCCTGCACGGTCCGAGGCTTGAAGTTCGAGGAACGACGGGACTGGGAGTCCCTGTTACCTACCATCGCCGTGCCCCACCGTTCCAGATTGCAAAGACCAAGCACTGCGTCGAGTAAAGCGGGTGCCGGCGAAGCAGGCCAGCGCCGGGTAGCGCATCCAGACCACCCCGGGACTCCGACCTCCTTCCGCTGCGCTCCCGCCCGAGGATGGTCACGGAGGGGGTCGGAGGCATCCGGTCCGCCAGAACGGGCCGCTGGTTCTCCTGGATCTGCTTGATTCTCGTCGAGTTGCTGCGCAAGTCGGACAAACAGCCTATCGTGGCTCCTTGCCCGGGGGGTGCTCGTCGTGCTGAAGCTCCGGTGTGTTCGTGCCGTCCTGGTCTGCTTCGTGAAATGGATCCCTATGCGCCTACGCCGTACCACCTTTGCGCTTTCGATCGCCGCCGTCACCACGGTCGGCCTGCTGCCCGCCTTCGCCAGCTCGCCCGCGGACTCCGGAACGCTGACGCCTTCGTCCAGTCTGGGGTGGTGAGCGCAGGCTGGACCGGGACCATCGCCGGGGCCAACCCCAACAGTGACTGCTCCACGAGCCCGGCGGGCGCGACCAATGACCACCACACCTTCACCCTGGCGGTGCCGGCCAACTTCTACAGCAACCACAGCCTGAAGATGGAGATCTCCGAAACGGCTACCGCGGCGGACAGCATCCTGACCGTCAACCGGGGGACGAACTCCCTGGGCAGCTCCGACAACAGCTCGGTCGGTGGTTCGGAGAGCAAGACGATCACCGATCCGGTCTCGGGCAGCTACGACGCGATCACCTGCTCGTTCGCTGGTTCCTCGCCGTACAGCGCCAGCGTCACGCTGACCACTGCCGCGGCCGTGGCTCCGACGACCACGGGTGGGACGAGCACGACGGCCGGTCCGTCCAGCTACGGCAACTACCCGCTGGCGGCGATCCCGGGCTCGGCGAGTTCCGGGGAGCCCTCGATCGGGGTGGACTGGGGCACCGGCAACGTGTACTTCCAGGCGAACCTGAACACGATCAAGGCCCAGTTCCCGTCCTATGGCGCCAGCCCGGCCCTGACCGACGTCAGCTGCGCCGCGACCACGTTGAACACGCTGGACCCGATCATGTTCACCGACTCCCAGACCGGCCGGGTGGGAGTCAGCCAGCTGCTGGCTAACCCAGTCTTGGTGAACAGCATCACGAACTTCTTCGACTCCACCCCGAACCCGACCGGTCCGCAGACGACGACCTGCAAGCCGAGCCAGGGCGGGGGTGAAGCAGCCGGCCCGGACCACCAGACCCTAGGTGGCGGGGTGTACCCCAAGGCGCTGCCGACTGGCGTGACCGGCCCCACGACTGCCTACAAGCACACGTTCTACTACTGCTCGCAGACCATCGCGGCCGGCGCGCTGTGCTCGCGTAGCGACGACGGTGGCACCACGTTTACCAACGGCACCCCGCCGTACACGACCGAGTGCGGTGGGCTGCACGGCCACGTCCGGGTCGGCCCGGAGGGTAACGTGTACCTGCCGGACAAGGTCTGCGGCAGCACCCAGGGTCTGGCGGTGTCCAAGGACGCCGGACAGACCTGGAAAGTTCAGCCCGTGACCGGCACAACCCCCAGTGACGGCAGCGACCCCTCGGTCGCCGCGGACCGGGCCGGCAACGTCTACTTCGCCTCGATCAACGCTGCCGGCAAGCCGCAGGTATCGGTGTCCAACACCCAGGGCAGCACCTGGAAGACCCCGATCAACATCGGTGACAATGTGCACATCGCCCAGTCGGTCTACCCCGAGGTCATCGCCGGGGACGCCGGCCGCGCCACCGTCGCCTTCGTCGGCTCCCCCACCATTGGTGACCGCAATAAACTCGATTACGGCAAGTCCGCGGACGGCACCACCTACACCGGCGGCACGTTCGACATGTACACCTCCACCACCGTGGACGGCGGGGCGACCTGGAACACCCAGGACATCACCCCCACCGACCCGGTGCAGCGCGGCTCAATCTGCACCGCCGGCACCACCTGCTCCATGACACCCAACACCCGGAACCTGTTGGACTTCAACGACATCACCGTGGACAAGACCGGCCACGCCGTCATCGCCTACTCCGACGGGTGCACCGATGCCTGCGTGACCAGCACCAAGGTCGCCGACAACAAGCAGACCTCCGCCGGTGTCATCGGCCGGCAGATCACCGGTCCGCTGCTGTTCGTCCCGCCGGCCGCCGCGGGACGCTTCCACCCGCTGACCCCGGCCCGGATCCTGGACACCCGCGCCACCGCCACCCCACTCAGGGCCGGTAGCGACCGGCAGATCCCGGTCACCGGGGTGGGCGGCGTCCCCGCCTCGGGTGTGTCCGCCGTGGTCCTGAACGCCACCGTGGCCGACCCCGCGGCCAAGGGCCACCTGCAGCTCTACCCGACCGGCAGCAAGCCCTCGAGCCCGACCAGCAACGTGAACTGGCGTCCGGGCCGCACCGCCGCGAACGCCGTCACCGTCAAGGTCGGGACCGGCAACAGAGTCGGCATGATGGTCGACACCGGCAGCGTCAACGTGGCCCTGGACGTCGTCGGCTGGTACGGCGACGCCACCGACCACACTGGTGACTTCTACCACCCGTCCACACCCAGCCGGATCCTGGACACCCGCACCTCCGGGGGTGGCGGCGCGGCCAACAGCTCAGCCGACCGCACCCTGGTCGTCGCCGGGCACGGTGGGGTACCGGCCAGCGGAGCGAGCTCGGTCGTGATGACCTTGACGGCCACCCAGGCCAACACGTCGTCCTACGTCCAGGTCTACCCGACCGGCAACAAGCCGGCTCGCCCCACCAGCAACACCGACATCGTCCCCGGTCAGACCGTCGCGGCGCTGGTGACCGTCCCGATCGGCACCAACGGCAGCGTGCAGCTGCACGTCAACCAGGGCAGCGTCCACCTGATCGCCGACGTGCTCGGCTACTACTCCACGAGCGGCAGCCGATTCGTCCAGATGGCCCCGAGCCGGCTGCTGGACACCCGCGTCGGCGGCACCCCGGTGGACAGCAGCAATGACCGCACGGTAATAGTCGCCGGGAAGAACGGCGTCCCCGCCGACGCGACCGGGATCGTGGTGAACACCACCGGTGTGGCTGCCTCGCAGTCACTGAACCTGGAGATGTACCCGACCGGGGCCAAGCCTTCCCCGCGCACCTCGATCCTGGACCTGCAGGACGAGATGGGCGTGGCCGACCTGGTCATCATGCCCATCGGGCAGGGCGGTGGGGTCAACCTCAGCGCCAACACCGGCCACAGCGACGTCGTCCTGGACGTCATGGGCTACATCACCAACTAGCGAACCGCCAGCAGCAGGGGCGCCCCGGGACACCGGAACGCCCCTGCTGTGCTGTCCATGCCAAGACGACGGCAGCAGCCAACACCCAGCCGACGACACTGCCGTGGGAACAGCGCGCGGCGCAGGTCAGCGACAAGCAGCCGTTCGGGGTGCCGTCCCAGCCGCCATTCCAAGCGCTTACCGCTGCGCCACGGCTTCGGCTGGACGAACGGCGCGCTGCTCGCCCTGGCGTTGGGGTTAGCAGCGCGCACCGTGGCACACCAACTGCTGATCGTGCTGGCGGCGTTCATCGCCATCGGTCTGGACCCGGCGGTGGCGTTTCTGGTCCGGCGCGGCCTGCCGAGGCACGCGGTCCGCGGTGATCACACTGCTCGCGCTGGCAGCGGCGGCCGGGGGCCGTGACGGCCCCGGCGCCGGCACGGGCCCAGCAGGCCGCTGAGCTGGTGTCCCAGGCACCGAAGTACCTGCAGCAGCTCAACGACACAGCACCGTACTGGGCCGGCTCAACAACCAGTCCCACCTGGTGGACAAGCTCAACGCCCAAGCCTCTGGCGGTGCCTCGCTGACCGCCGGCGGGGTGCTGCACGCCGCGAGACAGTCATCGTGCTCGTCCTGCTGATCTACTTCCTGGCCGACCGGGCGCAGATCAAGCACGGTTTCTATCGGCTGTTCCCCCGGCACCGCCGGCCCCGCATGGCACCGGCCGGGCGCCCACTGCTGATAACTGTCATTACCCGCAGCGGAAGCCGTGTCGGGCTACCGATAACCCGCTCCCTGGGGCAGGCTAACGACCCAGCAGCACTTCCGGTAACAGAGGGCGGGGTCGGGTGGCGGTCGGAGCAGCAGCGGTCAGCGCCCACCTCAGCGGTCTGGGCCAGGCCCTCGCCGACCGCCTCGAGGGTTACCGGCAGCACCTTCTCGGCCTGCCGTTGGCGCCGGCGACCCGCCGCGCCTACGCCGGCCGGGTCGGCGGCTACCTAGCCTGGCTCGCCGAGCTCGACCCGGTCACCCGCCGCCGCCAAGGCGAGCCGTTCACCCACGGCCACGCCCGGGACTACACCGTCCGGGACTACCGCACCCACCTCATCGACACGCGCCAGGCCAAGCCCGCCTCGGTCAACCTCACCCTGGCCGCCCTGGACTCCTTCTACCACTGGGTCGGCCTCGGCCCCGCCCGGGTCCGGCGCGACGACCTCCCCCAGGCCGCCCCCCGAGCCCTCACAGTGGAGCAGACCCGCCGGCTGCTGCGGGCCGCCGAACGCGCCGCCCAGACCGGCACCGCCGGCGGCGTGCGGGACCGGGCCGTCGTCACCATGCTGCTGTTCACCGGCCTGCGGATCGGCGAGCTCGCCGCCCTGAACCGCGACGACGTCGCGATCAGCGCCCGCAAGGGCGTCGTGACCGTGCGCCGCGGCAAAGGCGAGCGCTACCGGCAGGTCCCGCTCAACGCCGAGGCCCGCGACACCCTCCACGCATGGCTCGACAAGCGCAACGCCCTACCCGGCAGCGACGGACCGGCGCTGTTCCTCTCCCTGAAAGGACAACGGCTCTCTACCCGCGCGATCGACCTCACCGTCCGCCGGCTCGCCCAGCAGGCCGACCTCGACGCCTCCGCGCACACCCTGCGGCACACCTGCCTGACCCGGCTGGTGCGCGCCGGCAACGACATCGTCCTGGTCGCCGAGCTCGCCGGACACTCCCGCCTGGAAACCACCCGCCGCTACAGCCTCCCCAGCGACGCCGACCGACAGGCCGCCATGGACGCCCTCACCGCCGACTACTGACCCTCCGGAACCCTGCCGTCAGCGGAGGATGCTGCGCCGTTGCTACTCAGACCCCAGGACGGGCAGGCCCAGGTCGCGGCAGACCGGCGCGCAGGACCGCACATGGTCGACGTGCCGGTCGCCTCCACCGCGGTCTTGATGCGGCCGGTGATGTTGTTGAGCTTGCGGTCAAAGGTGACGAGGTCGTCAAGGAAGTCGACAGCAAGCCGCAAGAACGACCCTGATGATGCCCGGACGGTGGCTGTGGTCGCAATCAGGATCAAGGGCTTGCGTCAGGTCGTGTTCGATGACGAGCGCCTGGTGCTTTGGCTGCTGTCGGAACGTCGACGCGAGCTCGTGCCGTCCCGGACGCAGACCCACCATTCGGCGCCGCGGCCGGCCCGGACCCCGGATGGTGAACTCTCGACCACCTCGCTCCATCCGAAGATCAGGTAGGCAGGATGGTGTTCGACTCTCAAACAAGGCCATGGAGCAAGGTGGGTGAGCCTCGACCACCGGGGAACGCGCGTGTGGACGAGTTACATGGATGTGGTTCACAGTCGTACAGAGTGCGGCGTGTCGCCCCGTCTCCCTCGGCCGCTGCGCCTACCGTCACGATCGATGCACTCAATGAAGGAGGATTAGGTGGCCGCAGCGCCCGCGTTCGGCTGGTCAATGCGCGCCGTGTCACGGGCGGCAGAGCTTTCCGTGGGCACAGTGCGCAACCTGATGCGCCCGGAACTCGGTCTCTTCCTCGAGGGGAAACCCTTCGGGCCTCGCGATGCGCTCATCGCGAGGGTCCTGTTCGAGCTCGGCGCCGCCCGGCCCACAAATCGGGCTGACGTCGACGTGCGCACCGCCAAGCTCCTCGACCGGGACCGTAAGGCAGCCCAGCTGCTCCGCGACGCCGACGAGCCCCTCCCCGCGAACGCACGGCTGCTCGCCACCGGCACCGACGCGTGGCTCATCGTTCGGGATTCTGAGCTGCTCTCAGCGCTCGAAGAACACCCCGTCGATGCGCTCCGGATCCTGCCAGTAGGTGCATGGGCGAACGCGGCGATCGCCTTCGACAGCAAGGGAGCTGCTGCGTGAGGTAGCACCAACAAGAGAAGCGGCCCCAGCACCTGTTTGCGCAGGTACGGAGCCGCTCTCCCAGAAGCCACAGCCCGGACACCAAAGCGTCCGCTCAACTGGCCCCTACAAGTCTTGAGCGTACGCGGCAAACCCGGCTGTGGAGAACTTCCTCCCCGCTGGGCTTTTGGCGTGTCGCGATCTTGCGCGCCCGGAGCCCTTGAGAAAGGGTCTTCATGACGCTCGCGACTTCCCCCGCGACGGACACGCCTGCCCCGACGTCGCGGCCTGGTCACTCCCCTGAGGAGCTCTGGGCCCTGTTCGCTCCGGCGCTCGCCGGCCGTGAGCGCATCCGGGTGCGCACCGCGCGTGGCCAGTACCGCGACGGTGGCCGACTGCGCCCCGAAGTCCTGCCTGTCCAGCCGGCGGCCGTGCTCATCTTCGACAGCAAGGCCCGGGCCCGCTGCCTCGTGCTCGACCTCGACGCCAAGATCGCCGGCCGCAGCCAGGTCCTTCTCGACTCCCGGCACGTCAGCGAGCTCGCGACCCGTGCCGGACTTCCGGTGCTCGTCGATGAGAGCCCGAACGGCGGCCGCCACGTGTACCTACCGCTCCAGAAACCGATCTCAGCGGACGAGGCGCTCGAGGCCGGCCGGGCCCTACGGAGCATCCTGCTGAGCCTCGACCTCGCTCCGCTCAGCAACGCGAGCACCGGCGCGATCCGCCCGCCCGGTAGCGCCCACCCTCTCGGCGGTCACCAGATGCTCGTCACCGAACTCGCTGACGCGACCGCAGCAGTGTTCATGCCCGGCTCGAGCACCGCCTGGGCGCGCTTGCAGGCACTCCTGCCCCACTCAGGGGCGTCAAGCCCACCGCGGACCACCCCGGGTCGCCTCTCGGCCGCGTCGGACCTGTCGGCGGCACGGCCGGCTCTCGATCCGTACCTAAGTATCCTGCGGACCGGCGCCTTCGACACAAGCGTGTACGCCACACCAAGCGAGGCCCGGTTCGCGGCTCTCTGCCACCTGCTCCGTCGCGGCTGGAGCGCTCAAGACATCGCTCGGGCGGCCGCCGATGGCACGTTCCCCGGACTTTTCAGGCTCCTCACCCGAAACCGGAATCGTCTCCAAGCCCTTACCTCCGAACTCGGCCGGGCTACCCAGAAGCTCACCTCAAGCTTTGATCGTCCTGCTGACCAAAGCCGCCACACAAGGGATCACCAACACCCCCGCCCCGCCCCGCCCCTCACCCAGCGTGAGCACGGTTCTGAGTATGCGTTCTTGCGGAGCTGGTGGACCGTGGTAAGGCACACCGGGCGGCTGCGCAAGGGCACGAGCTCCCTGGTGGATCGCTCCGTGCTGCAGGGGCTTGGGGCGCTGGCACAGATGAAGGGCTTGCGGTATGTCGACGCTGGGTGCCGCTCGCTGGCCCAGGCCGCGTGCTTCGACCACAGCACCGTCGCTCGCTCACTTAAGCGTCTGGCAGCCGAGAGCGATCCACACATCGTCCTGCTCCAGGCCAGCGAAGAGACCGACGGACAGCAAGGAGACCTCTACGAACTCGTCATCCCCGCTGTCCACGCTCTAGGGGGGCTGAGCGACCCTTGGTCCCCCGGGTGCATCGAGCGCATCCACCCAGCGTTCCTGGAGCTCACACGCGCGAGCCGGTACGTTTACGCCGCCCTCAGCGAGCAAGGGCGCACGAGCCAGGAGCTCCTTCGTGACGCCGGGGTCGCTCGAGAAAGCTGCCGGGTCGCCGTCGCTGAACTCGCCGCCCACGGCCTCGCCCGAGAGGTCCCCGGGGGTTGGGTTCGTGGTTTCGCCACGCTCAACCAGGTCGCCCGCCGCACAGGCGCGGACTGCAGAGCTGAACTCGTCAAGGAACGGCACTTGGTGGAACGACGCGCATGGCGGGTGTTCAAAGGCCTCAACGCGCCGGCGCCCGACCGAGCACTCTCACACCTAGCGCCGTTCACTCCCCCGGCACCGAACGGGCACTTCTCCGACGGGGTGCCCATCCCTGACGAGCCCGACGAGATCCCGCCGACCGAGGAAGAAGCGCTCGCGCTCCTGGCCTCGACGCTTGGCGCCACACTGCTCGCTGGATGACGCGGGACTTCAATCTCCTTGGGTTCGGTGGGTCGGTGCCCTGGCTGGCTGTGTCAGGTTGATCTGGCCCCACTTTGACGGCTTGATCTGGCCTCACCTAGCCAGTTCTTGGGCGTGTTGTTGTCGGTCGAGGTGCGCCCGCGCTCGCATGGTCGTGATCAACGGCTCTGGCGGGAGGGCCCGGGTTGGGGACGCGGGTGGAGCTGTATGAGGCGGTCCGCCGTGACGCCCGGCGGGAGGAACTGTCGATCCGGGCGCTGGCCAAGCGGCACGGGGTGCACCGGCGGACGGTTCGACAGCGTTAGCGTTAGCGTTGGCGGTCCCGGCGCCTCGTAAGGTGCCGGTGCGGGTCGTGCCGAGGCCGGAGGCCGTGAAGCCGCTGATCGATGCGATGCTGGAGCAGGACCTGGCGGCGTGGCGAAAGCAGCAACACACCGCCCGGCGGGTGCTGGCCCGGCTCGTTGAGGAGCACGGTATGACCGAGCTGACGTACTCCGCGGTGAGGGATTACGTCAGCTCGGCGCCGACCGGAGGTTCAGGCCGCGGCGGGCAAGTCGGTCGAGAAGGCGTTCGTGCCGCAGACCCACGACCGTGGGCGGAGGCTGAGGTCGACTTCGGCGACGTGTGGCTGCGCCTGGGTGGGGAGCTGACCAGGTGCGCGCTGTTCACACTGCGTCTGTCCTACTCGGGCAAGGCCGTGCACCCGGGTGTTCGCCAGTCAGGGGCAGGAGGCGTTCATCGAGGGGCACCTGGAGGCGTTTCGCGTCCTCGGAGGCGCCCCGGTCGACAAGATCCGTTACGACAACCTCAAGAGCGCGGTGACGCGGGTGCTGTTCGGGCGCAGCCGGACCGAGTCCGGCCGGTGGGTCGCGTTCCGCTCGCACTACGGCTTCGACACGTTCTACTGCCTGTCAGGGATCGAGGGCGCGCACGAGAAGGGCGGGGTCGAGGGTGAGGTCTGACGTTCCGCACTTCTCGCGATCGAGATAGCCCCCCACTTCAGCTGGCGTCGGTCGAGCTGTAGACGCCGGCCGGGATGTGTAGGAGGTCCAGGACTTGCTGTTGCAGGTCGGTGAGTTCGGGCTGGAAGGTCTGCACGGTCTGGCCGTCGTTGTCGATGAGCTGGTGGCGCTGGATGTCATGGAAGATCTCCAGGATGCGCGGGGCGCTGGGGGCGGGGCAGTTGCGAAGTTCGGGGTAGAGCGCGATCCCGGGCAGGTGTTGGTTGCTCATCGAGGTCCGGATCTCGCGTTCAATGAGCGCTTCGGCGAGCATGGCCAGGAAGTGGCACAGCAGCAGCGCTTGGATGCGGTGCGCTGTCTCGAGGTAGACCGGCGCGACTTCCTGCGGCCCTTTGGGCAGGTGGTTGCGGCGTTCGAGGTTCGGTTGGTAGTGGTAGGCGGCGAGGACTTCGGCTGCGGTCATCGCGGTGTCGTTGGTGATGATGGGGAAGCAGCCATCGGTTACTGCGTCGTAGCTGACCTTGTCGGCGTGGATGGCGGCGGCGATGGTGAAGACGGTCTTCTAGGTGCGCCGGTAGCGGGTCTGGGCGCCGGGGCGGCCACGCTTTTCCTGCCGGTGGTCGACCTGGGTCGTCCCGGTTATGGTGAAGCCGACCCAGCTGGTGGCGCCGGCCGCTTGCAGGGCGGTGCTGGCGGCTTGTTCGGCGGCGATCCTGGTCTTGATCTGTGTCTTCGGGCTGGCCAGGCGGACAGCGACGGCGTCGACCGCGGCGAGCCCGGCCTGGATCCGAGCGGCTTGGGCTTGGGCGTCGCGGGCCGCTTTGCTGCTGGAGTGCACCCAGATCACCCGGTAGCCATCGACCGACGGCGCGGGGGCTTGGCAGGTCCGCCAGACCCGGTCGGGGTCGTCCTTGCGCGCGCCGGGCGCCCGCCGGGTCTGGGTCCAGGCCGGCGCGTGGGTCTGGCCCAGTCCCGGAACCAGGTGTCCTCCCGCCGGCCGTGCGGCACGATCGTGACGAACGCCCACCGTTGCTGGCGATGTGACGCATCGCCTGCTTGGAGCACAGCTTGCTGTCCGCGACGTAGAGGAAGTCCGGCCGGCCGACCAGGGCGCGCAGTTCGTCCCAGCTCGGGACGTGCGTGATGTCGTCGACGGTGTTGCCGTCGGCCACCCGGTAGGCGATCGGCACCGCACCGTCAGCCGAGATGGTCAGGATGAACAGCAGCTGCTTGAGGTCGGGGCGGAAGTCCTTGTTGTGACCTTGGGTGATCTTCGGGGTGGCCTTCCCGCCGCGTTGTCGGCCGTCGGCGTCGGGGTAGTTGCCGGTGACCGTGACAGTGGTCGAGTCGTTGTGCAACTGGGCGGTGGACACGCTGAACTCGCGGATCACATTCAGCACCGTGCTGGTGATTAGGCTGGCCCGGTCGGCGTCGAACAGCCGGTCCAGCATCTGGCCGACCCGGTCGTCGTTCAGCGCACCGGCGTCACCCGGGGCCAGGCCCAGTAAGGCCGCTCGTAACGCTCGGCCCACTCGGCGAGCGCGTAGACCGGCCGGTGCCCAGCCACGATGTTGCCGACCACCACGGCGATCACCGCGGCCGGGGCCAGCCGCAGCCGGGCATCGGCGGCGGGCAGGTAGGTCTGCAGATGCTCGGCCAGGCCGATGCGGGTCAGGAAGAAGTTGACGATCGGCAGGCAGCCCAGCCGCTGGCTGCGTAACGCGAACGGCGCTGGCGTGGTCATCGCGACCCTCCTTGACGGCCCCCCGGTTGTCGGTCAGCGTGACTACTGACCGATAGTCGTTGGGTGGCGTGAGCAGCAACGAATCGAGGTGTGTCGTGCCGGGTGAGATCGAGCGCTACCAGCGCACCTACCGGGCCCTTGCCGAACAGTTGGCTGTTGAACTCGCGACCGTCGGCTTCATCAGCCCGGGCAGCGTCGTCAGCCGCTACACCTCCTGCGGCAAGCCAGGCTGCCGCTGCCAAGCTGACCTGCCGCAACGCCACGGTCCCTACTACCAGTGGAGCCGAGCCGTCGCCGGCAAGACCGTCAGTCGCCGGCTCAACCAGGCAGAAGCCAAGCTCTACCGCAGCTGGATCGGCAACCGGCGACGGCTCGAGCAGATCATCGCCCAGATGGAGCAGACCTCAGCAGGCGCAGGCGAACTGCTGCTGCGTCAAGCAACCGCCTCACCGAAACCTCGTCAAGCGAAGACCTAACGACGACCGCAAATGGGGGGCCAAACGGTCACCGAGACGTGCGGAACGTCGGTGAGATTGGCCGGTTCCGGCGCAATCACCTCGTTCCGATGCCCGGCGTCGCCACCCTCGCCGAGCTCAACAGCCGGCTGGAACAGGTCGATGCGGTGGAGGACCGTCGGCGCATCGACCACCGCACGGTGATGGCCGGCCACGACTCTCGCGCTCGAGCGGCCTGTGCTGCGGCCGTTGACGCCGACGGCATCGACCCTGGGTTGACGTTGACCCGTGCGGGTCGACCGCTACGCCCGGGTGGTGGTGCGGATGGCGCACTACTCGGGTCCCGGCCCGGCTGATCGGCCGGCGGGTGAAGGTGTCGCTGCGGGCTTCGGAGCCGGTGGTGTTCGACGGGCGGGTCGAGGTCGCCCGCCACGCCCGGTCGGTCCGCAAGGGCAGCCAGACCCTGCTGCTGGATCACTACCTGGAGGTCCTGGCCCAAGCCCGGGCGTGACCAGCTGACCTACTGCGGGTTCCTCGCCGAACTGCTCATGGCCGAGTGCGACGGCCTCGACCGCCGGCGCTCCCGGCCGCCGGCTTGCCAACGCCACCCGCGTGAGAAGTGGCTGCAGGACTTCGACTACAGCACCAACCCTCATGTCCAGCCCGCGCCCTGCTCGCCCAGCTCGCGGCCTGCGCCTGGGTGAGCAAGGGCGACCCGCTCTGCCTGATCGGCGACAGCGGGACCGGTAAGTCCCATCTGCTCGTCGGCCTGGGCGCGGCCGCGGCAATGGCCGGACACCGCGTGAAGTACGTCCTGGCCGCCAAGCTCGTCAACGAGCTCGTCGAGGCTGCCGACGAACGGGTCCTGTCCAAGATCATCGCGCTACGGCCGGGGTCGACCTGCTCTGGACGAACTCGGCTACATGCAACTGGACTGGCGCGGGCGCCGAGCTGCTGTTCCAAGTCCTCACTGAACGCGAGGAGACCAACTCGGTCGCGATCGCAAGCAACGAGAGCTGCAGCGCCTGGACCAAGACCTTCACCGACCCCCGGCTCTGCGCCGCCATCGTCGACCGCCTCACCTTCGGCGGCAACATCATCGAGACCGGCACCACCTCCTACCGCCTCGCGCACACTCGAGCGCAGCGATCGGCCCAGTAGCGCCGCACCGACGAACACCGACGGCCCGTTGCCGCCGAGGTGCAGGATCGTGCTGGCATCCGCGGTCGTCCGACCGCCGCCTGAAGGGCTCGACATGTTCCTCGGACTGCGCACAGTGATCTACCCGGCGCCGGACCTGGCCGCCAGCAAGGCCTGGTTCGCCCGGCTGCTGGGGTGGAGCCGTACTTCGACGAGCCGTTCTACGTCGGGTTCAACGTCGCCGGCTACGAGCTGGCGCTTGACCCCAGCGGCGACCCGGCCACCTACTGGGGTGTCGCCGACGCCGACATGGCGCTTGCGGAGCTGCTCGACGCCGGTGCCACTAAGCGCGGCGCCGTGCAGGACGTCGGAAACAGCATCCGGGTCGCGACCGTTCTGGAGCCCGGCGGCAGCATCTTCGGGATCATCGAGAACCCGCACTTTCAGCTAGCCCGAGACGGCAACCCCCGCCGCGGGGCGGGCCGATGACCGCCGAGCAGACGGACACGCAGAACATCGAGGTCGACGCGGACCCGCAGACGGGCTGGCTGCGCAACCAGGCCGACCCGCCTGCTCAGTCCGTCGGCCGATGAGCAGCCGCACCCAGCTCATCGAGCGCTGCCGGGCCCTGCCCGCGGTCGACCTGAGCTACCCGTTCGGTGAGGGTACGGCAGTGTTCAAAATCAGCGACAAGATATTCGCCCTGGTCAACCTGACCGGCGAGCACGGCAGTGTCACCGTCAAGGCAGACCCCGGCTACGCGGCGACCCTAGTGGCCCGGCACAAGCAGGTCACCCCGGGCTACTACATGAACAAGCGCCACTGGATCACGATCGAGCTCGCTGACACCACTGATGCCCCGCTCCCCACCCGCTTGGCCGACGAGCTCCTCGAGGACTCCTACGAACGCGTCATCGCCGGCTTCCCCGCCCGGCTGCGCCCGACGCAGCCAGCGCCGGCACCAGCGCCTGCGAGGCACGCCTCGCCCCCAACAGCGTCGTGAGGCGCACAGAACGGCTGCACGCCCTCACCAAGGAGATCCGGCGGCGCGCGCCGGCATCAGTTAGCGCGGCCTGGCTCGCGGACCCTCCTCGGGGTCAGCCGGCGCACCGTCGAGCGGGACCTGACGGCGCTACGCAGCACCGGCCTGCCGTTGCAGTCCGCCGTTGGTCGACGAGGCGGCAACGCCCTGCACCCAGGGCCGTCCTGCCGCCGCTGAACCTCACCGCCGCCCAGACCACCGCGCTGCTGCTCTCGCTCACCGTCACCGACGGCATGCCCTACAGCACAGCAGCCCGCTCCGCCGCCAACAAGCTGCACGCCCTGCCGTCTGAGTTCGGTGTACGTGCGAGCTTCGCTGGCGGACGGGCTAAGCAGATCGAACCGGGGTGATCCCGGCCACGCTTTGCTCGTACGACTGCGTCCCGACGAGCGTCTGCTCGTGATTAAGCAGGGTGTCTAACCCTTACGCCGCACTCTTCCAGCCTGCAGCCGCGTCACGCTGCGCTAGGGCGTCAGGCCAGGGGTCCGGCCGAATACGACTGCCGCTCCTCCATCGAGCCGAAGGTGCAGCTGCTGAAGAGCTTTCAGGTCGGTCCGCGACCTCTTGTGGAGCCGCCACATGGAGTGCAGGGTTCGAGGGCGGTCCTCAAGCGGGCTCAGACCTCGAGCACAAATTCCCTGTCTTCGCACTTGAGGGCTATCCGGATGACGGCAGTAAGTGACTTCCTGACCCACGATCTTGTGGTGACGCTGCCCGGGCGCCACCACATCTGGCAGGTGTAGCCCCCTGTCACTGCCGTGATCCGGATAGCCCTTTCGCACTTTAGGGATGAGGTTCCTGCTGGTGCCCACGTCCTCGGTTTCTCGGTTTCGCGCGCTCTCGCATTGGTACTTTCTCGCTCAAGGAGGGGGCGACTGCTCGGGTTCGGGCGTAATCATCGAGAGGTCGGCCCCCAGGGCCTCGAGGTACTGGTAGATCGCAACGGCGTAGAGGTCGCGGAGGAAGACCCCGCGAACGCGCGAGAGTCGGAGCTGATGGCGTAGGCGGTGCGAGCGCTGGTGCACGCTCTCGCGCACCCGCGTGCCGATTTGCTCGCTCTCCCCCGCGCGGAACATGCCGCGAAGCTCGCTGGCGCGCTCCAGGAGCTTCTCGATGTCCTCCGGGATCGCTCCTAGGGCCGCGTCGATGTACCGCTCGCGGTAGATGCGCTGGTTGAGCCGGGCGTTCTCGCGGCTCTCGAAGTGCAGCAGGGCGTCGACGAGGGACCGCGGCAGGTCGAGCGTGAGCCGGCGGACGCTCTCGCGCTCCTCAAGCCGGCCGGCGAGGCCCATGTCGGGCGGCAGGTTCGATTCGGTCGCGCTCGTCGGGACCTTTGCTTTCGAAACCTTCGCACTTGGAGCTTTCGCTGCCCTGGGTGCCTCACTGTTGGGCGTGGCAGGCGGAACATCGTCCACCGCGCGTTGCTGCGAACGCTCCCCCGCTGCCTCGACGCCTACGGGATCTGGCGCTGGGCCCTCTGCCTGCGTCCTCGCCGAGTTGGCCCCTTCGACCCTCGGCTCGGCCTTCAGCGCCCGCGCTGCCGGCGTGATGCCGGCGATGCGCGTGATCGTAGGCACAACGTCAGGCGCGGGCACCGGAGCGACGATGTCCCCGACAGCGTTCTGGGTTCGAGCTTTGGTCCTTGAGAGAAACCGCGACGTCACATCAGACTGGGTGTCTGCTGTCTTACTCATCGACCCGAGCCGATCTTCGCGAAGAGCTGCCCGCCACGCTGACCGCGCTTCTGGGCGGGCTCGGTGGGAGTGATGCCGATGACGTGATTGATGTCGTCCACTGGGTCGCTGGAACCGGTGCTCGCTGAGGCGTCGTCATCCATCGTTCGCTCGAGGATCTCTTCGATCGCGGCCCGGTACGCCCGACTCACAGCACGATTCGGGTCTGAGACCACGACCGGCTCATTTCGGAGATTGGCTTTGCTGGCCAACTTTGAGTCGGGGATCCGTGTCTTCAGGACCGGCCAGGACTCCCCTACCGCGAGGCCTTCGATGATGGCTGTCTCCTCCCCCGGCTCGGCCTGGTTGAAGAGCACACCCACAAGTCCCAGGGTCGGGTTCATGCCGGAGGCCGCGACCTTGCGGACCTTGGCAATGAACGCATCACCACCGGCAAAGTGAAGGGTGGTCGGGCGCATCACGAGCAGCGCCATGTCAGCCGCCACCAGAGCGCCAGTGGTGAGCGCAAGAAGACGCGGAGGCGTATCGATGAGGCATAGGTCGTACTCCTCATCGACCGTGCGCAAAGCATCCCGAAGCACAGTCAGGCCCTCGAGCGAGTTCCGAGCCATCTCGCCTTCAGCCCTGTCGAGGCTTTCCCGCTCACAGGGGACGAGCGAGAGCCCAGGGACCTCCGTCTCGACGATCGCGTCGCGCACGCCGATGCGATCACTGCGAGTCAGGTCAAGCACCTCCCCGAGACTCTTCCCGGGCTCGGCCGTGATGCCCAGCGTGTGATTGCTCAGCTGGCCTTGAGGGTCGGCGTCGACAGCGAGCACACGCAGGCCAAGACCCGCAGCGCTCGCGGCGAGGTTTGCCACGCTCGTCGTCTTGCCGGCGCCCCCCTTCTCATTCCCGACAGTGACGATCAGCATGCGAGCGCTCCTGCTTGGGAGGGGGCTTGCTCGCGGCTATGCCGGTGTGCTGCTGGGGAGGCGTGGGTGCATCCGTTTTTGTGACTTTGGGTGTGCGCGTGCCTGGAAGCGAGAGAGGGCGCACGGAGGTAAGAGAGGTTGAGAGCAAGCGTGGACCAAAGCGAGTAGCTGAGGGTGCCCGCATCCGAGTCAGCGAGAAACCGAGAAAGAGAGCATCTGTCCGACCTGGAAAGGGAGAGGCTGGGGAAGAGTAGGCGGGTCATGTGCTCGACCGTACGACATTCCCGCGCGCGCACGCTCAGCGACACGCAGCCTGCTTGCATCCAACCTCACGCGCGTGCGCTCTTGGTATCTCCTGGTCTTAAAGTCTCGCGTTATAACTCCCACGCACTCTCGGAACCTCACTCGCACTCTTGCTCGTCGTCATGCTGACGCTCTTCCATACTTACGTCCTCCGTCGATTACGTCGCACGCTGGTCAGCCTCGTCGGCGCCCCGCGGCGTGGGGCTCGTCTGCGCACGAGGAAGTCAAGCGTGCCGGGTAAGGCGACGCCTGGTGCGGTGTGGCGAGGAGTTCATCGGTGTTGGTCGTAGCGCCGCTGCCCGGTTCAGTACGGGCCTTCAACGGGCGTGGTCATGGCCGTGTGGGGTTGGCGCGGGAGCCAATGCGCTGCCCGGCACCGCCAAACGCTTGCATTGAGGCCGCCGCGGTTACTGACTCGTGCGGCTGGTCGGGGCCTGGAGGGCGGGGGAGGAGGCCGGGAAGTTGCTCAGGGCAACCCTCCTCGGTCGACGCGCACCACCCTGAGCGGGCACGGCGAACCTGCCGCTGAACAAGCCACCCCGGTCTCACGGGCTGCCAGTACCACCGAAGCAGTCGGGGTCTGAGTGGCAGTGCTGCGGGATCGTGCCGAGCCTTTCTTGGCGTTCAGCTGGGGGTGTCCCAGACGCATGTCTGCGGCCGTGCTCTGGACGCAATAGCAACCAGTCGGATACGATCCCATCCACCTGGAGGCTTGATGGACTTGTCGCGTCCTGCTCGGACCGTCGTGCCGGCCTTGACTGCTGATGTGCTGGTGGTGCTCGCCGGAACCAGCAGACCGCTTGCCGCTCGCGAGGTACATCGACTCGTTGAGGGCGCGAGCTGGGGTGGTGTGCGCAAGGTTCTTATCCGCCTGGCAGACACGGGTCTGGCACATGTCACGGAGGCGGGTAACGCAACCCTGTACACGTTGAACCGGGAGCACGTGGCCGCCGAGGCTGTGCTCGCAATGGTCGACCTGCGCCCCCGGCTGTTTGACCGGATACGCACAGCGATGCGCGGCTGGTCGCGACCACCGGTCAGCGCGGTGATCTTCGGCTCCGCCGCTCGTGGCGACGGACACATCGGCTCGGACATCGACGTGCTCGTCGTGCGTCCGTCCGGTGTGCGCGCCAACGATCTGCAGTGGAGCGGGGACGTGACCACCCTGGGAGCGTCGATCCGCACCTGGTCGGGGAATCCCGCGAGCATCCTGGACGTGACCGAAGCTGAGGTGCGCTCAATGCAGCGCCGGGGCGAGCCGATCGTCGGCGAACTTGAGCGCGACCAAGTCGTGCTGGTCGGCAAGCCCCTCATGTCGAGTGCAACTTCCCGATGAGCCCACGAATCACAGGTCGGACGGCGACGTGCGGCAAGCCTGCGACGCGGGTGCGGCTGTCGCAGGCACAGAAGTCGGTGGAGGTCGCCGACCTCGTCGCCAGCGAGAGCGACGCTGTCCCGGCATCGGCGAGCGTCGCCGCCGCTGTCGCGGTCCTGGCCGGCATCGCAGCGTCGGACGCTGGCTGCTGCGCGGCGCTGGGCCGGCGCAGCCGAGGGCAGGATCACAAGCAGGCCGTGGAGCTACTCGCCCAGATCCTGCCCGACGGTCCCGAAGCGTCGGTACACCTCGATCGCCTCCTCGATCTCAAGGACGGCGCGCACTACGGCGTCATCCACGTAACGACGACGGAACTCAAGATCGCGATGCGCCAGGCCCGCGCGCTCGTTGAGTTCGCGACCGCCGTCCTGGCCCGGTAGTGGCCCGCCCATGTGATGAGGGTCTGAGTAGTAGTGCTGCAGGATCGCGCCTTCCAGCGCGTCGGATTGGGGTGTTAGGAGCAGCTGACCTTCACCGGCGACGACACGGCGATGGCGACGTTGCTGCTGTCGGTGGTGGGGGCGTTCGTTGAGTTCGAACGCTCGCTGATTCGGGAGCGCCAGAGCGAGGGCATTGCGCTGGCCCGGCAGCGCGGCGCCTACCGCGGCCGCGCCCGAGCCCTAGACGCTGAGCAGGTCGCCCAGCTGCGCCAGCGGGTCGCCAACGGCACCCCCAACGGCCACGCTGGCGCGTCAGTTCGGGGTCAGCCGCGAGACCATCTACCAGTACCTACGTGCCGGCCCAGGAGCCGAGCAGGCGGCTGATGCCGAGGTCACCCGGGCGGGCCGGCGAGGGGTTCCTCGGCGCGGAGCAGCAACGCCCGCTACGGCCGGTACACCGGCGAGCCGGACCCGAGACAGCTCGAACGCTACTTTCATCCGCGACCAAACCGACCGGCGCTGGTCTTATCACTCACGCGCCTGAGCTTCTTCAGCCGGAAAGCCGGTACAGGCCCGCGTAGATGCCCAGATCAGCGCACGTCACAGCCCTCCCCTACGAGGTCGGTAACGGACGGCCTTCGGCCGGCTGTCGTTATTGCAAGCTGCCGCCCGGATTGTGCGGGGCCGCCCCCCTCCCCAAGCAAGGGCGCCCAAGATCCTGCCTCAGGCGCTCCGCGGGAAGTTTCTTGGGCTTGCTCCCTTGTCCGGCGAGCCGCTGCGACCCCTCCGGGCGGCTTTGCGGCGGTGGGGTGGATCCACCGCCCTCAAGGCCGGGGGACACCGGCCCACCCGCACCCGCTGGTCGGGACGGGACAAGGAGCCTCCAGATGAGCACCGGCACCCACACCAGCAGCCAGCCAGCGCGACTGGCGGGCAGGACAAGCTCACCGCGCTGCACGAGCAGATCAGCGGCGGAGTGCGGCGCTGGCGGAGTCCCAGGGGTGGCGGGCGATGCTGGATACCGCCGCGAAGTTCCACAGCACCAGACTTGGGCAACGTCCTGCTGATCGCGCCGCAGGCGACCCTGGTCGCCGGCTTCCGGACCTGGAGAGCCTTGGCCTGCAGGTCCGCAAGGGCGAGCGCGGCATCGGCATCCTGGCGCCCTGCACCTACCGTCCTAAGGCCGCGACGAGCGCGCCGGCCGCGACCGACAGCGCCAGCGGGCCGGCCAAGAACGAGCGCGGGGGAGGCCGCACCGGCCGGCAGCAAGCAGCTGCGCGGATTCCGGGTGGTGCACGTGTTCGACGTGGCGCAGACCGACGGCGACCCGCTGCCCGACGTCGCGCCGCGCTGCTGATCGAACAAGCTCCGGCCGGTCTGTGGGACGACCTCGCCAGCCAGGTGACCGGGGCACGACTACACCCTTGAGCGCGGCGAATGCTCCGGCGCCAACGGCTACACCGACCCCGCCCGCCGCGTGGTGCGGGTCCGGGCGGACGTCGACGACGCCCAGACCGTCAAGACCCTTGGCCCACGAGCTCGCCCACATCGAGTGCGGCCACGTCGAGGACCTGCCGACCTACCTCACCTGCCGTGGCCGCTGCGAGGTCGAGGCCGAGAGCGTCACGTACGTCGTGGCAGCCGCGCACGGGCCTGGACACCAGCGGCTACACGATCGCCTACGTCGCTGGCTGGGCCGGGGAAACCTGACCCGCGTCCGGCAGCCCGCCGAGAACGTCGCCAAGGTCGCCCGCACGATCCTCGCCGGCTGCAGCAGCACGGACACCGCCGCCGCCCCCGACGACCTGGCCGCCGCCGCCTGAACGCGGCCCGGGGCCCGGCGCCGAGCCGGGCCCGGCCCTCCGCCTGCCTGCAGGAGAGCCCGACATGACCGCTGCACCTGCACAGCCCCCCGGCCCGTCCCGTGCTGGAGTTGGTCGGCGCAGAGACGCCCGCCGCCGGCTGGTCCGACCTGGGCTGGTCGGAGGTGGGGGAGGCGATGGCCGAGGCCGCCGTCCTGGGCTGCCTGCTGCGCACCACCGAGGAGCATGCCGCGGCGCTGCTGGCTGCGTTCACCGACGAGGAACCTGACCGTCCCGCAGCACCGGCACGTCACCGCGGCCGCCCGCGCCCTGCTCGAGCAGGGCCACCCGATCGCCCCGGTGCCTGTCCTGGGACAGCTGCGCCGGCAGGGCACCGAGAACGCCCGCACCGACAGCCGCGACGCCGGCGTGCTCCTGGTCGAGCTGTGCCAGGCCGCCCCCAACGTCAGCAACGCCGGCCACTACCTCCGGATCGTGCTCGAGCACGCCCACCGGCGCCGGACCCAGCAGAGCGCCACCCGGCTGCTGCAGGCCGCCGAGACCGGATCGCTGGCCACCATGCACGACCTAGTCAACCGCGAGCACGCCGCGCTGACCGCAGCGTACCGCCGGACCACCGCACCGCTGCCGTAGCCGGCCCGGCGCACCCACACCGTCCTACAACCGACACCCCTGGAGCACTGCCATGCCCGACACCCGGCCCGACCTTGACCGGCGTCGCCGCCGTCGTGGTCACCGCCTGCCCGCTGCTCGCCGCGCACCTCACCGCGCTGCACCCCGGCTGCGCACAGGCCTGCTGACCCGCCTCGCCGGCATCGGCACCCTGCGCGACCGCGACGGTCTGCTGCTGCTCACCTCGCACGAGTCGGCCGCGGCCGGCCCGGCCGGCAACGACCTCGTCACCACGATCTACCTCGGCACCGACCTCAACGACGCCGACGTGTGCGCCCGAGCCGTCAAACTGCGCGCCCGCGAAGGTCCCTGGTCCTGCCCGACCAGGACGCGCAGCTGGTGGCCCGGCTCACTGAGCACCTGGGCGCGACCGCATGACCACCGCCGTACGGCTTCGGCACACCAACCGCACCGGGCTGCGGCACCTCAACGCCACCCATGCCCGCCGCCAGGAAGAGACAGCAGCCTTCGGCTACCCGCAGAGCGCGCGGCCTCGGCCGCTGCCCCGACGTGGCCCGCCCCCAGGTGGTTCTGGAGACGGCGAAGAAGCCGCAGCCCGCCCGGCGCGGCCTGGACGCCACGACCTACTCCCGCTCGGACCCGGGCAACGCGTTGTGCACGACCTACGGGTGCATCTTCGAGCTGCAACGCCTAGGTCGAGAGTCGGTCGGCGACTGCCAAGCGGTGTTCGGTAACGTTGTATTCCGTTATGTAACATGTTACACTACGGAAGGAAACGGAACGATCCCACGAGCTCTGAGCGAGCAACAGCTTGGTGCAGGCGCAAATCAGGTGCGGTTTCCCCGGATGCCTCGACGAGCGCGTTCCGGCGCCAGCCGGCGGGGGGCGGCCATCGGCGTACTGCGCCGACCCGACCCACAACGCCGCGAGCGCGTTCCGCGCCCGGCGAGCAGCACAGCAGTCCGGCAGTGACAGCGACCAGGACCAGGCGGGGGAGCGGCCAGCGAGCCTGGCCGGGCTGCGCCTGCGCACCGTGGCTGACCAGGTGCGTGACGAGCTGGCCGGGCACCGGGACCGGCTCGAGCACCTGGTCGACGCCGCCCTTGAGTCCTTCGACGAGGCCGGGGACCCGGCGGCCGTCGAGGCCGAGCTCGCGACCATGCGGGCCGAGATGACTCGTGCCGTCGGGGAGACGGAGGCGGCTCTCGCCGGGGAGCGCCGCGACCGCGCCGCGGCCGAGGAGCGCGCCAGCCGGGCCGAGCGGCTGCGCCAGGACGCCGAGAGCGGCGCGGGCGCCGCCCGCGCCGAGACCGCGGCAGCCCGCGCGGAGGCCGAGCAGGCACGTACTGATGCCCACCAGGCCCGGCGTGAGGCCGACGAGCATCAGGCCGCAGCCGCGGCCGCGGCCGCGGCCCGGGACGCTGCGGCCGCCGCGCAGGGCGTCGCGGAGCAGCGCGCCGCGGACGCTCAGGGTGACGCTGCCGCGGCTCGGCGGGACAGCGAGCAGGCGCGTGACGAGGCCAATCGGGCGGACGTGGCTCAGCAAGCAGCCGACCAGCGAGCGGCCGATGCCGGCGACCGGGCCCAGGCAGCCGACACGCGCGCGCAGGCGAGCGCACAGGAGGCGAGCGCCGCCCGTGCGGAGGCCGCCGAGGCCCGGCGGCGGGCCGAGGTCGCCGAGCAGCGGGCACAGGACGCCGACCAGCTGCGCGAGCGCGCCGACGCTCAGACCGGCGACCTGCGGGCACGGCTGGTCGAGCAGCGCGAGCGCGACGACGCAAGGATCGAGGAGTTGCAGGCACGGCTGCGCGAGCAGCGCGAGCGGGAGGACGAGCGGACCCGAGAGCACCGCGAGCGGGTCGCCGAACTCCGCGCCCGCGTCGACGAGCTCACTGCCGCGGGGGCCGCGACCGTGCCACAGGTGGGCGAGGCCGACAGCGGCTAGCTACTTCGACCTGAAAAAGTCACCGCGCACCTGATCGGGGGGCCGGGCGACTGGGTCGCCTGGCCGCGGATCTTCGATCGCGGGTCTTTCAGTTGGCCAGGGCGCCGATCTTGACCAGGTTGTGAGCCAGGACCCCGTAGCCGGTCCAGATCCGGGCTCCTTCGGTGCCATCCAGGCGGGTCCGGTCCCAGCCGTATCCGCGTTTGAGGCTGCTGATCCGACCTTCGCTGCCGGTGCGCCACTTCACGGTCCTGCGGAACGCTGGTCGG
>JAABUP010003980.1_pt1 | contig 25030 bp, 33 predicted proteins | sample 5559201 | NCBI WGS metagenome assembly JAABUP01 (sample SAMN10711887, study PRJNA513373) | rock metagenome | isolation source: Antarctica rocks | place: Antarctica
CAGCAACAGCAACAGCAACAGCAACAGCAACAGCAACAGCAACAGCAACAGCAACAGCAACAGCAACAGCAACAGCAACAGCAACAGCAACAGCAACAGCAACAGCAACAGCAACAGCAACAGCAGCTGTGCCTTGTGCTGCAGCTGGGACCAGCAGCACAGGATTACGGGGCATACATGACAGCGCATACATGAAGTTACATGACTTTACTGTGTGTATACACAGCATACCACGACAGGGCATGCATGAAGAGCATACCGTGACAGGGCATACATGAAATTTCAGGGCACACATGCAGTGACAGGGCATACCTAACGGCGCATACATGGAGTCACAGAGTATACCTGACAGCACATCGCAGGGCATACATGATGGTGCATACATGGAGTTACAGGGCATACCTGGAGCTTGAGAGCACAAACATGGTTATAGGGCTTACATGACAGCGCATACATGGAATGACAGGGCATACATGACAGCACATACATGTAGGCAAAGGCACGCCCACCTTTTGAAGAGGACACACACCCCCAGAGCGACGCCTGATAGCAAAGCCCCAAGGAGGTTGGGGACCAGCACAAACAGGTTCTTGATAGTCTGCAGCACCAATCAGATTCTCTGATCAATACAACAGATAAGCAAGCACACAGACTTGTTGGTTCGGTCCAAGCACAGCTTGGCTGTCCTTGTGTGTGTGCCTTAGGACAGCACATGCATGTGTTGTACGATAGCAATGAGATTTTCTGTTGGGTACAACAAGTGAATGGTGTAGAGCATGTTGTGTGTTGGCCAAAGAATGGATGCCAAGATGCCCTGAATACTGGCCTGCAACTATACATTGCATGCTATGCTACATGGTTGCATGCACAGGCAGAAAATGCAGCAACGCTTCTGCAAAAGTAAGGGTATCACCAATCCAGACAAGGAAAGAGCAGGAAAAGTGCAGAGGCAACCATGTATTGTGAGTCAGGACTTCTGTCGAGTCTAACTCACAATGTGGAGCACGTATTGATAGTGTGGTGCATCACAATCGATTGCATGAAGGATTACGCACGGCTGAGAGTCCCTGAGCGATGAGTAACATGAGTAAAAGCTTGACTCACAATGCCGTAGATGCACCACATGGCCGAGCTGATGACGCTCATGATGCTCAGGCCTAAGTGGAAGGATGCTGAGTTTCTGCTGACCACAGCCTTGTACAGGGTGGACAACGGACTTGCAAACAGGAGTATCTGAGTCACACTGACTGTCCAACTCCTGCAGAAAGGAGCAGCCAGTCTGGGCCATTCATGAGAAAAAGAGTAGGTTGGTGATGCAGGCAAAGAAAATCAATGCAATGATGCATAGTTGCAAAGGCTCAAAGCGCATGCAGCAAGCAGACTGTGACTGGGCAAAGCATGATTCTGGAGCACATCATTGCCAGATAAATTACATCCCAATGCAGCATCTTAATGGGGTGCCTCACAACCTGTCTTGGCAATTGTGGGGTACAGGTAAAACAAATGTCAGGCAGAATTTACCACAGTGATAGAGTTGCGTGAGGTGCAGCTGAAGACAAAATCATGGTGACCAGAGCCAGTGCTCCCCACAAAGTTGCTGCTAGCAGTATAAGCCCATTCAGGCGATTTTGCACCTGGATCAGACTTGAATCTTTACTGGCAGCTTGAATGTTCTGAAAGCAGAGCTGATCCCCAATTTTGGCAGTTGCTTGCAGGTAATGTCAGGCTCTTGCTTGTACAGTATGCCAGCTTACCTTGAGGCTAGCCAAAGGATACAACGAAAAAGTGATCCACACACCGCTGATGAGTCCTATCATGTCAGCAGAGAAAATGAACCAGTCTGTCCTGAGCACTGCATAAACGACCCATCCGACGTGATTGAGAATCATGGCAGCGTAAGGGGCTGGGTTCATCTCCTACAGACAACACATGCGTCTCAAATTCTATGCCAATTCTTATGCAGGAATGTGCGGGACAGTGCTTCAGGGTGATTGATGCGAATTAGACGTACTCCGAGACGACGATTTGCTCGGATGGACACGACCTCACGGATGGGGACAAGGCTACGAGTGACCGATAGAGCTACTCCAATGATGGGTGCAACAATAGCTGGCGTCAGCGAATATGTCATGGCGAAAAGGTCAGAGCTGGCCGTGTGCTGCAACTCTGGTCACAAAACCGATTTCGGAGCTTGACAGATACTCAGCAGCACAAACCGCAGTGCGATGTGAGTATTGGGTGCCGCCTGGCGACAAGGGGTTTGAAAGTCCCTGTCCTCGACACAACATTCCCGAAGCTTGTCTGCGAGCTAGAAAAATTTGTCGACTGTTGACTGATCGACTGTTGACTGATCAGTCATGAGTCATCTGCATCAGCGTGGCCTTACTCAACTCTGATCACAACATGCAGAGCGTGGTGACATCCGGGTCAACTGGGAGATAAAGATTCTAGTCGCGCAAGACTGACACTGAGATTGTTCCCAATCCTGACGTTGCTGACAAGATGCACTCCATTATTTTCGCTCTTGTGGCCACTGCAGTCGCGCTTGGTCCGGGCATATCGACTGCAGCGCCCGCTCCAGCTCCTTCCGTTGCTTCGGCTCCAGAGTCTGCTGCAGCTCCGACTGGAAATGCTACCGAGTCTTTTGTCACATTGAACGTCAACCCCTGGATGGCTGGCAAGTAAGTATTGGCTCGGATCTGACTGTGGTGCCTGCACGTGCCCGGTCTGCATGCTGTGTCGTTGCTGACACACCCGCATTGCAGAATCTACGCGCCTGTTTCTGTACCCACCGGAAGCTCAATAGAGTTCGTCTGGAGTGGTGAGTCACATATAGCTGCCCCGCTGACTCTGCCTGCACTGTTCAACTGTAGTCTACACTCCTTGGGTTAACGGATTGCACAATCTACTTCGGGTGCCCACGGGGTGTACTTACTCAGCAGCTCCCAGGTAACAAAGCCCCTGCAGGGTTTATGGCATAATACACGGCTGCTTGATATCATGTCCGTGACTGCCAAACTCAGTTCTCTTCACAAAGGATGTGCCCTACCAACTACACAGCTGGACCAAACATGCTGTTCAGCACCTCCAGTGCAACCTCCGTAAACAACAACTACACTGCAACTTTGACACAACCTGGAGTCTACTATTTTTCCTGCCCTGTACGTCCTTCCCTCCACAGATTGTGCTCATACCATTCACACTGTAGCAATGCATGTGGCAATGTGTGTGATCTGTGTTGTGCACCTCAAGTGTTCACTGCCATCTGCGGTTGTTGCAGCACAACATGCGTCATCTGAAATCAGGCTGCTGTCTTCTTGCCCGTCAGGCATGTGAAGAACATTGGTCTTCTGCAGATAGTAACAGCTGGTCTGTTTTGATTGCAGGTGACTGGTCATTGCCCATCTGGACAGTTGCAGACCGTCACTGTGTTTGACCCTGCACCAGGCACTGTGTCTGGTATCACCTCTGTGACTTGAAGCCTCAAAACACACCTTGCTATTATGAGGGACCAGCTGACAAAGCAGGCAGTTTACAATTGTTGAACCTAGGTGCAACATACACTGTTGACACTGCAGTTCAGCAGCAGGGCTGCAGAGGCGGCTGAAATGGTGATGCTCATCTTTTCACCACAACGGCTTTGTCATTGGGTTTTGAAGGCAACTTATCTTCCATTTAGCTAAGATCATGCCTTCTTTTTAAGAGTGGTATGTCAAGCTTCCATGCTCAATAACAATGACACACATTTGCTTAACTGAGTGCTGACCCTTCACCAGACTCTTGCTTACAATTGGAGTTACATAGTGTTTTGGCAATAATCACGTGTCATCAACACCTGAGAGTGTGTGCAAAAGCCCACAAAGACACAAAGACAGGGTGTTTGGGGGAAGTGGGTTTCAGGAATGCCAAAAGCCCTGATCGCAGTGTTGGATAGCCCTGCCCTCAGCCCTTGGTACTGGTGCAATATTGGCGCCTCTTACTTCCCTATGCACATCATTTGTGAAAGAGTTTAAAACTGGACTCAGAGTTGAGCTCCTCAACAGAATTTGAGATGTAAGTAAGGCTGAGTCCACCCCTGGTCTCCTCTGTCCAGGCACAAGTTGGGCTGAACTCTATGCTCTAAAGCTCAAGACTCATTCATATCACAACCAAAATTCAGACCCTCTTGTGCAGGGCCAGAGTTGCAGAACTCTGCACGCAGACTTTTAGTTTTCTGTATGCAGACGCTACACAACGTCTGTTCTACAGAGCATCTGAGATTGAGTTACAGATGACCTGGAGCACAAGCTTGTCTCAATGAGCTACATTAGTCCAGGCCTGAACCTTTAGAGTCTGACCCAGAAAGCTACAGAACTAGCCATAGACAACGTCTATGTTACGATATCAATAAAACAATCACATACTAACATTTTTGTTGGGGGTGTGAGGTACCGTAGCTCTGCAAAACCTCGACACAAGTCTGAACTTACTGCACTTTCACTGGGGATCCCAAATTTGACAAATTGTTGCAACCCCAAGGCTCTAGAGATCTTTTCAACTCCGAAATGTGTATTTTAATTCATAAACGCCATCCCTACAACTGGAAATCTAAACTCAGAAACGCCTGGGGGATAGTAAACATAACGTCATAAAATACTTCAAGTCCAGAGGATAACGTCGCGATCAGACAGCTTCTAAACATGATTAACCTGTGTCTCTGTGCACCTTAGTGCCAAGTGAATGCCAAGGATCACGCCCCACATGTGTGGCAACTAGCTACGGGTAAATAGTGAGTAACCCACAAGACATGGTCACAGACCTCAAGAAAATAGCTACAGTGAGACAACCGAGACCATCACGCAAACTGAAGCATGAAACATCATCATCTGAGCAAGGTCTTCAAGAGCTTATTCCTCTCTGCCAGAGTGGCCAGACATAGATGGCCACTGAGGCCATCATTGACGAAACTGTGTCTGGCTTCTCAGCATCAGTCTCACATCTCACATCATCAGTTGCAATGATTGCCTACAGTTGCAGCATTACGCCCAAGGATTGCAGCCGCTTCTTGCAATCATGGCAATTGTGCTCTGTGTGCAAATACAACTCACTTTCTGTATGGCTCCAAGCCTTCTTTGGAGCTGATGCACAATGTGCATCAGCATGGCAAACATTTTGCAAACTCAAGTTTGACCTGTTCCAATGTCAGCATTTTCCTGACCAACTCCTTCACTCCACTGCCCAGACCACGACCTGCTTGCTTCCATTGGCTCCTCCTATCAGTGTGCCCATGTCCATCACATGTCGAGTGCAAATACCCTATTTCATTATAGGCATTGTCTTCTTTGGTACAACATGTTCAGTAACCAGTGCTATTTAGGAAGCCGATGACTTGTCAACAAGTCAGCGTATCAAGCCCGTTGTTTAGATAAGCACACACCAGCTTCCACTACGTCCATCAGGGCCTCGCTGTCAGCTGCTTGACTTGCTTGAAGCCCTCCAAATCTGTATATACAGCACAAGGGATATTCTTTCCTCCTTGAGCCAGCTCAGTGGAACGTTCCTGCAGATTCAAGCATGTCAGTGATCTGTTTCCAGCTGATAGGCGATATGATTTGGCAATCTCACCTTGACTTCCTTTCGCAACTTCCTGAGAGTCTGTGAGCGTGTGGACCCAGTAGCAACTACAGCGTCAAAGTCTGGAGCCTGTGAGAAGGCAGGTGCACTTGCTATATAAACGAAAGCCAGTGTCTTGCCACCTGCGTCGACGCGCTCGAGTAGATAAAACATCGGTTTCCCGTCCTGTGGCACAACACAAAGCATCTTGTCAACCACCTGTCAGGGCAGAAACAAAAAGCCAGGCATGCCTTGATCTCGCTATGTTGCCGCGTGACCAGGTGGACTCCAAGGTCCTGTGGCATGCTGCAGCGACGTGTGTTGCGCCAGCCTATTTCTGCTTGTGAGGAATGACACACTCACAGCCATGGGACATGGCCATGGACACAAGACAGACCGGGGAAATTTGAGGGCCCCTACAGGGATCCCCTGTAGGGGGGTGGCTACAGGGGTCCGGGCCCAGTGTCAAGTGGATTGTGCGCAAAGCAAGGTTCAGGATCCGCTCATCAACCGACAATCATTGTCATGCTGCGCTACACACTGACTTAGGCAGCATCTACCTTGCTCTGCAGGTGTCAATGCTTACTGTGCAAAGGTTCATTGATTCTATAGAAGATCTCAGTGCTGACAACAGGGCAGTACTGCAAAAGCACGTGCAAAGTCGGGAGTTCGGGACCAGTTTGGATGCTGACTGTGATGAGCTATTCAAGGAAGCCTTGCAAGATGACCCGCCAGCAACTTTCAATGCTCTTGAACGCACAGCAGTCAGACGAGCCTTGAAGCATCCCGGTAAACACTCAACCGAGGGCTGTACTGTCCCAATGCAAGCTTTCTGCATTGTCTTCACGTTGGCAGCACTCTTGTTCAAAAGCTATTGTATACAATGTTTACAAGCTGAGGATAGCAGGTTTTGTATGTCAGAGCTAAGTGTACAAGGAGCGTATGTCTGCTCAACATGTTGCTTCCCCAAGCATGCACTGCCTAGGAACATGCATTTGCCATTTGCTCTGGACCCCACAACATTTGGTATATGGCACTTCTGATTGTTGCAGGACCGTCAGACCTTCAGGTAAAGATAGATTACATGTATGATGTCACCAAGAGGCAGGAGGCCCAAGACCAGACTGCCAAGGCGGCCTCCTCTTCTGCCACAGCTCCCAAAAGAAAACGCGTTGAAAGTGTGTGTGGTGTGCAAATTGTTCTCTGTTTGCCCCCTGTCTTTGAACAATCTAAGCGGCAACGCATTCAGCAGCAGCTCTCCCTGTATCCTTCTGTCAGCATCAACAAGTTTGCATGGACTGGGAACGAGGACACTCCTGAAGAATTAGAGCGATTGAGGCTGCGCTTGCAAGCCCTAACTGGCTGGGATGACTTCCCCTCTAATTTGGAATTTCGCACGCAGATGCTGTTTGATGTGCATATCAAAGATGAGTCTAACCAAGTAGAGATTACAGGTGAGCATCAACCCTGCGCATGCTTAGTATCCTAGTCCTTGCTCACAGTCACACGTACACAATGCATTTGTCTGCTGCTGAAAATTTCTCAGTTGTGACGGTGCAAGGGGGAAACAATGAAAACCTGGACATGTGTGTATGCGTCTTTGGCAGTTTGGCAGTGAGTCTTTCACCCAGCACGCTTGCTCTGCTTGTGTTGTCCATATAAAACAAGAGTCACACTCTTGTGTGTCTACACACGGCCTAGCTCGGGACTCGCTCTGCTTCTAAAGTGCAATATACAACAGCATGCTACAGCTCGTCAACACCCAGTTTGGTGGCGCAGTAGCTCCGGGCTGCCGCCTCAGGAGGCTCCTGTTATGATTGCTGAAAAGCGTAACCTTTTCTTTTCTGTTTTCTTTTCTGGTGGCGCAGTGGATCATTGATCACACACACTCAATCAACAGTGCTCTGATACCCCCTTGATTGCTGTTTGCAGGGAAGCCTCACATTGTTTTGCAGCACACCAATGTAGAGCCAGGTGGCTTCATGCTGGAGGATACACTTCTCTTGATTGAAGCGATGAAGGTCCTCAGCCCTGAGGCATTGGTACAGACCAATCTTGTTTGTTTGTTGTTGCTGTATTTTGGGCTGTTGCAGCAGATGCTCTGTAGTGTTCCCTAACCTTGCACTCCTTGTCATTGGCACATTGAGTGTGCACGCCTTGGAAGAATCCAGCATTTGAGGCAGAGCCCTTGTGCTCAGAATTTGTGCAGAAGGCTTGTTGCTCAAGCAAAATGCCCCGTTGTTGCAGAAAACTGCTGAAGCCAAGCCATACATGAAGTACGTGGCGTTTCAGTCTGCGACACATCGGCATGTGCCAATGTTGCTCACAGATGGCAACAGCATGATTCTGTATGTCTACGATACTAGGTTGAATGTACATCAGCGCATGCATTGGGACTTTAGTCAGATCTGGGATGCATCAATTTACCTAGAAAAACTGGTGAAGCACATAGCTTTGAACAAGTCATTGATGCGGGGCTACATCCCAGGGCGAGATGATCAGCCTGAATCCCCTGGGGATTCTTGCACAGAGCACAGAGGTCCTACCACAGATCATGCGGAGCCTAGCACGGATCATGATGAGCGTGAGCATGATGATAAGGATACTCGGATGACAAACGCTGATAGGAAGCATAGCATGCCAGGGACTGCAAGGTTCACATCTGTGTGTCTGCGACATTGTTTGACTGAGATGCAAGTTGCAGACATGCAGGAAGCCTTGCAACTTGCCAGATTTCATCCTTGCGTCACAGCTGTTTATGGGTGTCCCCTATATGCAAGGCCAAACGATTACAGATTGGCATTTTGATTGCAATGAAGCCACATGACAGAGTGGGTTGTGTTATTATATTTTGCACCAGGTATTTGCTTTGTATTGTTGTTGGAACGTTTTAGTGTAGTTCAGTCCAACTCTCTCATGATTGCTTGCTTTGTCTTCCTCTTTGTCTTCGTTGTTGGTGCAATCACACGTGCAGGTTGCAAGGCAATGCCAAAAATTGTCATGGACAGACATGACACCATTGTGGTCGCAACAGTGTTGCTGGGTATCTACCCTTGCAGATTAGTGTATTCTTGGGGATGTGTATCTGAAATTCAATCTATCAATGTATCTACCCTTGCAACCATCCTGTGACTTGGCAATTTTGCTTTCAGCAGTCAAGGGCTCCATCACTGTGACGGCATGTATATGTGAGAGCTACATCTGGTTTGGTGACAAGCACATTTGAGCACTATTTACTGCCTTGGCTGACTTTAGTTATTGGTCTTTCCCATCGAATTGAGTCGAGTTGCCATTCCAGTATTTGTTGCTGTCAGGATCATCACTCTCAGACCCCTCCCCAGCATCATGTACAGTGTGGATCTTTCCAGGTGCTGCGTTCCTCCTCTTCACAGCCTGGCTAGCACCAGCCTCCCTGCTCGTGGCACTGCCTGAGGCCGGCTGCTGGCGCTGCTGCTGTGATGTGGCGGCACCACTGTCCCTGTGCAAGCCCTGGCTGGGGTTCCTAAATAGGCTTGCAAGCCAGCGTAGCAGTGTTACAGGGGTCAGCCTGACCAGTAGCTGCATCAGCTGCGCAATTGGGCTTACCCTGCTGCCTGTAGCACAACCAGACCAGGACAGTCAGCAGCAATCACATGCACACCGTAAGAGGCACCTGCTTGATGGTGGTGTCACATCAAGCAGAATGAGTTTGCAATGTGGTTTCGGGAGAAGAAGAGATGCTACCAAGGCAAATAGCATGTTTGATGCTGGCAAGACCTGACACAACCTTAGTCTTATACCAGAACATGAAAGCACCAGTCACACAAGGAGTCACCCATTGTGTTCAAGGCTCCGACACTTCTGAGAGCTGATTCAATTTGTGCCTTGTGCAGTCAGGCGGGCAGTGACAGCAGCAACTAAAATGATCAGGAGCAACACCAGGGGTGCCCAAGCAGGGTCACCCACCTGTAGTGTATAGTCACTATTGACTGGCCCTCTGACTATCCTACCCTACCTATCACTCTGTAACACGTGTTCACGTGCAAAGTCATGCACCAAGGTTATGACCAGCAACAAAGCCTCCAGGAGCCCTTGGAACCTGCTTGTCTAGTCACGCAAGATGCCCAATGTCAAGTGTAGCAGGTGTGAGCATGGCCATGATGATGTATACCTGCTGAGGCGCTCCAGGCTGCCGCCTTAGGAGGCTCATGTCATGATCGCTGAAAAGCATAAAAAAAGCTTTTCTGTTTTTACCTGCTGAGGCCTGAGTATGGCGCAAGCGCAGGCTTGTCTGTGACTGAACGCCCAGCTCTGCCAGACTCCTGGTAAGGTCACTGGCCGAGAACTCCTTTGGAGGATGCAGACTGACAAGCTGGCAGTCTCGGCTGAGTGTAGCTTGACTCTGCTGATCAACATAGTGGCAGACCTCTTGCAGGGTTGTAGCCCCCTTGAAGCTTCCCCTGCAATCATATCATGTCTTTTTTTCTTTTGTAGCTGAGCAGCACATATGCATCACAGCTCATGTGGAAGTGGCCCATCTTCACAAGAGCCAATGCCCCCTTGACGGGGTAGGGCCTTAGCCTTGGCAGGAATGTAATTTATGCTGGCAACCATTGAGGTGTGCCATGTACAATAGGCCTATCACAACCAAATAAAAATGGATAAGTAGCACATCCTGCATGCCATCTGATATGAGATCATCCTTGCCTTCATGTAACGCTATGCTGTCACACGTGTGCTCTGTGTTCTGTTTGACAAGGCTTTTGTGCTGCACAGCAGGTACAAAACCGTCCTAGAGCCCAATTGTACAGTTGCTCATGCAGACCAAAGTGCAGCAAGCTGTAGAGTTCTCTCCAGCATAAATACCTCAGTAAGCCATGCAGCATCAGCAGTACATCATATAGCATCAGCACGGTACATCATGCAGCATCAGCCGTACATCATATAGCATCAGCACGGTACGTCATGCAGCAGTAGCAGGGTGCATCAAAGGCTTACCGTACTGCCTGACCATCTGGCAAGTGTATCTGCAACTGAACTGTCTGACTTGCATGCACCAGCGGCTCATCAGGAGGTGCAGCAACTCCTGCAGGGACTGTTGTGGTTGCTGGTGGCTGATGAGTAGCAGCTTTTGGTGTTGCTGTCATGGACGCTGCTGTTGTCGAGGGTGCTGCAGCTGTTGATGCTGACTCTTCTATCAGTTGAGCTGGGCGTGACTCTGAAGGCGCGGGGGTGGGTGTAGGGTTGCTTGATGCAGCTTCTTTGCCTTCAACCAGCAACATTGTATAGATGCTGAGCAATGGGCTTAAGGACAACACAAGAAGCCTGTTGGCATAGTTCATTGTTTGGGCCATACCTTCAGCATTAGAGGATGCACTGGAAGCAGGGGCAGCGGCTGACCCAGAGTGTGGAGATCCAAGCGGCAAGGAGCCTCCCTGCATGCAAATGCCTTCAAGCTGAGTACTGTGCAGTTCCTAGAGAGAACTGATCCAAAGTGGGAGCATTTGATGGAGGGAAGATAAGTGGAACCTGAGGTTGGAATGACGCAACAGCATCTGCAAGAGACTGCTGAAGCTCTCCTGCTGTGACCAGACCTCTTGTTACAGACAAGGCCTTGCCCTCACCATTCAAGACAATCACCTGCAAGAGACTGTACATATTGACGCTTGGTGAGAAACAACTTATTGGGTTGTCAGCAGTGTGCCAGCCCTCTATATTGTCCTTACCATTGGCAGATCTGCTTGTTGGACTGCTGGCAGTGACGACTTGCTCAAAGCTGCTACAATTGGAGGCATGGAGGTGGCCTGCTCTGAGGCTGACAAGACAAACAGTGTGGCCTGATCTCGCAAGGTAGCTAACCCACTGGTGCGGAGTATCATTTCCATCATGGAACTATCTTTGCCAGGGCCTGTCAATGTATTGCGAAAAAGCAATCAAGTGCTTGCATACAAAGCAACATTTATTGCCTTGTGCTCGGCGCACCTTTCAGCAAAACGACTAGAGGCTTTCCATGGCTCTTGATGTCTTTGATCTTCGCGGTGAGATGCTGTTCCGCCATGAATACTGTCGCTGTGCGAGATGCAGCTGCTATGCGCTATTTCTGTGCCGGTGCTTGGAGGGGTCAGGACAGAGGCCGCAAGTACAGACACAGATCAGCCTTGCAGTGCAAGCTGCTAGGTAGGTTAAGTCGCAGGTGTTCGCCCAGATGATGGCGGAAACAGACTGGTTCGAAGGCACTCAAAAGTCCCGTTGCTTCGTGTGAGGTTCGCTGTCGGTACACTGTGGCTCTCTTCCCTATGAAACTCAGTGTCAAAAACTATGGAAGCTTTGACCTGACTAAGCTGGCGTTTCACTTATTGTTTCTGCGCAAGCATTTGCTCCTGTAGCATGCAAGCATTGCGGCAGTTGCTGTTTCTTGATCTATTTGGTAACAGTCCAGGAGACGCAGGACCAAGTCTTTGCTGAGCATGGCTGGCCGCCACCTGCCTTGCCAACATCAGTGTTCTCGCCAGATCGCTAGAGCCCATACAGCTCGTTGCGCATGCGTTGGCAACTTGACAGGACGACTCGCAAGTCATGAACGAGCAAGCACATCTGGCCGCCATCATCTGTCCGAGCCTAAATTGCAGCCTTCACGGCGGCACTTCTCTGAGCAGTTTCAGTGCAGAGTTGTCGCGCCTGGCCGAGAGCAGGAGGCAGCGCAAAAAAGTCATCAGCCGTCCCTCGATGAGCAGTCCTTGGCATCGCCACCGACAAAAGCGCCAGTTTGCGATCCTGAAACTTTTACTGTAGAAGCTGGAGAGCTTAGTGGTGTCAACCAGGAAGCTAGTCAGCACCCTGACGATGTATTCCGCTGTTCTGGATGTTCTTTGGAAGAGTGCCAGGTGAATCTCATATGCAACACTGCGTCAACATCTCATGCTACCCTCCTGCAGGCAGGCCTTTTCCACACTGAACATATGCTTGGTCCTTTGTAGGGTCCCTCTGGGTGCGCTCAGATGCTGTGGAGAAACTCTCTGGATGGCTATCTTCGACAAATCTTGAATGCTCGGGTGTATGACGTAGCGGTAAAGACTTCAGCTCACTGTATGTTGGCAAGACTCGTGCAATACAATCAATTTTCGATTCCATCATCCTGCATCATGTCTGAGCTGACATGACATGCTGCACTTCAAGCAGAGAATGATTGCTGTCTCGCCCACAAAGACTTACACAAGGCCTGATGCATGCAGGAGCAAACCCCTCTTGAGCAGGCTGCTGGCTTGACAGAGGCCACTGGCAACAATTTCTTGCTGAAGAGAGAGGACCTGCAACCGGTGAGCAGAACATGCACAACACCTCACCTTGCTATTCAAAAATGAACATACTAATCACACCGGCCTCAGCCCAGACACCGCTGACTAGTGCATCCAGATTGGTCCAGACAATGTACTGACGTTGTGCTCTGCAAAGGCGGCCAGCCTGCATCTCTCAGCATGGTTTTCAGAAGGCCATTTGCTTGACTGTGTACACACAGACATCAAGCACAGCCAGCTGTGCAAACCCCCAGGAAGGCTCCCTGCAAGGCAATGCCATCATGTATGCAGGTGTTCTCGTTCAAGCTCAGAGGCGCTTACAACAAGATGGCAACCTTGACGCCTGAGCAGCGTGACAAGGGTGTCATCTGCTCTTCTGCCGGCAATCATGCACAGGGAGTGGCCTTGGCAGCACACAAGCTGGTATGCATTGCATCCAAACAGCACAAAGCACTGGACAGTGTGCTGAGCTTTCTCCATCAAGCTGTGGAATGGTCCACAGCTTTGTGTGTGGAGAATGCATATTCATGAATCATCTATGTCATTTGTATGAGCATTGCATGGTGCAGGTCGTGGAAAGCTTTAGCCATGCACATGGTTACAGTCAGCTTGATACTGATCATTGCAAGTTGCCGCCCATCACAGTCTGCATTTTGGAAATCCAATTTGCCTGACTAGGTTGACCTGCTGGTCCAGGGTTGTAAAGCAGTCATCTGCATGCCAGTCACAACTCCTGAGATCAATATAGAGGCAGTTAGGCGGCGAGGAGGGCAGGTCAAGCTCACTGGAGAGACATACTCAGAGACCCAGACATATGCTCAGGTCAGCAACATAGCTAGGTCAAACCCTAACAGGGCCCTATACTGTTTACCTCAGCCTGAAATTGACGCAGGATCAGCTTCACTTATGACGTTCTGGGAACACATAGCCCTGGAAAGCTTTGCAATGACAGCAGCACTCAAAGCTAGTTGTTTTGCTGCTGCACGTCGCATGACATTAGAGGCACAAGCCACAAGCTCCACACATTCACAAAAGCCCCTCATTGCTGCTGGCTGGTTTGCAATTGTCTTTGTCAGAGTGGTGTCTAGCTTGGTGACCTTGGGACAGTCTTTGTGTTGCCTGGCACAAAGGCACGCAAGGCATAGCAAGGCACTGTGTAATGCAACCGCCCTATGTGAACAGCCCTTCCAGTCAGATGCTGCCCATTTTGCACATACGACACCACATTTGTTGAGGCTCCCAAACAACCTGTCAGTGATGTTCTTTTGCACAACCCCCATGTCATGCAGGAACATTATCTTTTCATAAGTGCATTAGAACAGCTGGATATTTTGTTTGACATTTTCAGACTACTGGTCCAATGGTCATGGTTGGCCCCAAGACCATGGAATCTAATGAAATGAAATGCATGCAGGACACGGCGAGACAGGAGGGCAGGGTGTTTGTGGCACCGTACGATGACCCTGTCACCATTGCTGGCCAAGGCACAATAGGCACAGAGATCCTGAGGCAGCTGACCACCTCCCAGCTGGAGACCCTGCATGCCATCTTTGTTCCTGTCGGAGGTGGCGGCCTCATTGCCGGTATTGCTGCTTATGTGAAGGCTCTGAAACCAGAAGTGAAGATCATCGGAGTGGAGCCTTCAGGTAGAACCTGACTGTTGGTGTCAGCTCTGTCTTGCTTGACAGGTCTCATGTCAGCAGCCAAGGGGAAGTCACAACAAAGCGTCAAATTGTCTGGATTGCAGCTGCTGTGTGAAAGCTTGGAAGTCAGAAGCCAAGTTTGCTCAAGCCTGATGTTAGGAACATTATGTATACCCCATCCACAGCTGGCTTGCACTCAGCACATGTGTCAAATCAAAAACAGACTTTGCTTCAAGACTCCAGCTGGAGCATGCAGACACAGCACGCAGTATGGCTTTCCAGGGCTCTACATCTTAGTTACAGAGTGCATCCGATGCCCCGATTCTTGCATGCAGGCGCAAACGCAATGGCCATCTCCCTGCACAAAGGGCAGCGTGTGACCCTCTCAAAGGTGGACGCCTTTGCTGACGGCGTGGCAGTGAAGCAAGTGGGTGCCGAAACCTTCCGCCTGTGTCAGCAGCTGGTAGATGGCATTGTGTTGGTGGACAACAGAGCCATCAGTGCCGCCATCAAGGATGTGTTCAATGAGACCAGGTCTATACTGGAGCCTGCTGGTGCTGTGGCTGTGGCCGGCACCAAGGCTTACCTCAACAGACAGGGTCTCAAGGTATGTAGCTGCACAGTTCATAAGGGTCCCAGGGACTCCTTGATGATCTGTATGACACTGAGAGAGTGGTGTGAACTTGTTCTGAGGGCGTTTTGGCCAGGTCTGTGTTTGTGAACGCATGCTGCTGTGCTTTTCGGAAGGGCAAGCTCCGTCTAAACCTCACTGTGAACGCATGCTGATGCAGCAATTGCAAGGGCAAGCTCTATTTGAAGTCCATCAGAGCTGGGGAAGCCAGTTTGTAGTGTACCTCACATTTGTAAGCATGCCTACAGTGCTGTCATGTCTGTGTCAGACCTTTGGGAGGAAAGCAAGCTTTTTGTCAGCCTGCATGACACCGTGTGATCAGCCCAATATGATGCAGAATCCAGTGTGAAACACAGTCAGCCTAGACATGTTGTTTTTTCTTCTACCTTTTTGAACTGATTGAGTATTTTACTCTTGATTTGAGAGATTACCACGGCAGCCTAATTATAAAAGTCTGCTCACGGCAGGCATTTGCTTTGGCTGACAGCCACATCATGCCATTTACCTGGTTGATGTGGACAGCCTGCATCTGGCTTAGTTTGTAATCAAATTGAAAGAGATCGAGGGTGCAGACAATGTTTGCAGGAGAAGACAGTGGTTGTGATCACGAGTGGGGCAAACATGAACTTTGATCGGCTGCGCCTGGTTTCGGAGCTGGCAGACATTGGTGCCTTGAAAGAAGCCATGCTGGCCACCACCATTCCAGAAAGCCCTGGCTCCTTCAGGGGCTTCATTGATACTGCCCTTGCTGACACCAACCAGTCTGTCACAGAGTTCAAGTACAGGTATGGGACAGCATATGTCATGATAGCATGATAGCATATGTTATGATAGCAGTCATACGGCAGGGCTGGTTTGTTCACCTCTGCAACCACATTTTGTGTTCTGATCAATGCTAGTCAGCCTGTTGCTGCAGTTGCATTCTGACTGTGTGGCTTCACAGCTTGCAAATTTTGTATATCTGTGCCTGCAAGATCATCTATTCACAGTCAAAGGTCATGTTGACACTGAGCTGCATGAACATGGCCTGAATGTTCTACAACACAGGGTTCATGATCTGCCTCAAACATCCTTCTTGTTCCCCTGAACTAAGCCCCTGATCAGGCCCAATCTGCGCCATCAGACTTGATATTCAATGCACGCACCATGTGCAGGTATTCTGCTGGGGACCAGGCTCACATCCTGTTCAGTGTGGGCATCAAGGACGCCTCAGAGCTCAGCAGCCTCATGCAGCGCCTGAATGACAAGAACATGCCTACACAGGACTTGAGTGGCATTGAAGCAGCTCAGGTAAGTCATGATGGAAACAGCATGCACGGCATGCAAATGTGGGCATCACAGCAGTTTTGTCATGAGTCATAGCTGCCTCTGTATGGGATGTGTAATGTAGCATATGGGACCTATCCCATGCTGAAAACGGTCATACCAGCTGATACATGACTGACTCGCCCAATTGTCATGAGCTGCTCTTTACATCAATTGCTGGGCTGGATGATGTGCCATGTTGTGTTCCTGTTGGAGCTGGCGTTCAAGCACAATGCATCACATTTTGGCCTTTCATCAGGTTCTAGCTTTTGCTGCCCACGCTGCGTCAAACGGTGTGAGCAAATGGCCTGGCTGATCAAATGCATGAGCAGTGTTGCTCGCCCCATTGCAGGTTCATTTGAGGCATTTGGTGGGAGGCAGAGCTCGCAGTTACATGGGTGAAATGCCTCATGAGAAGATATACCAAGTGGAGTTTCCTGAAAGGCCAGGAGCCTTGAAAAAGTTCTTGTCTGTGCTGCAGCCCCAGTGGAATATCACCCTGTTTCACTACAGACGATCAGGTGAGCTCCAGTATGTGCATTCAGTTCATAAGACAACAAATCCCAACACATGCCTCAAGGCAGCCATCTTTTCATGATCAGATCAGGGGATCAGGGGAAAGGAAGCTGGCGCCACACATGCAATTTTGTCTCATCTCTTCCCCATTTCGATTTGTTGCAATGCAGGTAACAGGACGTCTCAGGCTTTGCTCGGTCTACAGCTACCTCCAGACCAGCAAGAAGCCTTCCAAGCTGTGATTCAAGAGTTGGAAGTCGATTTTACTTTCACGACTCTTCCAGAAGACGCTCGGCGTGTATTTGACATGTTCATTCAATGACACACAGAGTTTACTCTACAAGCTCTGTGCAAACATGCACGAGGCTGTTGTACAGGTTGATACATTCATAATCCAACATCCAAGTTTTGCTACGGCATATTTCAGTGGAGCTGCGCATTCTGCTCTTTAGTAGAAAGTATCCACAGTGGTAGCACGTGACTGCATTGGTATTTCATCTATACTGGTTCTAGTTGTCTAAGCGCAAGGCTTTGTTCCTCGCAGACTGTCTAATGGCTGTCACATTCACACCTAGAGTTCTTTTCGGTGACTTGATGCTTTTGTGGCTAGTCTTGTCAAGCTGTTGCTGAGGCATGTTATTAAGCCCATCACTTCCACTGTTCACCAGATTATGATCAATCTGTGGTGTGCTACATATCTGCTGATCACTGTTGGGCTGAGACTTTGGTTGTTCCACATAAGTGCTGGACAGCTGAGCTTCAGCTGCTCTGGCAGAGCCAGCTCCTGCAGTTTTCAGAGCTGCAGCTGATGCAGCATTTTTAGAGATTGCATGTGCACTGCTCTGAGAGCTGGCACCTTGACTTGGCTGCTTGTTTGTCTGCTGTGAGGATCTGGCTCTGCTCATCACAGGCTGTAAATGCGATACGTCTGTGGCAGGGCTGAAAGACTTTGTTGCTGTCAAATACTCCAATGGCCTCTGGATTGGAGGCAGCAAGCCTACCCTGCATGACAACAACAAAAGCTGTGCAACAGAAATGACCATGGAAGGTCACAGACAAGAGCTATGCAGCACAGGAACTTGTGACCAAACACTTTCAGACAGACAAGGGCAATGCGTGACACAGACACCTCATATAAGGATGCAGGCCCCACTTGCCTGCGTTTCAGTCTCTCAATGGAGTGCTGACAGATGTCGCCCACCTCTGCCTCCAACATCCTGATGCTGTGTGGCGTCAAATCTATCGGCCATTGTGAAGGCACAGAGCGGCGCTGTATAGCTGTTTGCCCCTCATGTTGAGGGTGACCGTCTTTTGTTGCATACAGATCAGCAAGCGGGCCTGGTGCAAAGTGTACCCTGAATACACACACTCAATTAAGCGACCAGATTACAGGTACAGGAGCGCCAAGTCAACTTAGTTGGCTGCATGCACAACCACAACCTTTTGAGGCAAGCTGTGAGACAACTTGTCCTAGTGTTTGTACCTGCGTCTTCTGGTCTTGACCATACTGATAGCATTGCCTTTAAGGGGGTTCTGCGTACTGTTCACCCATGCTGCTTAGTCTGCAAGGCAAGCAGCGCCTGGATCAGACTAACACGCGGAACCCTGCAAGGCTTGCTGAACACCACGGGAGTCTCACGAGGTGAGGGAAGTCTCTGAAGTGCAGGGCACGTCATACAAAAGCGGTGCGGGTGACTCTAGATAGTTTTGACAAGCTTCGCATGCTGAGCTTTCAAAATGCTTTACAGGCAATTTTAGGGTCTAGTCAAATTTGCATGATTAGACAGTGGCCTTCCAATAGATACTGTAACAGTAACACCTCTCTAACTAGCTCATAAGCCTGCAATGTGTTGAGAGCCCAGGTCTAATTTCAAGCTCCTTCTGAAAGCCTGATGCATGTATACGCATATGCACATAATGTCAAAGAAATAGCATGCTCCCATGCTGTGGATTACCAACTAGTTGCCAGTGCTTGCCTGACAGGTATATACGTATTGAACATTGAGACATCCATCTCAATTGCCCTGTTTACCGCGTACAGGGCTAAAAGCATGTGTCTTGCTGCATCTGCCACATGTAGGCGGTAGCTTGGCTGCATGCATGCATGACGTTCTTCAGGCACACTTTTACAAAATGATATCTTTGGAGCTGGCCCAGCCTGTAATGATCTGCATGATGCGCACAGCATTGGGGTGCGAGGACCCCTGAAGCATCCCCATCACCTGCCTGCACAGCCACAAACAACACCATTAATGTTGTTCATTCTGGCACTACAGTTGGCACAAAGTTGGTAGAACAGACAAATATTCTACGTGCTGCACACCAAAGTTGCGTATCGGTGACAAGTCACCAGCACAAAACAATGTTACAGTCAAAGCAATTGCCATCTCGGTCAGGATCACAACATTCTGATGGGAGTAATAACAGGTTTCATCAGCGGTCACGATGCCCACATTGCTGCAGATGTTGCATGCATGTTGAGCCAAACGCAGCTCTGCATGCTTGACCTTGCAATGTAGACTCCTTCAGATATGTCCACAGTGTAAAGTCACACCTGACACTGGTTCCCAGGCATTTCTTGAGCTTTCACTTCTGCCTTGAACTGGGCGGTGTCGTCACAAAAGCGATGTTTCTATATCCCAAGAGGGCTAGTCAGCATGCACAGCTGTACCTGAGTGCGTCTGGTGTCTCCTTGCCAGCAACAACCATCTGCAGAGTGCCAGCACAGGCGCCCTGCTTGGCCTGCCAGTAGACAGGGGCGGGGTCCAGCTGCTCCAGCACATCAAAGGCCCTTGCAGCTGCCAGGAAGAAGCCTGCCTGGTAGCACTCGTTGGCGATGAGCTGCAGCAGCTCCAAGGACCTCTCAGAGGTCTCCTGCTGCAGGTACAGCTCCCAGGCCAACATGGGCTTCCCTATGAAACACATGCATGCATTTCTTTCCTTTACACATGCTTTACACATGATTTGGGTTTGTTTTGCAATCTCAAGCCATTGACTTTGGACGAAGATTAATGAGTGTCAAAAGAGATCTTTGACGTTGAATCAACAGTGACATCATGATGCAAATTTGGTCAGTTGTCTTTTGTTGCAAGTGTGAAGAAAGGTGTCAGACGATGCAACGCATCCATCATGACCTCAATGCATACACTGGCTTCAGCAGTTTTACAGAGCTGCAACTGCGCCCCTGCAAATCCCATGTTCAACACCAGTCCTGGTGTTGCTTGCACAGCGCATACACCGGCTGCTTACTAACACCCTGGCAAGTCCTGACAAAGTCTGGACAGTCTTGATGCATGATGGTTAGATGAACGCATGAGTCAGTCAAACTGGTAAGGGATCAAAGAAGCGTGGAGAGGTCGCCTTGCATGAAAGCGAAAGACAGAAAAGAAAAAAGAAATGTTTAAACGTTTCAGCGATCATAGCAGGAGCCTGCTAAGGCGGCAGCCAGGAGAAGTCACCTTGCATGATGAAGGTGCGCGCTGACCAGTTGAGGAAGGGGCCTTCCTGGCGATAGGCTTCGCCCTGAATTGCCCCAAAGGCCTCTTCAGCTTCTGCCCACTCTCCATTGGAGGCGCATGCAATGCCGTAGTTCCAGTTGAAGTCGTTGTCAGAGGCCAGATATGTCTTGATGGACTTCAGGTATACCAGGACATCCTCAAACTGCTTCAACAGGAAGAAACAAGACGCCATGCATTGCCGCCCTGCAGCAGGGGTGATGGCACTTAGATCTTAGACCAGCACATGATTGGCACCATTAGGCATTTATTTGCGACAGGATTCGCTAACCATCGCCGCCCTGCATGGAGTGTGCTGTGCTTGCAGCTGACAATCATGTCACAGCCTCAAGTGCAAGGCATTCTACAAGTCAGGAACTGGTGAGGGCAGCTGCAAAGACTTTACAGATGTGATGCAATAGCAGAACGGTGTTGCATTGCCTGAGTCATTGCCTTAGCACACATGCTTTCATAGCTAAATGGTATGCTGGTCCAAACTATGGCGTCTGAAGTAACCATAGCCTCTGAAGTGACATGATATTGCTGTAAGCACAAGATGGGCATGAGGCTTTACCCGGTATGGTATCGCACTCTGCAGCAGAGGAGCCGACAGCTTGGAAGCACTGCTGGGCAAGGCGTAAGTGTTCACTTGAGGCTGATTGGGACTGCCCCATGGATGCATGCACCACCCCTGCACAGCATACACTATTTCACACAGGATTTCACACACGATTTCACACAGGACTTTCCACAGAACTTGCAAATTATTCACACACAATTTTGCAAAGTTTGTTGCAGAGAATTTCACACAGTGTCCTCAAAGTAATTTACACAGTATCTAGGAAAGTGTCTACAAGTTTGACTGCTGCTACTATGAAACTTCCTGCAGTGCAGATGCAGATAGTTGCATGAGCTGTAGAGCAGACTGCTACTGCAAGAGCGTCCTATCTATTCAGTACTGTCTATAAGGTATGGCAAGCAGTTGTTGCCACCCACCTTGAGCAGCACCAAGCGCACCTTGCAGCTGTAACGCAAAAGTGTTCCGTTCAAATGAGCTGCAAAAGCCAGATTGACAGCAAGCATCAGCACTCCAACAGCAAATGATTATCAGCAAATTGTGAAACAACATGCATATGGAGAGCATTAAGGCTGACACAGCATCACCGCACTCTGACTATGGATCACGTGCCATGCAGATGAGCAGCATGCGCTGCTGACCTTTGAGGATGTAATCACCGCACTATGGATCATGTGCCATGCAGATGAGCAGCATGCACTGCTGACCTTTAAGGCTGTAATCACCGCACTATGGATCATGTGTCATGCAAATGAGCAGCATGCGCTGCTAACCTTTGAGGGTGTAATCACTGCACTATGGATCATGTGTCATGCAGATGAGCAGCATGCACTGCTGACCTTTGAGGGTGTACTCTTGTGGCGTGGCTGGCTGCAGCTCTTTCACCAGCTTGAAGGCTTCCTGCAGCTGGCCTTGCCGCAGGTAGTGCACAGCCAGGTTGAGCCGGGCCTCAGGACACACATCCAACAGGCCTGGCAGGACCTGCATCACACCAGCCGCTCTGGTTCCATGCCTTGACATTGATCAGCCAGGCATAGTTGGGAGCTTGCAATAGGCTGTGGGTTTGAGAGGTTTGATACAGCACGAGAGGCGCAGCAGGCAGGGTGAAATCACAGCTGTGGTACAGCACATATAGCAGCCTAGGTAAACACGCGGAGCACCACCCACAAGCTGCACAGGTCACAATTGATTAAGTAGACTGCAAACATACATGGTTTGGTTTCTTTGCGGAAAAGGTTATGCAGCAGGCAACATGCATGGTGGTGTAGTGATGATGGGCATGCAATGCAGGCACCATGACGTCTACTAAGCTCATGTGACTGTGAGCCCTTGTCGTTTAAATCCAAATTTACATTTCTTGTCTTTGGGACTCATCAGGGGAGTCAACATATAACAACTGAAAAAACAATTTGTGTGAGCGCCGTGGGAGCCACATGGTATCAAGCCAAAGGGTGACGCTTCAGGCAGTAAGGGAAATGTTACCTGCAGGGCGGCCTCACCATCCCTGAAGACCACCAAGTTGTGCTTGATGAGGTCATTGCTATCAGGGCTCACACCTCGCTGCTCCAAGGCCTGCAGTGCAAGCTGGTTATGCTTGCATTGTTGAGCTTCATGGAAGTTGGGAACAGCAAGAGTGCAACCAGATACAGACAGAGTTTATCAAACAGCAAGACGAACGATTCAACACCATGTTCACACCTGGAGCAAAAATTCACCATGCAGATAGAGACAGAGCGACCTGACTCCTAAATTGTTGGCTCCACACAGCTGAAGACCATTGAGTGCCAAACGAGTGTTTAGGTTCGGATGACGGAGTGCTATACCTTGATCTCTGCTTCTGCTGCTTTGCCAGTGTACAGCTTGAAGAGGTTGCACGCCTTCAAGTTGATGGCTGCAGCACTGTCAGGGTACTGCTGCAGGTAACCTTCCAGCCTTTCTGAGCTGACATCAAAGTAGTCCAGCTTGCTATAGCACAGGGCCAGGTAGACATTGAGAGCCAGGAAGTCTCGGTGCTCAAGCAGCAAGCGCTTGTAGACCTCTGTTGCCTCCTGCAATAGCACGGCAAGCAATGACAACCTGTGATCCAAAAAGGCATGGGCACTACAATCTATAGTATCCTTCATGTTGTTGCATCGGATACATTGAAAATCACATGATGTTGCATCAAACACATTGGAAATCACATGCTGAGGAGCGATAGAAGGGCATTTGCACTTTGCAGCTGAGGTGGTTGTGTGATGATTAGAACTGGGCCGGCAAGTTGCAAGGGCAACATGGTCATATTATTGCAGTTGCTGTTGAGACAGAAACACATAAGCACAGAGACAGCTTGCACGTATGTGCAGGCTTGTGGTGCACCTAAGCGTGCACCTGGTAGTGGCCACGCAAGTAGTGTATGGAGGCAAGGGACAGCTGATCCTCAAAGCTGTCACCAAGCTGCTGATGGCACTCCATGAGCTTCTCTTCCTGACCAGTCTTGTGTGCACAGTGGAACAGAATGCGTGTTTGCAACGGACATTGAGGTCCCTGCATCACCAGCAAGGGGCTGGCTCCAAGTGCAAAAGAACAGAAGCACAGCACAATCTGATCTGCCCTAATAATACTAAATAATAATAATAAATACGTATACTTAGCCAGCAGGCATCAGGTACGTGCGACGCAAGTCAGTTCCCTCCAGACAGGCTTGTTCAGAGCATCACGGGTGTAACGGTTCAACTTCAACTTGTGAATGTCAAACAAAACAACATCGTTTTAGACAGTCCTAGGTCTGCCACGACAGTTTTGGCCTACTAACTGTCCATGCATGAGTGCTTTGGGCAATCTGCTGTCAGACATCCTGCAGATATGACCAAACCACCTAAGCCTCTTGCTTCTAAGCTGGGATTCAACAGAGAAAATTTTACACCGCTTCAAAATGACAGAGTGATCTGCCCTGTGCAGCACTATTTGCACATGCAATGCCAAATGCCAAAGCTCCTTGTGCCAGATCCTCAGATGTTAGCCAAGCATTGTTCAATGTACTGGGGGCAATGTGGCATTTGCTAAGGCTCGTGTGCACCTCTGCAGCTGATGCCTCCGCTTCTTCATACAATCCCATGTAATACAAGCAGGCTGCCACATAGGTGTGAAAGACTGGATCTGGATCCTCCTCTGCCAGCAGCTGTTTGTATATTTCCATTGCCTACAAGTCCACACCCAGCAGGTATCAGAGCTCATGCTATGCTGACAGCAATCATGCAATGGTGCAATGACTTGAAAAGGTTTGCATACTCTCATGACAATGCAGGTCGTGATCGGAGTATTGAGGTCACAGCAATATGATGCATCACCAGCTGACTGCACAGCATTAAATGCAAACATGCAGCTGGGTTGCTATAGTCATATGCAAAAGGGACAGGGTCAGGGACAGGTTTCCATATTTTATTTCAACTACTATGCATTATCCATTGAAGGTCACAAAGACATGTGCAGCAATACTTTGGGTCACCTGGGCATGTTCCCAGTTGTGATAGTGAGAGTATGCAAGCCATTCAAGTGTCTTAGAGTCTGCTCCTGCTTCTCTGCGCTGAAACGTCAGAAAGGCCGTTGCGCCTGCATAATCTCTGCCTTCCAAGAATGTCTCGAGCTGTAGAGATGGGTCACGTGGCTCTTGTCCCTGTGGAATGTAGGAGCTGTCACAAGCCAGTGCAGCTGATCAAAATAGGGCAAGGACTGGCTGAAGAACTTCAGACAGCAAAAATCAAATGCAAGCCCCAGCAGGGTCTTTGCACGTCTGCAGACTTGTTAACGACATTCTTCACGTCACCTGCTCGAGAGACTGCCTCTGTTTCACCCGTGACTTGGACAAGATCATCTTTATTCGGCCTCTGCCAGACCAACTCAATAGAGCGAGACACGTCGTAAATGCACGACGCTCAACCTGGATGCAGCATGCGCGCTTCGCCACTTGAGACGTCCTGTGCTTGATAGCCCAGCTGAATGACCTGCTCAGCCAGCTG
>JAABUP010003981.1_pt1 | contig 25020 bp, 18 predicted proteins | sample 5559201 | NCBI WGS metagenome assembly JAABUP01 (sample SAMN10711887, study PRJNA513373) | rock metagenome | isolation source: Antarctica rocks | place: Antarctica
AACAAGAAGCGTCTAATCCAGAAGGCTGTCTTTGATGAGCTGGTCAAGCTTGTAGATCCTCATGCCGAGCCGTTCAAGCCAAAGAAAGGGAAGGCCAATGTCATTATGTTCGTTGGGCTGCAAGGATCGGGGAAGACCACCACATGTACGAAACTTGCGAGGCACTATCAGACGAGAGGGTTTAAATCCTGTCTGGTCTGTGCGGATACGTTTCGTGCCGGGGCTTTTGATCAATTGAAGCAAAATGCGACGAAGGCCAAGATACCGTACTTTGGCTCAAACACCTCTACCGATCCCGCTCTTGTTGCCTCAGAAGGCGTCGCCAAATTCAAGAAAGAGCGCTTCGAAATCATCATCGTTGACACATCTGGGCGACACCGTCAAGAGAAAGATCTATTTGACGAAATGACCCAGATACAACGTGCCGTCACTCCAGACCAGACAATAATGGTTTTAGATGCGACAATAGGTCAACAGGCCGAAGCCCAGTCGAAAGCATTCAAAGAGACTGCCGATTATGGAGCGATCATCATCACCAAGACTGATGGCAACGCCTCCGGAGGCGGTGCTATATCAGCTGTAGCGGCGACTCACACACCAATCGTCTTCATCGGCACAGGCGAACACATGCTTGACCTAGAGCGCTTTTCCCCACAACCTTTCATTAAGAAAATGCTTGGTATGGGAGATATGCAAGGGCTCGTCGAGCACGTGCAAGCTCTGAAATTAGACCAGAAAGACACCATGAAGCATTTAGCAGAAGGCGTCTTCACCGTCCGTGACTTAAGGGACCAACTCCAGAACATCATGAAAATGGGCCCACTTTCCAAAATGGCTGGCATGATACCAGGCCTCGGTCAAATGATGGGCGGTATGGATGACGAAGAAGGTTCCATGAAAATGAAGCGTATGATTTACATTTGCGATAGTATGACTAATAAGGAATTGGATTCTGATGGAAAAATGTTCGTCGAGCAGCCATCTCGTATGACCAGGGTGGCGCGTGGAAGCGGTACCAGCGTGAGAGAGGTCGAAGAACTTCTTAGCCAGCAGAAAGTCATGGCCGGTATGGCGAAGAAAATGGGCGGCATGGGCAAGAACATGGCCAAGGCGCAGGGCCAAATGGGAGGTGGGAATCGCCAGCAGCAGATGGCAGCTATGCAGAAAAGGATGCAGAGTATGGGTCAAGGTGGTGGTGGAGGCGGTGGTGGGATGCCTGATATGGCGAGTATGATGAAGATGATGGGAGGAATGGGAGGTGGAGGACGAGGGGGTGGCATGCCGGATATGTCGAAGATGATGGAGATGATGGGTGGAATGGGCGGAATGGGCGGTTTGGGTGGGATGATGGGTGGCGGTGGGGGTGGAGGAGGGAGAGGAGGAAGAAGATAATGAGAAGTTCAATGGTTCATTTGCATAGCGTTGGAGCTGGAGGTGGGAAATGGTGCTTACGTCCAGAAGTTGACCTGGTGTTCGTAGCCCTTATGAAGGCCATACTCATTGGAAGAATACCCTTTTAGAAGCCTTACTCGGTGGAAGAATATCCCTGTGAAAGCCTTACTCATTGGAAAACACTCTTGTGAAGGCCTTGTTCGGTGGGAAAATGCCCTGTCATACGAAAAGTCGTGATCAATGCCAAAATCTTGTAATAACGTGATTGAAGCATTTGATAGATCTCTCTAAGAGAGATCAAGTCACTCTCTCAAAGAGGCTAGTGTACTCTATGCGCTAGTGGCCGCTAATAAAAGCGTTCTTGCAGGTTCAAACAACTTCCACCCTCAATATGCGCTCATATGTTGACTCACACAACTCAAGAAGCAGCATCTTGGTAACACAAATCCAAATCATAAGTATGCAAGCGGCCAGGAATTGACAGTCACCAGCAGTCACCAGCCATTGTGGGAGCCATCGACATGCATCAAAAGCACATTTGCTTCAAAGACATTAGATCTCGATTCTTTGCGGACTGCAGGCATCTAACAGGCCAATCAGCTATCGCCTAGGCTTTCCACATGGAGTTCTTGGGTCTCATGGTGGCCTCAGAAGAGACATCTGAAACATTTTCTTTCGCCTAACCTTACCACAGCTCCCTACCGACGGTGTCCGACAGGTCCTGCTTCAATTACTCATTGCGTAAAGTTTTCAAGCCCTCAAGCACGCGCCCCACATTGTCTAGATGCCTGTCGACCTGTGTCAACTCCTCCGATCCCAGTTCGACCCCTGTCCGTTTTTGACGCTCCGAGCGAGTGCGCCACTGCGAAATCTTGCAAACCCGGTCCAGGAATGGCAGTGAGCCGTCTCGGTCCTGGATCTGACGGCTGAGACTTCCCCGAATGGGCTCACCCCGACTGCCATTGGGTATTTAAGCTCTCGCTAGCTTTTCGCTGTCTAATGTAGGTACCCGGTGGAGGTCTGCAAGGTTCTTTGCGCCCTGAGGGTCTACGTCCTATCACCATTATGAAAAACTTGTATTCAATTCGTGACTTAGAAGCAGAAGAAGATCGAGTATTCTGACACAAGCGAACAGCGGCATGCTTCATGAGCACTTCAGCAAGAGTTTCACCGTGATGAAGAATGGATTTCCTCGTCTCCTTTCTTCCGTGACTTGTCATTTTAGCTTCATGTTCTTGGTCATGAGTAATTGTCCAGGCCTTAGGACTTGACAAGCATTGTCAAAAGATTGTCTCCGAGGGTATGGGCTTGTATCTCATTCGCTAGACAATGTGTTTCATCCCCTTGTCTTGCATTTATTTTCTTCTAAAAATCCACCACGATATGAGTCAAAATCCTGTGACATTGCTGCTTCTTCTTACGCTTAGTGCCAGCTTCCAGGATTTTCTAAAGGCCTGGAACAATCGGTGACCTGGATTCCTTGGGCCTTCAGCCCATCAAGCGCTTGCAGGGAAACGCCTGATATTGCCACTTAGATCTTTGGATGACTGTGACCCAATGGCGGCTAAGATCGAATCTTGTGAAAGTGTGCCTGGGAATTCCAGTTTCTCATCACCATTTCCTTCTCCTCGCGAGGTCGCAACCCAGAGCTACAATGCATTACTTGCCAAACCAACTAGTTGAAAAGACAAATCTCAACGTGCTGGGGTTAAATGGTGGTGTGTTACCCGCATTCTTTACCGGCACTGCGAGGTTTCTCCTCATCTCATACATGAATTCTCTATGCACATACCCTGACACTTGGGATCCAACGACCCGAAAAAAGTCTACCACGATTTTGCCAAAACATTCTCTTGAACCCAAGTGAAATTTCCACCTTCTAGACTTCGATATGAAATTCATTCAGAGTCTTGCTCATGGCCTTATTGGGCCTGGGGCGCATAAATAGCTTCTGATATCTCTGAAGAAATGGGGAACTTCTAATGTCGAAAGTTCCATCAACCTGGCAAGTAAACGTGCATTCTTACAGGACTACTGACTTTCGTCCCAACTCGGTTGCCCTCATCTGACATCAAACAAATCCGAACAGCAATATGTATACTACCAGTGGCCTTGCACCTTGGGTAGTGATCCTCATAACTCCTACACTCGGCAAGCGTTATGTGCCTCCAATAGCAGCCCGGGCTCCGACCATAGCACCAGTCACACAAGTTGTCCTCGGCACTGCATTCGGTGGCGCTCTCGACCCTATGGCTACCCGCCCACCAGAAGTACGCCATGGAAAGGTCAGGCTCGACAACACTGGAGAGTCCGATCTCACCATCAACGTCGTAAACTCCTTCGGCGAACCTCTCTCCATCTTCTACGCCTCAAACGCCGGTGGACCATCACCAAACGGCGACCCAGGCCCTGGAACCCTGACGTCTTCCACGCAGCTGTCAGTCCCACCTGGCTGGGCCGGCCGCATCACCATTGGCAAGAACTATGATCCCATGGGCTCGAAGATCGAAGCATCATTCGTCGCTCCCGATTTCGTCCCCGATGTAGACGTCAGCTATGTTGACGGCTACAGCATCCCGATCACCTGCTCATGTTCCGGGGTCGTGGTTACGGGCTGTAACGGTAAAGCCACTCCCTAACGACCTCCATAAAGATTCCACATTACTAAAATCGCCGCACCAGTCCCTCTTTTCCTTGATGGCTACGCATGTGAGAATCAAGGCGATGGACCTATCTGCTACAACCCCGAGCAAAACGTGCCCCAGGGCCCTGCTTCCCCGTTTTTCGCACCCTGCCAGGGCGCTGCGTATACTTATCCTGACGACGATGGGGCCAATTCGTATGGGCAGTGTGGGACGAAAGAGATTGATTGTTGTGTGGGGCCGTCGTGCCCTTCACCTATTCGACAGCCGGGTAAGAGAGGATTGGATGATGTTGCGGAGAGGCAGGATTGGGTTGGGAGCTGATATAGCCGCCAGAAAAGGCGAGGGGACGTTCGCGGACTTATATGACACATCCTCCTGGGTTTATCTTGCATGGTTGTCTGGTACAATTATCATTCGAACCCCGTCTTGTTTCCGCATCATTCAGTCTTGTTTAAATTCTTTCTTTTTGGATTAACGAGAGACACAGACTTATTCGGAGAATATGAATGGATCAGCGTCTAGGCAATTTTAGGATAAATGTCTAACGAACTTGAGCAACCATTAGTCCTTACTACACCGACAGAATAGTCGAGTTTTTCGTGGACACTGTTCTCCGGACTCATGCCAAAGCTCCTAACGTAACCTTCTTCATGCGTCAATTGACTCCCTACATATCACCACTTTTCGAAGATTGCTCCTCTCGGATCGTTGATGAGAAGATCGAAATGTACTTCTGCACTTCCCCTTAGAGCCAATGTTGAGAAAAGCAGATGTCACATCTTTACTCAGGCTAATTCTTTCCACTTAACTTCGATCCGCCTGCGTTTCACAGAGTGGAGATGTGATGTTGAATTCCGAAGGTAGTCTGGATTTATCATGATCACTCATAGCTAGAAAATCATAGCTGCAAAGATGTCGAGATCTATAGCGAAGTCAATTACTTAAATAGGCATCTCAGAAAGTGGATACCATCGAGCTGCTTCACGTGCTCCAAATCTCGTGATCGTTCGCTCTTACGTTCGTGAGTTTGAACAATGAACAGAGCTTGGATTCCATCATGAATATCATACACGAAATGAACTCATTACTTGATTAGAAATGTTCAAACTATAGAAACGTTACACGAGAGCTCAGTCGAGCGGCAATTTGGAAGTTTTGAGGAAGTTGTTTATTATAAGTAGAGTGTATTCTCTGAAGGCCGGCGTTATGGGGGTCATTCAAAAGCAAAAGCAAGTCATCGCATTTCGTGCAATCATTTCCTATACCAGGTTCAATATCGCTCCCCATCCCGTCCGCTTCTCCTTGTCGGTGTTGGATCATCCTTCCCTTTGACCTCCCGAATATCCCGATGATGATGATTAACCAGGTGCTCTTTCATGTGGTCTTTCCGATCAAAGCCATGTTTACCGACACGCCCACAGCCTTTTCCGGGACAATCGATTTTTTTCTCAGCCGGAACCGGATTATGCTTTTTCATATGGCGTTCTAGATCGAAGGAACGACCGCTAACGTGGCTGCAGCCGGGGTAAAGACACGGGTACTGAGGGGGTTGATTGGAGCTGGATGATGAGGCTTGTCTGTGTAAAGCTGTATAAAAGACTCTGTTCTATTGGATCGGTGGGAGGAGAAGTTACCTAGCTTTCAGTTGCTTCTGCTGTGGTGCTGCGGCTGAACCCGAAGAGCTGGAAGACCCGCTACGGGCATGGGAGTAGTCGCGGGTCATGACGCGGGAGTCGTAGTTAGCAGTGGGACTGGGGTAAGGATCACCGAGGCCGTAAGGAACAGAGCCGCTAGTAGCGTAGGCGTAGCCGTAGGGGTTGGAGTAGCTCGACATGGTGCTGGTACCGTGTGGATGTTGGACTCGGAAAGTCTTATTGAACAAAGCTTATCGATGTGTACAAACACAAGTTCAAAGGGACCGAAGATTCGGTCGTGGTTGTATGTCCCGACGTGATCCAGGCAGAATTGAGGGGTTTGGCTCAAGGCTGAATATGGCTGTTTTAGCTGCATGAGGATGTTGGGCTGTTCATTGGTTCGAGCTCCTCAGATCATTGGTTTAATCAGGTCTGCGGTAGGCGATCATTCAAATCGACAGCCGAGTATTTCTATCGAAGCGCGCAGAAATCATCGAAGCCTAGTCAAGTTCTTGAAATTAAGATTCTCCGAATTCTTCAAGAACGAACGGCGAAAGCGGTGTGTACATCGTTGGATCAAAACCTGGGTGAGGCTCCAGCGTGATTACTCGATCTGTACGCTGTTTGGCCTCGCCATTGGAATATCCTAACGGTGATAATCACGTAAATGCTGTCGCAAACCATTTTTCCGGTCAAATCCACTGGCGCCAACGTGCTCACAGCCTTTTACAGGGCAATCGAGTTTCTCCTGTGGCTCCGGCTTATGCCTTTTTATATGGCATTCCAGGTCAAAAGCACGAGAAGTTGTGTATTCGCATCGTGCGTAAAGGCAGTGATACTGGTGCGCTAGTGATCTCGGGCTACGTTAGTCATAAATTCTGAAAGTGGCTGAGACATACCTGAAGGATGAGTACTGTTCTTGCATGATGCTGGTGGAAGATCAACGATTAGATAGAAAGCTGGAGGCGCATCAATATGGAATGCGAACGAGGAAAGCTTAAAGAGAGAGAATCTGATGAACTTTGAATGACTGAAGCGTGGGAAGGCCGTTTATGAATGCCTCAGACGAAACAGAGTAGCTTCGATAAGGTCTTGAAGGCGTAGTGGCCTTTACTTCTTAGCCACCAATGAACGCAAAACGGACAGTATATAATGCAATAAGGGCAAGTCGCCATATTGCTTGAAACTTGAGGAAGTTACGGTCTAGGTTTCCTTAGACATTGTCTAGCCTCGTTTTCCTCCGTGAATGAGATTCGTATGGGTCAGCATCACTATGTATCAATGGCCAATAGTATCAGTAAGATCGATACGGCCGAATGAGCTTCGGAGATCCAATTGCGACAAATTTTAGGCGGCTTATCCATATCACACCTGCGTCTATGTGTGTTGGCACGAGTCCGAAAGCGCACCAGACTTTGTGGTCGTTCTGTTTCTCCTAGTGCTTCAATTGCGCTCGAAGATTCCCGAACGTGCATCAAATGTCTAAACTGCATAGATGGGACCCTTGATTGGCCACAGCTTCCGAAATGACATCTTGTTCATGAAAGATAGGATCTCTTGTTCAATTTCGTGCTGATCGAAAAAGCGGCGCTCTACCGGTCGATAAACTATAGCTACATGGTATGGCAGTCAGTGTCCTCAATGTGGAATCGTCAGGAAGATATGAGGATTTTTACTACGATCCAAAGATAGAGTGTGAGGATCTGTCAACTTGGGTCTGGTATATGATCTTGCTTTCAGGCAATATCAGCATCCGTGTGGCTAGGTGCAGATCGAAATCAAGTATTAATCGTTAGGTCACTACCAATGTGAACATCACTTCTCGCTTCATTTCTCATAAATCCAGTCGTGCTGAGCCTGCTTGTACGAAATGACTTCTCCCTTGCTGAACCATAGATCGATCTCTTTCTTTGCGCTCTCAACGGCATCGGAGCCGTGGCAGACATTACGGCCGACATCCTGAGAAGTGGATTAGATCGGGCACCTCGCACGACACATTGAGGAAAGCTCGGATCAACTCACAATAGCAAGATCACCGCGAATAGTCCCTGGAGCTGATGCCAATGGGTTGGTGGCACCAAGAAGAACTTCAACAGTAGTCAGCCTCATTTGTGGTCCTTGTCCAAGACTGGTCGACCTACTTCGGCCGGTCTTGACCGCCTCACGGCCTTCCCAAACCATAGCGCAGATAGGGCCACTCAGCATATCTATGCAGAGTCAGACATCTTGAAGTCGAGGACAGTGACTTCAAATCGGGTAGGCAAGGGTGTCATACAGGTCACAAGGCCTTTGTAAAACGGCTTGTCTGCAAGATCTTCATAATGCTTCTCGAGGTGCTCCTTCGATGGAGTGACGAGCTTCATGGCAGCGAGTTTGTAACTATAGTGACAGTCAGATCACATCAAGTAATGAAAGTTCTTGCAAGACGTGCCCTCGCTTCTCGAACCGAGAGATGATCTCGCCAATGAGGCCACGCTGATACAGATATTGATCAGTCATTGCTGGTACATAGCCATTGAACTGCTATGGGCTTCGTGAGAATGGTAGCGAGTGTGATTGCATACCTGGACACCATCTGGCTTTATGGCAATAAAACTATAGATACCCATGAGCTTCACCATCTTCTTCCCTCTTTATGCCTTGCACTCACGTCTGCTCGTTCGACATGATTTCAGCTTGCTTCTGTTCCTGCAGAACCCTGTTGGATTGACGAAGAAGCCCTTGTGTTTTGGCGTTTAAGTGCTTGTAGATGGGTGGGTCTGCTGGCGGTGAAGAATTTTTGTCCTCCATGCTCTTTTGCGTGTGCGGTTTCTTGGCGGGGTTATTTTGGTGGGGGGTCGGCCCGTCGGAGCGCCCGTTTTCAGGGACCAACTGCGCTAGTCTACCTTGAGATCCAAAGCCCTAAGGTACGAAAGCAGAGCTTAAAGTAGTACCCATTTGGTGGACCTGGTCGTTCCTTTTTCAACGGTCTTTCCTTCTGTCGGTCCTTTGGCGTATGGCTGGATGAGAGCGTCGGACTCCTCATCATGTATTTGGCTCAGAAATGGGTGCAAGCGCTCCCCTTAATAACTCTCATATTCTGTCTTTTTAGGCCAGCTAGTAAGCCCAACCTCCACTTAGCGATATCAATAGAAGACTGACGTATTGCAACAGTCTCTGTGAAGCATGAGGGATTCAAGTCATGTGATCAATCTGGATTCTGCAGAAGGAATCGAGCTTACGCGGACAACGCATCTACGTTGGGCAACACTTGGACCGCTCCATATGGCATCATTTCGGATAGTGTCAAGATACATAATGGTCAAGTCACGGGGATTATTGAGAAGAAAGCTGGAGAAAGTCTCGAATCTGCTCGATCATTTCCTATTAAAGTCACATTCCTTGAGTCGGGAGCTGCGAGAGTGACCGTGGACGAGCTGAAACGGCAACAAAAGGATATTGAACTCCGGCATGGAAGTCAAGCGCGCAAAGAGAGGTATAACGAGGCTTCGTCGTGGGCTCTCGTAACCGAGGATAAGCCAGACAGAGAGGCGAAGGGCGAGAAGACTGGAGAAGAAACCATAGTCAAATATGGACCCAACAGCCGGTACACAGCTGTGATAAAACACGTCCCTTTTTCGATTGACTTCTTTCGAGACGATGAGATACAAGTCAGATTCAATGGCAAGGGCTTTTTGAATATGGAGCACTGGCGCCCAAAAATCGAGAAAGAAAGAAAGGATTCCGAGGAGCCGAAAGAAGGGGAAGAGCCAGCTGCCGTGGAGGCACCCATTGAACAGGGTGAAGATGAGAGCACTTGGTGGGAGGAGACGTTTGGCGGTAATACAGACTCGAAGCCCAAAGGTCCCGAGAGCGTTGGCCTAGACATCACCTTCCCTGGGTATGAACATGTTTATGGTATTCCTGGCCATGCGAGCTCTTTGTCACTAAAGCAAACCCGGTACGACGATGAAAATTCCGCATAGTTTTACCTTAGGCTAACCTTTCACAGAGGAGGATCTGGAAATTACGAAGAGCCCTATCGACTGTACAATAGCGATGTCTTTGAATACGAGATGGACAGCCCTATGACGTTGTACGGAGCTATTCCCTTCATGCAGGCTCACCGCAAAGACTCTACAGTCGGAGTCTTTTGGCTCAATGCAGCAGAAACATGGGTCGATATCGTCAAGCGAAAAGTAACTAGCAATCCCTTGAGTCTAGGCATTGGGGCGAAGACTGATACTGAAACTCACTGGTTTTCGGAAAGCGGCCTTCTGGATGTCTTTGTATTTCTAGGACCGACGCCAAAAGATGTTGTGTCACAATACAGCGAACTAACGGGATACACCCAGCTCCCTCAGCAATTCGCCATTGCATACCACCAATGTAGATGGAATTATGTCACCGACGAGGACGTTAAGGATGTCGATAAGAAAATGGATAGGCATCGAATCCCTTACGATGTCATTTGGCTCGACATTGAGTATACTGATGGCAAGAAATACTTTACATGGGACGCTCACACCTTCCCGGATCCACTTGGTATGCAAAAACAGCTTGACAACCATGACAGGAAACTGGTGGCCATTGTCGATCCACACATCAAGAACGAAGCCAATTATCCAGTAGTAGACGAATTGAAGTCCAAATCCTTAGCTGTCAAGAATAAAGATAACAACATCTACGAAGGCTGGTGCTGGCCTGGCTCCTCACATTGGGTGGACTGTTTCAACCCTGCTGCTATCGAATGGTGGCGATCTCTCTTCACCTACAAATCTTTCACGGGCACAGCCTCCAATGCCTTCATATGGAACGATATGAATGAGCCTTCTGTCTTTAACGGGCCTGAAACCACGATGCCCAAGGACAATCTTCACTATGGCAACTGGGAACATCGCGATGTCCACAACATAAATGGCATGACCTTCGTGAACGCTACGTTCGACGCTCTAATCCATCGTGACCCAGCCTCCCCTCGTCGCCCCTTCATCCTCACCCGCTCCTACTACGCCGGCTCGCAACGGCTCGGTGCAATGTGGACGGGTGACAACCAAGCCGTCTGGTCACATCTAGCCGCATCAATTCCCATGATCCTGACCCACAACATCGCCGGGTTCCCCTTTGCCGGTGCAGATGTTGGCGGTTTCTTCGGTAATCCATCAAAAGAGCTCCTGACTCGCTGGTACCAAGCCGGTGCCTTCTACCCCTTTTTCCGCGGTCACGCCCACATCGACACCCGTCGCCGCGAGCCTTACCTTGCCGGTGAGCCCTACACAGAGATCATAACGCAAGCTTTACGTCTACGCTACCAGCTGCTCCCAGCTTGGTACACAGCCTTCCACGAAGCCTCCGTATCAGGAACTCCAGTGCTCCGACCACACTACTACGTCCACCCCTCCGACGAAGCCGCGTTCGCAATCGAAGACCAATTTTACCTCGGCGGCACCGGCTTGCTCGTGAAACCAGTCGTCACAGAAGGCGCAGAGACCGTATCCATCTACCTCCCACCCAACGAGATCTACTACGACTACTTCACCTATGCCGTCCACAAAGGCTCCGGCAGCGCCATCACCCTCCCCGCACCCTTGGACAAAATCCCAGTCCTCATGCAAGCCGGTCACATCCTTCCGCGCAAAGACCGCCCCCGCCGCAGTAGCGGCTTGATGCGCTACGATCCTTACACCCTAATTATCACCCTGGGCCCTCAGGGCACAGCCGAAGGCGAACTCTATATCGACGATGGCGAAAGCTACGAGTATCAGGATGGAGCGTACATCCACCGGCGATTCGTTTTCTCAGCTGGTAGACTCACATCGGAAGATTTGGCGGATAAACCGGTCAAGGAGAAGAAGCGGAGAGATTTTTTGAAGACCATGTCATCCGTACGCGTCGAGAAGATCATTATCATTGGTGCGCCGGCTGCTTGGGAGGGGAAGAGCACGGTCCGTGTTAGTGAATTGGAGACGGATTGGGAGGTCGAGATGGCTTTCTTCAAGGGCGATGGGACGAGAGCGAATTGGGCTGTTGTTAGGAATCCGGGTGTTAGTGTGGGGAGAGGATGGAGGGTCTCTTTTTGAGAGGGAGGTGGGAATCAGCTGTGCTTCATGAGGTATGGCTGGCTATGAAAGCTTGAGAGCATCTGTACTTTATGGAAATGTACATATCATAGATGAGACGTCCAAGTGTATAACAGCAGCAATTCAAGTATTTCGGCATATGTGGCCATATCTACACATGGATCTCGTTGGCTCCATTCTCTATTGATCATCAGTTGTCCCTCTAGCTAATATAAAATACAACCATAGCATCATTCATCGTTCAAATCTCGGACTCATCCCAGACAAGACTCCCTTCGCTATGCTGCAAGCTGTAGCAGAATTCGCCTCATGTTTTCTTAAGAATGCTATTTTCCTGACTCCAAAAGAGCCAAACACCTATGTGAAAACCGAAAATGCCATCAATCATCAATGTTGATGACTTCACCGCTCCTCTGCACCTTTGTCCCCAACCTTTTCCTTTTTACCGGAGCGCTATCCTGGGTCTCCCGCTTCGATAGATCGGCCTCATTTGTACGTTTGCTGTGTCGTTCCGTAGCCCCCCCTGCACCATCATCACTTGTTTTTCTCTTCCTAGCCGTCCGTGGTTCCTCTATAAGTACCATCGGGCCCTCCTGCAAAACTCTCTTCTGCATAGCCGGCCGCGCCGAATCAGCCTCTTCAGAATCCCTACGGATGACGTTTGCAAAAGTCCTTGATGTCTGCGAGGGCTGCGAGTCTTGAATCTCGGCCGGAAGCTCGGGCGACCTTTGAACGAGCGTTGGTGTGGTCGGTTTTGGATATGATTTGTAGAACGATTTCGGGGCTGAGCCGTCTTGTTGGCTTTGGCTTTCGACGAGAACCAGAGAAGGCTCGTTGTCAAGGGAGTCTGGTATTCCTTCTTTCTGCTTCTCAGGGCGATTCATCCCTGGTTTTGGAGACGGCACCTTTGCTGGTTGGCTTTCTTTTGCTTGATCAGCTTCTTGCACTAATGCTTCGGTCGCCCTACCGATTCTCTTGTTTGGAATCGAAGGCATGGAACCTTCCGTGGGCATTTGTGGGTCGATGCTCATTGCAGTTTTCAGAGCATCTTTCCTGGTCGCTGGTTGAGACGATAAAGGTGCTTTCGCAGGATTCTCAACTGCCTCATCCGTTGTCAACTGAGGCTTTCGGCTGACTGTCTTAGCTTGATCGATAGGAGGTATTGGGCTAGAACGCTGCTTTTGATCTTCATGCAATCCTCCTCTGTCACTTTCACTTTTCTGGGCATCTCTTTCTTTTTGCCGCTCTAGAACCTGGTCTTGGTGCAGCTTTAGCACTTGCCCACGAATACTACTCCGTAAGAGACTTGGGTTCAGATCGGGCCAGTCTTTCGTCTCATCATACTCCCGCCTGATTATCTTTGCAATAAAATCTTTTGGGTCATCTTGGAGGAATTTGGCCACGTAGCCGAGCAAGAAGACACCACAGTCATAGAAGTTATCTTGCTGAGGGATCTGACTGGCCGTAATGCCCTTGATCTGCCCAGGTTCAAATTCCATACCACCACGTTTTGCTTTGGCTTCTTCACGAAGATAGTCCTTAAGTATTCTGATAGTTGAGCTGCGAGCCAAGCCAAGAGAGTCAAATGTGATAATGACTGGCTTGTCTGGAGGCGTCTTCGTTACCGCTGGCGGCCCAGACTTTCGCTTTCCTTTCTTGCTTTTGCCAGTTTTATTGCGGCCTTCGTCTAGAACGTCGATGGGATCTTCGATGTCTCTTCGAAGGTGGTGGTCGGTTGCTACACCTGGCCTAGCAAGTGACGAAGCGTCTTGGGAGTGTCCATCTAGCATTTCTTTGTCTTCATTTGTTGATGCTGCTGCTCCTGCATTCTTCAGGCGAGCAGTGTCTCCTGTTGCAGGGGACTTCTCTTCGCCATCTAGACTCATCTCTGCGAACGAACTTCTCGCTCCTCTCTCGTCTGGCTCCTTCTCGTCATCGACGAGTTTGACAGGCTCCTGCTCGAGCTCATCACGAGTGGGACTCGAGGAGCGCGGACTCAGCTCAGTAGAATTCCTGAATGTCTCAGTAGGAGCAGGATCGATACATGACCCGGAATCGATTCCGCTTAGAGAAAGATTACGATCAAGCGCTGGCAAATTACATATGATCGCCAGATACCAATGCGTAGCTTCGTTGATAGGTACGACAATGTAGTCGAAAGTGAAAAGGTCTACGTTCCGTGTCCATTTTTGCACACCCTCGTAGTTAAATCCTTTTCTACCCTTGTGTGTATTCATGAGTGTTGCAAAGAAGAAGGTATTGAAGAAATAGACCCGTTTTGCAAGATGAGGTCTTTGCTCCTCAAGCGTGTTTTCGAGAAAGCGTAAATAGAAGCTTAGAAGATTGTCGTTGAGAAATTCGCCTTCGTCCAGACGCTCAAGGTCTGAAAACTCGACGGTAGTCTTCTTCTTACCAAGTTTCGGATAGATCAAAGGCTTCTTCCAAGGATCTCCTAAACCATGGATCTTAGAGTATCTTTCCACAGCCGGAAGGTCATCAATATCATCGAAGAGACTGTTACGAGGCTTCTTGAACTCAGAGGATGTTCGCTTCGAGCGTCGAAGATGTTCGTTATGATCTGGCTTGAGTCTCTCGAGAATTCTACTAACACTTTCTTCTTGAGGAGGACCATTTTGGACGTATTTGATCTCTGCCTGTCCAGTTACCCTTGGATTTTCCAGATTGGCTCGCGCGACCAGCTCACCCACCAAAGAGCGCGTGCGCCGCTCATTCCCTACCACTTTTTCATTCCAGGGTACCCGCTCGTGCACATCTCCTGGTGGCCTTTCGGTTTCGCTCTGATGTAGATCAACCTGGTTATACGGATGTGCTTGACCTGGAGCTATGCTCTTCTTTGCTTCCGATCGTCTCTTCTCGAACATTTTGTCCATTCGCTCACTATAACCAGTCAATCTGGGCGCAAGCCTTCCACATCTTAAGTAGGGGTACGCACCTAGGTACACTAGTTGTCGTACAACCAGGCTGGGTTTTAAGCTTGGTTATCAACCGAGAAACGTCCTTTTCTTTACAAAACTCGAGGTCTACTATACCATCCTCGACACCTTGTTTTGATGACATTAGACGTATCTTACGCCCTGACGCCTCCCATAGGATCTTAACTAATTTCTGCGGAAGAATTTGGATATCCGTAGTTTTGCCATCCATTTTAAGGACATAATTTGAATCTCGCTCTACGAAAACCAAGGCCATGGCGTTCCAAGTCACCTTCTCCCCGCCGATGCTCACAGCAGCTACATCAGCAAACCAAGGCGTGCTCTTCTCGCGGATTGAGGGGCCCGAAAAGCGTGAATCGCTTGGAGCCTTAGGCTTTACACTTGCGAAGTCTGAGGATTTAATATTGCTTGGCTCCAATCCCGTGTCCTGGGTAGGAGAAGTAGCCTTCAATGTTGATGAGGAGCCCTTGGAGGGGCTAAAGTTGCGCGAACGATTGATGTCTGTATACTTGCCAACAGTTGTTCCCATCTGCAATTCATCCGCATCAGAGCTCATATTATAATCCAACGAACGACGCGATCCGTTGGTCGATCTGAATTGTTCATCAAGTTTATCAGAATGCTTTTGCTTGCTATTTTGAGAGCGTTGGATATTTGAGTGATGACCTTGAGTACCATTCGATTGTCTTGGAGGTAGAGTCGGCTGAGGGAAAAAAGGTGATGTCTTCTTGTCAGCTGGGACCGGGATTGCTTTCGACAGTTTTGCCTTTGATGCATCTATAGACGAAGATAGTTTCCTAACAACATCAAGATAGCTTCCTTCAGGGGCACGATCTAGCTCCGAGTCATCAATATTTTTTCCTACGTCAAGTTCAATCAATTCGGTAGACTGCGAAAGGGATGGTGGCTCAGGGGAGACCGGTAGCCCATTGCTGCGCTGTCCATTCTGGCTTGCTTCTCGGCGTTTTTGCTTTCTCGTTGGCCCAGAACTATTCATCGTCCTCTCTACACTGTGATATTCCGGGAGACGCGCGATCGGTCCATTGCTTCTCGTTTGTAAGTTGGAGGCCTGGCTATTAAAGCTGGGTATAGACATTGCTTGGCTCGATCTTCGACTGGGCCCGAAAGTAACATTTTCTGGATTCTGCTGATCTAGAAGCTCATCGGTAGAATTTCCTGAGCTCGGAGAATTGGCTTGATGAACGAACTTCTGCCTTTTAGGAGATGATACAGCCCAAGCTTCCCTTGAATCGGCCGTACGGAGGCTAGGAGCTACGTTGGCTCCACGGCTCGCTTGAAGCACCAACTGAGGTGTTTCCCCGCCTCTAGATCTGCTTCGAGTCGTTTCATGGAGGTGGGATCGCTGGTAAATGGGATCGGTATGCAAGGTATTCCTAGGCTTCGGACCCCCAGAAGGAACCTGACCACATTCAGTTCCTAGAAAATTCATCCATAGAGTATAAAACGCACCTTGCCCTGAGGCCTGTTCATAGGTCGAGTTGTAGGCCGAGCGATTGGGACCGCGGCCGCATCGTCACTTCTTCTAAAACAATTCAGTAAACACCAGCACAAATTCAAAAGGAGATGCATGCCATACCTAAGCCCATATAACAGTCTCTGCTCATCATCCTTAGGAGCTACATTTACTTTCTTTGTTACCGACCGTGTTGTGCTATTAGGGCTTTGTGACCTTTCAATCGTGGATGGCATCCGATCCACTTCCAATTTCGGCGAGCAAATTCGTCCTTCTTCGACATTCGGAGGCTTCACAAATGCTGTCCTGAATTCCTCCCAGAGACGCAGGTGGGCAAGATGATGGCGATCTCTCGTGGGAGACACTGGAGGAACAAAGACCTGGATCGGCGTTAAACTTAGCTTCGGGATTAGCCGCACGCTTGGCGTCAGCCTGCAGGCCACCATTCTACTAGTGCGGATGTATTAGGCTCAGCATTGCTTACCAGCGTCCCCTGTTCCTGTTCCCTTTCCTCATCGGCTTTAGCCAAATGCTGATGGATGGAGGGAATGGTCCTTGATGGCCATTCCAATGCATCATGATTCCCGTTGTGATGATGCGCGTTGCCCTTTTGTTTGACAGGCCTTACAGTCAGTGATGAGGGAGACGCATCAACTCCTGTTCCGTCTGGCCTTCTCCCATGATATGGAAAGTATGAACGAGCAGCAATCTCTCTATGCCTCCTGATAGCCTCCTCTCTTGTACCATGCCGTACTATGAAATCAGCTGACATGATGGGTGGTTGTCAATCAAGTTGAAGGTTGAGAAATGTAGTAGGGAGTAGTCGACACGGCGTGAGGCAAGCTTTCTGTGAACCTGATAGAGATCATAGCCATGAGCTTCACTCCTTCCTTTGCGTGATTCCGGATCCTGGTCACAATCGATATGACTTGCGTGAAGCAAATGATTGCGAAATAGTCGCTCAGTGGATATGGTGCAGTATCAAACCTCACCGAGCTTTCCTTCGTTCACATTCAATTGAAGACAATTCGTGAGAGTAGCCAAACGTAAAGCAGAGAGTTGTTCGTGAGGGGTACCGGACTTGTTATCCAAATCGGATCATCATAGTATACAGGCCGTACTTTAAACGTACAAGTATCCCAATGCAGAATTTGGAGGCTTCGCTAAGAATATGAACGCAATCGCTTCCAGTAACTCATCGCTAGTCATACAGATGTCGCTTTTTCAAAGGCTGCCTCGTTGAGTCTCATGACTTCTCAAGAGCCGGGTCTTGATTTATGGTCTCCCGCCTTTTTCCCTGGTGATGCTGTCCTGAACCAGGCCCCTTCTCATGACGTGCCTGGTCAATGGCTGAGCGCTGGGCTATACTGTCATCATGGCTTTTCCAAATGGTGTTGGTGTCTGGTGGGAAGGCGAGGAGGCGCTTAATGGTTTCCCTAGAAATTGTCAATAATGCTCATAGACAAGGGTCCCAGTAAAAGAATCCATACCGAATCTTGATGTTTCTCCCACCATCGATTCTTGTCCAGACACTAAGCACGTCCTCGCCGCTTCTGACACTCAGGACTGCACCACAAACCTCATCACCAGCTTCAGCGAATTGATCGCCTACAATGGCGAGTAGCAAGTCTTCCCAGTATCGGTCGGAAACGCCCTTTTTCAGCCTCATAATCCACTTGCCTCCCCTTTTGTTCTCCTCATCTTCCCACACTGGCCTAATGCCTTTTTTGAAAATGTGATAGTCTGAAACCGAAGGAAGTGTGGATGGGCGCTTGAGGTGCGTATAGACTGTCCAGAAAGCCTCCACAGTCGAAAATTGTGCTAAAGGGATCGTTGATTTTTCGTAATCGGAGTATTTCGAGGTTGGTGGTCTATACCACACAATCCAAGTGGACTTGAGGGGATGCTCTGTCGGTATACTAGATGATCTGCTAGGTAGAGAAGACTGCGAGGGCTTTGATTTGATGTCTGCCCCGTCGCTTGAGCGCGAGGATTCCTTCGTATTCTTCTCGTTGGCGGCAGTCGAGGAGGAGGAATTGCCAAAATCAAGGCCCGTGCCAGGTGTCTTGGGTGTTTTCCCTGAAGACCCAAAGGACGCAAAAGCTCCAGATCCCAGACCAAAAGCAGAAGAAGCGCCACTAGTGGGCGAAGCAACGCTTGTAGTTGTCAATGGGGTAATCCCGTTGAATGGGTTGCTTTTGCTACTGAAGGATCCTTCTCCACCAAATCGCCTCGCTGGCTGATATGGACGAGAATTCTCAGATTTGCTGTTGTCCTTGCTGCTATGACTGGACTTGTCTGTGGCGAGGGCTAGCTTGCTCGAGCTGGAAGGAAAGGGAGTCAGTACTCGAGATTGTGGGAGGGAGGAGAGGCATACTTAGATCGACGTTGCCACAGATTATCCATGGACAATCACAACGATGTGAGACGAGGTGAGAAGAATTGGCGACCCCGAGTAGCCCTGCATGTGCGTTTACCGGAAGATGCAGGGAAGAACCGTGGTTAAGCTTTAGGAAGGGTTGAGGGTTCAGATGATGGGCCGAAAGCGTTTCGATTATTGTAAGATTTTTTAGTTGACCAACAATAGCAAGCTAGACCGATTTTCAGAATGGTGCAATGGCAGTTGTACGTCGTTAAGCTAGAGTCTGTAAAATGGCTTAAATGTATCCCTCAAGAACAACTTATTCTCGGCACATGGCGGTCAGGTACAAGCGGCAAACGCGCTTACAGCTAGCGTCCGCTGATTAGCCGATATAATAAGTTTCCGCACTCAATGCTCATTTCTCCCTCTTATAAAATCAAGACCACCAACTCAAATCATCGCTAGCTCGAACAAAATCCCAACTCGGCTGGTGACTCCGATGCGTGTGTCAAGAATACCCACAACCCGCTTCTAAAACCGTCATCACGAGGGCTCCACATTGTGTGAGCAACCCATGATGCGGTGACGACCTGTATGCCGGGACATCTTGCTACTTTGAATGTTTGCACTGCGGGAGGACTGGAACGACAGCTCTCAATTTGTCTAGGTTAGTAGAGTGACCTACATGTCTTACACAAATTTCTATGAAGACAACACACAGCTTCTGGTAGTCCGAAAAGCCCAACCGCGTAATTACACTCTTGCATATGCATGGCGCTGGCTGGGCATGACGTCGAAAGGCAAAGGCTGAGATTGACGAATCTTCACTCGATCTTCTATAATGTACCATTGTGACTTTTGCTGACCTCTTCCATTCGTTCTCAATCAGACTTTAGCTTCTATTGTACGTAACATGTTGTATGCCATCTCGCTCAGATGAACACGCGCATTAGACCAATCAAGTGACGCCCTCGCTTTGAAATCGCTCGCAACGAAACGAAGTCCGCTAACCAAGCACCTTCGTGGATTGGTATACAAGGTGATGCCACAGCAATGCAAACACGACTTTCCTCTCATACATCATTCGGACTCCGGTTCTCCCACACCGCCCGTGAAAACAGTTCCGCTCCTTCTGTTGATTGCCTTAGTTGGGCTTTCGGACTTATCGGGCATGCCTCTTGTCCCTCTCGGGCGCAAGACTCTCAAAGGAGGCTCTGTGCTCTCCAAGACCGCAGCTGGGCCTGGCGATGGTTCATTCAATGCCAATGCTGCCTCGTTTCTTTTGCCATGTGATCCTGGTAGGTTAACCCCAAGACCCTCAATGAGTTCTTTTCTCATAGCGCTATTGTTCTGTAGATCCTCTTTCTTGACTGCTACGGGTGACTTAGATCTTTCTTTCAATTGTTCCTCTTTGTCGTTGGGCACTGCTTGATCTAGTCTTCGCTTTGCGTCGTGGTCTAGTCCATCCCACCAGCGCCGCAGTCCGCGAGCGAACCCTCTTTCTTCTGCGCCAAATTCCACAGGCGGGCCGCGGATCTGGACTGCTGCGTCCGTACTGAACACAGCCCACGCGCTTGACTGAGTACTTAATAATGCCGGCTGCCTCTGAAAGCTTTGGACTTTGAAATCGCGCAATAAAACAGCATCGCCCTTTTCGATAATAGGAAAACATCTATTGTGCGATCGGAAAATCTGTGCTATTGTGATTGGTGCTTTCAAAGAGTTCAACGATGGATCAGTGATATAGATCGTCTGATTGTAGTCTCGTGGACCTATCGTTGCCCGAGTCACTTGCGTTGTAGTCAAAGCCATAGCAAGAACATCAACCGATTGGCTGAAGTGGGATTGGAGCGTGACTAGAGGCACGTAGTAAGACAAATTGGTTCGAAATCCTGAAGGTGGCGGCTGTGAAGACTGGAGGAATCCAGGAGATGAGGCCACCGAGTCGACATCTTCATGTTGAGGAGGGGATCGTACGAAGGACTTTGCGAGAGATTTTTGCTTTCCAGGGGTCTGCCACTTTGGAGGGCCCTTTAATTTGCTGATCTTTCGATAGCCTTCCGAAAGGCTTTCAACCTCATTCTCAGCCTCGGTGTTTCTTAAAGCTTGATTTGATCTTATTGGCGCAAACCAGGTCCTTATGGCATTAGCGTCTCCCATTCTTTGTGGGGTCTGACTAGAGAGTCTCCGCATCTCCTTTAGCTTCTCAATTAGTGTGGGCGCTTTCTGCAAACTTTTCGAGATCTCTTCTGGACCGTCCTCGACTTTCGAGTTGTCGTGTGCGCTAGCTGGCACAGAGTCCTCGACTACCAATGGCTCTGATAGAACAGAAGGAGTCGTCGGGATGACGAGTCCAGCAGAGTTTCCCTGTGTAAGCCGAGGCGTGGGCAATGTATTGTCATTTGATGCAGTCTGCAGAGAAGCGAAAGATTGCTGAGATGTGAAGCTTGTTCGTTGCGTTGCATCCGGTGTCAATAGCTGGCTTTTGAAGATTTGCTCTTGGATCTGGACAGAGTCTGGGACAGTAGAGGGCAACTGAATCGAGGAATTCCCGGCCTCCTGTTCAATGTCAACTTCGACGTGAGCGCTTCTCTCGAAATCTCTCACTGGTGAAATTGAGTGGAGACTTGGCTGTTGGATCTCGGATACCTCTTCAGGTGGTCTGAAATCTGGAGCCTCGCGATGGTCTGACAGCTTTTCCAATTCGACTGCTTGCTGTGGCCTCGGTGAGGTCTCTGCATCTGGATGTCGTGAATTGACAATCAAGTCCTCGATTGATGATGGTACTTCTCGATGTAGTTTAGGGCTTGCATGCTCCTCCTGCAACTTCTGTTGAAGTGTTCCTTCCACTCCTGAGTCAGAATGGGAATCAATTCTATCTCCTTGCTCGGGGTATGACTGGCCAAAAGCCTGAGAGTGAGGTTCAGGGGCTTGCAGGTTGTCTGGTGTTGATCTCGTAGATGTAGACTCATTCAAAGACCATGTCTTTGGCTCCCCAATAATATTGGCATCTGAAGCTATTGAAGGAGTACGGTCAGAGAAGTAGGGGCTCAGTTGCTCCGACTGCTCCGATTTTTCATCGTCGCTCTCTAGATCAATGATCTCGACCCTCGTGTCTCTCACTTCTACTGGCCTTACATCTTCTTCTCCCTCGCTCTCTAGACCTCCTTCAATAGATTGGAGCTCTGACTGCTCACTCGAGGACGCTGAGCCAACGGAAATTGTCATATCTCCTTCGTCTGCTGCCGCTCTCTCATACCCAGGCGCCCTCACCTCGACGTATTGAGATGCTTCAACAGATTCTGTGCTACGAGATCGTTCGTGAAAAAGCGCTTCGTCCAAAGTAGTTTCTAGTGCGTTCACCTTGACAGGACTTTGCGTTTCTGCATGACTAGATACCATTGAAATCTCAGGCAATGATTCATTACCCTGATGATTAGTCTCATAATAATAAGATTCGTGGAGAGGTTCGCTCAAAAGCTCGTTGGGGGCTTCATTTTCATATCCACGACTATCAGATTGAGCGGAAGAATGATCGTTGAGGAACTGGAATTCATGGACTGACTCCTCGATAGTGTTTGGCTCCCTATTGCTCCCTTTGTTCCATTGGTCGACATCTTGCTCTGACGGCAGTATCAAGTTCAATTCACGAGAATGGTCTATCTCAGAGTCAGCTATTGACTGGTCGGGTTCGTCGACGGCAGATTTGCGGTGCGCAAGCGTTTCCAAGGGTTTCTTTACACGTGACAGCATGGAACCATCAAGTCCAAACTCAGTGGTGACAGCACTGAATGTGGCCTCGTCGCTATTTTCTAACACGGAATTGCCATCAGCCCCAGATAGGGATCCCTGTCTAGACTTTGACTGTACAGATATCGATGATTCTGAGCGAGGAGAATCAGTATCAGCCTCTTCAGGTAGGGAATGTTTTGGTTCTTCGTTCTCTAAGCCAACTTCCATAGAGGGCGACGTCTGCGGGACAATATCCAAACCGTTCTCATTCACCTGTCCCGGGTCTTCATGTATTTTTTGTCCTCTGCTGTTGATCTGTCCTCCGTCTTCAATCGTCTCTGCACTCTCTATGCTCAATGGCGGTGGTTGTGCATCTTCCTCGGCATGAGGCCTCGCCAAGCCTGCGATTTTGAGTCGATCTATCTCAGATTCTTTTTCGGGGCTGGGCGTACGGTCCACGATCCTCCATTGTCCGCTGCCACGGCCAAGTTTCGATCGCTTTCGTCGATCATTATCAGGAAAATCATCGGCTTCCTCCTCAAATGGATCATAGCTTTCGTCAAAGGAAACATTTCGTTTCAGAAAGGCCGGTGATTCCCAAGCATGCTCATTAAGCAATGGTACATGTATAGAGGTCGCTATATGGCTGTTGTAGAGAGGTGATCGCCTTGGGGTGGAGAACCGGCTTACAAAGTCCGGTGATGGCGTTGGATGGTCCACGTCAAGAAGGGTGGGCTCTCGAGTTTTATGCTGAATCTGACATTCCATGAGCACTATACATTCGTTCGTGACAAGCTTCGAACCTGCATAAACACCACCTCGCCATATCTGAGCTCCCAATCAATGCTTTTGCCAGGTGTAGTCGCTGTGGTGACATCCTTCGCCCAGGTCGACCCTTTCAAGCTCAGCAAGAGCTTGTCTCCACTACCTATACTCGCTCCTGCCACGGCCTTGGCACTGGAGCCATTGAACTGTATGCGGACCTGACCTCGATGTTTCCGCAATCGAAAATCGGGTTCCACAAGCAGCAAGCTGATTGACTGCGCAGAGGAGGCGTATGGCCATATAAGCGTCACGATGCCAGTCACGGAGGCAATATCGTCAACGAGTCCTGGTTGGAGTTGTGCGATTGGTATGGACGGCGTCGGTATTGCTGCCAGTGCCATTGTCGCTTTTCGAGTTCATACTGCCTCATAATGCAACATCGGCAGTATCAATACGACCTTGTGTTCGTCAGTCTTGGGGTCCAAAGCCTTGAATTCTTTATATTGTACTGGAGTACTGAGGTGTTCTACGTTCTTTGTGGTTTGAGGCGTGCCGCTAGTTGGCGCGCTAGCCAGGATCGTGCCCCGTTGGATAACCTCCCTCTTGGTTTACAGAAACACCGGCCACCAGCCCTTCCTACTAGTCACACAAAGGGTGTAGGCCCGTAGAACTATTTATTAGACTCACCATACTCCATCCTAGGGTTGAGTATACTTCAAAAGAATCTGCATTCGCAGTTCGTTCACAGGAAAAACATCAGGTGTTGGCGTGGTCTCAGGGGGGAGGGCGGCATTTTTGTAAACCGCGAGCCTCCCTACGTTTAACTATCTAGTCTCTGTATATCCCTATCAAGAAATCCAATTCCACCGATTTCGGATTTGAGGAACATGCGCATATCTTGGGTCCATTCGCTGTTCCCATTTCGGTTTTCCCTCTTCGCTACTCTCATAGCTTGGTCCCACTATCTCTTTTTCCACGTAAGACTTGTACTTGAGCCACCAGCTGTCGCGATCAGCGCATGGGTCGAAGCTTCGGAGAGTGGTTGGATCAATATACCCAAATATCTGATTCGGATTCATTGAGCTTGTCCAACACAGAAACACATGGAATTTCTGCAATATCGTTCCCCTCAAATACTGGTGCAGATATTTAAGAAAATTCGCGTACGATGTACGGAGCCAAAGGTAATCGTGATCACCATCGTCATTCAAACTCATCATCGTGTCCCACATGTCCCCTGCGCCAACTGACAGCCAGACTTTTTGGAGTTGAAGTAGAGAGGCAATGGAAGCAACCAGAGATTCCCAGTCACGTGTGATCGCGCAATCCAGCCTCCGCATGTCAAAGAGCTGGTCAAACGAGATCTGCAAGTCGATAATTCGTAGGTGCTGCGCAACGGTTGACGATAGGTTGAACAGAAAGCGCCGGCTTGAGGCAAAGTCGCCGCTCAGGATGAATCGGTTTCGCGAGAAGAAGATCTCAGTAGCCTCAGAATTCATAAGCTTGCTGACGCGAAACAAGGCGCCAGGAACCGTCGGGCAGGTGCAGGTGGTCGAATATGCGGCGTGTACAGAAGGACAACTACAGCTGCTGAGTGTGGAAGTGCAATTATGGCAGCAGGTTAATGCCCTTGGGAGGAGTTTACCGGCTTCAATCTCGAATCCATCTCTTCTGGGAGGGTTATTTGGACTCGATGGCCAGCAATAATCGACGAGATCGGTTCGACTAAGAATATCCAGGCGGATCTCTTTGGGCAAGTCTTTCCAGGAAGGGGGCGTCATTCTTGAAGTCCGAGATTCTTCACCTCTTGCTATTAACTGAAGTGCTGCTTTCCTGGATATTTCCCTAAGGTCCTTTCTGTCAGAGTCTGCACCTAGGCATACCGAAGGCCCTGTCATTGGTTGGAGCTTTTCTAATGGCTCTATGACTCGCAAACCAGTCTCAGCGTCACTGACATTACAACTGAGACTGAATTTCAATCCCCATGGTGGGATCTGGCATAA
>JAABUP010003982.1_pt1 | contig 25011 bp, 27 predicted proteins | sample 5559201 | NCBI WGS metagenome assembly JAABUP01 (sample SAMN10711887, study PRJNA513373) | rock metagenome | isolation source: Antarctica rocks | place: Antarctica
AACAACATTGTATGTGACATGTTAAGGTTCTGAGCAAACTGACTAACAGTAGAGACAGCAAAGGTGATGTCAGAATGTGTCTGTAACATAATGTACATTAGTGATCTGACTGCTTTCTGATACTGTTGAATGACAGTAATGTCAGCCTGAGTGATAGACTCCTTCATGAGTACTGCATCAGAATTCATAGAAGTGTTGACAGAAACAGCCTGCAACTGCTGAAAGGTCTAAAGAACCTTGTTGATGTAAGCTGTTTGAGTAAGACAGATTGTGCGTTCAGTGCAGTTTTGTTTCACTTTCATGTCTAGGTAGTAGAACACGGGACTGAGATCTGACATCTTGAACGTGTCATTAAGACATTGTTTAACGTTCTGAATAACTGACTTATCCTTTTCAACAAGCAGAAAGTCATCAACATAGACGGCAATGATGACACCATTTCATACAAACATGCTATAATTGAAATCAAGTCAACAGAAACCAAGAAACATGAGAAGGTCATGTAGAATCTTATATCACAGACAAGGTGCTTGCTTCAGGCCATAGAGGGCCTTATTCAGCAAAGCAACCTTGTCAGATAGCTTATAGCTGTGAGGTAACTCAACATAAACAACCTGATCAATAAAGCCATAAAGAAACACAGTAGTGACGTTCATTTGATTCACTTCAAGATCATAATGTGCTGTAAGGGTGAAGAGGGTCTTATATGTCTGCAGCTTGATGACAGACACAAAGGTTTAATCATAGTCTATGTCAAACTGCTGTTCATAGCCTTTGACAACTCAGTGAGCCTTATAACGGCTAACCTGACCATGAGCGTCACGCTTGACCTTGTAAACCCAGCGTTCTTTAAGAACATGCTGATTCAACAGCATGTTGACAATGTCTCATGTGTTATTATCCTTCAGTGACTGAATTTCATTCTTCATAGTCATTTTTCATTTGTCACACAGAGGTAACTTCACAGCCTGCTTATATGTGGTTGGTTTGACAATGTTGTCAATAGAAATTGCAGCATACACATATGAAACGTGTGCATCAGACTCATTAACAACTGAGCAACTGCAAAGGTTGTAGTGTAATACAGCTGAGGCTGAAGGGTTTAATGAATCAAGCTCATCTGAGGCTGAAGGGTTCAATGAACCAAGCTCATCTAAATCAGACAACTTGTCTAGAACTCACAGGTCTGAACCCATGAGTTCAGACTGACAATGTGAAGAGGTAAATGCTCCCTCTGACCATGCTTTTTCTGAAATGAAAGAAGATGAAGAATGCATGCTGACAGAATTTGATCACTGTAATAGCAAGAATTGAAACAGCAATGTAGCTGATGCAGACACTCTCTCTAAAACAAAAGAAGATTGTGACAATGAGAGTGAGGACACAGAAGAAGAATTGACAGCATGATTGCTAGTGCTAGTTGTCTCTTTCTTGCTGTGAACCTTTATGTTAGCTAAGTTTTCATAAGCAGTAATGTTCTCATCAACAAAGCAGTTATGAGACTCTAGAACCCATTCTGATTCAGAGTCTCAAACACAGAAGATTGAGCTTTCTTTCATGTCTAAATAGTGGCATTTGAGGCTGCAATCCTCAAACTTGACTCCTTGCTGACGTCATTCCTTAGAAATGTGTGCTCAAGCAATGATATCAAAGATGCAAAGACTTGAGAGGTCAGAAACATTGTCTGTTCATGCTTCATAAAGTGTCATGTTGAGTACTTGAGTAGAAGATCAGTTCTTGATATAAACTGCAGTTTTAATGGCTTTCAGTCAGAGGTGTGAGTTCAGGTCAGAGTCTTTGAGCATAGCTCATGCGGGTTTGCAAATAATGCGATTTAGCCGCTCAGAAACGCCGTTTTCTTCAGGTGAATAGGGCGTAGTAGGTTCTCAGATGATGTCGTTGGCTGAAAACCAGTTCTTCAAAACAAGATACTCACACTCAAAGTTGATGTGAAGACATTTTAAAGAATAGTCAGAACAGTCAATCTTCATCAATGTGACAAAGTTCTTGATATGCTTGACTGTCTTGTCTTTGATTTTCATGAAAAACATTCAGGTAAATCTTGTGAAGTCGTCAGTAAGGGTAACAAACCACCTTGAACCGTCATAGACGGTGAGTGTTATGGGTTCAACGACATTTAAATGAATAAGACCTAATGGTTGAGTCGCTCACTCAATAAAAGCATTGTAAGAACAATGAGTCTGCTTGGCTTTCATGCACAATTCACAGACATCATGTCATTGAGAAAGATCCTTAAGATCTATGCTGTTGATGATCTTAAACAGACACTCAATGTTTGTATGATCTAAATGGCTCAAGCGTTGATGCCACATATCAAATGATACCTTGAACTCACAATTAGCTGCAAAGGCATGAGATTGAGGTGTATTGTTGAGGTGTAGCTGGAAAATCCTGTTGACCTCAGAAGCATATTTGATGACATTGTTTTTGTGACATAAGGTGCAGTCACACATGTCAAAAGAAATACCACTGACGCGCATGTGACAGTCAAAAACAAGGTTTGCAGAGGAATAAAAGGCATGCATAACGTCTTTGAGGATAACCTCTTGTATGTCACTGTCAGAATGTACTAAATGTAGTGAAACCATGCCCTTTTCAATGATCTGAGCAGGCTCATTAACCGTTTTAAGAGACCTAGAAATAGGCTCATAGATAAGAAAGAATTTGCGTGTAGAACACAAGTGATCAAAGGCTTCAGTATCAACAATTCACACACTCATAAGGTGTGATTCTATGATGAACATAAAGCTGAGTGTTGTGGCATTGTCATCAGTCTTATTGAAGGTTGATTTGACATTGTTGAAGGACTTGCTCAAGAACTTGTCTGACAACAACAATTTGCCCTTCTTCTTTGCAGCTCAAGCTGCATTGAGTTTCTTCTTCTTATGAGGGTATTTGACAAAGCACATAGGTTTCTCATGACCAGTCTTCTTACAGTGTGAACACTGAAGTGACAACAACAATTTTGGTTTGTCATGAAAGGCCATCGCAACAGAGCTCTTATTATTCTTCATTCTAGCCTCATCAATCAACTCAGCAGCTAAGAAATTGAAAGTAGAAGTTGTAACGCAAATGAACTGGTGTTTAGCTGTGACAAAGACATTGAATGTAAATTCAAGGTTGTTAAGAAGAACAGTGAGTATAACCCAGTCTGAAAAGGTAGAATTCATCTTTTGCAAACATTGTGATGAAGTCTTTAGCTGATCAACATAGTTCTCAATGAACTTAAACAAATTGTAGTGATGACTTAAAAGTGTTGTAAACATAAGGTATCTGGCGTTAAAGCCCTGAACCTCATACAACTTCTTGAGTTTCAACCACATCTGATGTGCAGAAAGATCTTGAATGAATCTCTTAAAGTCATTCTGACATGACAGTGCTATAGTAGCACATGTTCTGTCATTCTCTTTACTTCAAACAATGTATTCAGGTGAGGACTTCAAGTTCAAAGTGTTGACATCATCAAGTTCAACAACTGGTTCAAAAGATGTGTCTGAAACAACAGCTCATAGGTCTTTGTTCATAAGGACAAACTTGATGTTAGTGGCTCATGAGGCATAGTTACTAGCGCCAGCAAGACAAAGGAAGTTGAAGATGCTGTTCAAGAAAGTCATGATTATGTGAGTTGTCAAGAACAAACACCAAAATGCAAAGACTATCAAAAAAGCAAAGAGATGTCAACCAAGAATATCATAATGACAAGTCATTCAAGAATATCAAAACAACAAAGGTGTTGTTTGAGAAAGCACTTAAATAAGCTATTAAAAAACAATGAGTTGTTCAAGAAAGCACTCAGATGAGCTATTGAAATGATGAAAATGTTGAAACCAAGAATATCAAGTAACAACAAAAGAGGGTTGTTCAAGAAAGCACTCAGATAAGCTATCAAAACAATGAGTCATTCAAGAAAGCACTCAGATGAGCTATTGAAATGATGAAAATGTCAAAACCAAGAATATCAAGTAACAACAAAAGGGGTCATTCAAGGAAGCACTCAGGTAGGCTATCAAAACAACAAAAGACACTGTCAAAAGACAGCAACAGTGAGGTCAATGAATGACTGACTAATGTCTTGAGGTATGAAGACAGAATGTTGAGCTCATAACCTATTGAAGTATGACCTTTATGAAACAACTGTTCAATTCATATATTCTCACTAGGATGCAGAGTCTGCATCAACAGAATGACTTTTGTGTGGGCTGACTAAGCAGCGTCACGTGACACGGCAAGTTCCGGCGCTAGAACAGAATAGGACTGAAATCCCCTCGCAAAGCCTTCTTATTTCAACAATCTGTTATCTCAGTCTTCTTTAAGAAACATTATCATTAAGAATATACAGATAAGAATGAAAATAAGACACTTAGCTTAAAGAATAATCAGAATTCAGTTACATAAGTTAAAATAAAGCTGAATATTTAAACTTTTTATGCTTCACTTTTCTTGTCTGACTTCAATATGATTGAGGACATATAAAGAATCATTAAAAGTCATCTTAAACAGCATTTGTTTACTAGAAAGAAGAACTCAAAACAGGCTGTTTTGAAGGAATGGGACAAGCTACAGCTGCATAAGAGCATGAAATCTATTGAGTAAATGTCTCAGTAACTAGCTCAATGTGTGGAATGTCATATATATGCTACTGAATACTAGTTGTTGTTGTTATTTTCGTCGATTTTGTATCTAGAATCTATATACTACTCACTAAATTGGTGGGGTGGCGGAGAATTTTGTCTTCCGCCTTCGTACTCACGCGTGCAAGACATCGGTTCCAAAAACAATCCTCCTAATATCCCGGAAGCACGTTTTGCAGAATGCCTTCACCAGGACCCGGCTGCAGCACTTCGGAAAAGGAACGGAAGGTCGTCATAAGAAACTCGTCATTGTATTCATAGTGCACACTAACATAGTGAGCAATTCGACCAAATCCGGTCTCCAAGACGGAAGGAAAGGGAAGGGTTAGAGCATTTTCTTGACGTACCATTAGGCTGGATTAGATGAACAGCTGGACTTGTATAAGACTATCGAGCTTGAAATTTGAGTCTGTGTTTTAAAGAAAGCTTTCACATCCAAGAGGGCTACATTATGAGATGTGAAAATCAATTCTTGATAAAGGAGCTCTTCTGATCATCTCTCGGACTACTGCTCCGCTGAGGCATCACGATATACCCACGAGAACCTCAGCTTGTGCAAAGAAGAGATACTGTCTAAAATGCGTTCTTCTCCGTCAACCCCGTTGTGCCTTGTCTATTTTCGTCGACATCTTCGCTCGCTTCCTCCTCCGGGGCTCGGTTCTCGCCTGCCTTTCCCTGTCCCTGTCCCTTTGCTCTCACGTGCCTTCAAAACCCTCCCGTCTCGCCCATGTCCGGAAACAGCGCCGGATCGAAAAAACTCGATGTCCAAAACGCGTCGTCGAGATTATCCAGGAACCCCGCCGTGTCTGCGAAGCCAGACGCAGAAGCGCTCGGAACGTGGGATGGCATTGGCGCCTGCCCGATGCTCGTGGCTGGTGCGTAGCTGAGTTGGGCGGGCGAATGCGGCCGCGCCTGTCCGGCAGACGCGACAGCATCGTCGCTTGCCTCGTGGGGGTCCCGGATGACTTCGAGGGGCGAGTCTTCCATCTGTTCGGCCTCGCCGGCTAGCGATCGAGTTTTGCGCACGTACCAGTGGCGAGTGCGCTCGAGGATCATCTTTAGAGAAAGAAAGATGTCGGGGTGCGGTTGCGCGGTGCCGCTGTACGTGGTGATTGACTGCATGCGGTAGCACAAGGCTTCGAGGTAGAGGTCGAGCCGGACTCGGTCCTGCGCGAGGCGGATGTCCCAGTGCGTGGCGGTGTGTTCGGGACTGGGAAAGGAGAGTTTGGAGATGATGACGAGGACGTAGGGGAGGCGCGTCCATTCCATGAAGGAGAAGTGGCGGTACTGGACTGGGGGGACGGAGAGAAGGCTGTCGAGGTAGGCTTTTCCGGATTCGAGACAGGAGAGGAGGATGTCAAATTGGCTGTTGTTGGTTGAGGTGACGGAGAATGGATTAGAATCATTTAGTGGGCTAGGAGTCATGCGGAGGCCGATGCTGTTAAGTTCCATGTTGACGAAATGGTAGGAGAAATCCTTTAGGGCTGCAAACACTTAGAATTAGGGTTTCTCGTGTGATGCTCATGAAATGATGAACTGCATACCGTATTGATGCAAATCAGACGGAATCTGGCTTTTCCATTCGTTCAGTTGCGACTGCAACAATTGCAGATGCATTTGCAATCGAATTTGGCTGGCGGGTAAAATATTGGTATCTTCAGATCGAAAAGTATCGTGAATTTGGTCGCCAACATGGTGCAAGCTGATCATGTGCGGTAGTAAGCTATCTGAGGAAAACTTCATGTCGTCTTTAAGACGAGTGCAACACTCAGTCATGTAATCGGTGTACTTTAACAAATTTGGCCTACTCAGCACGACGGCAAATCTAGCTGAGGGGTCAGCGACTCTTTAACCACATCCGAGAAATCGTTCCTCTAAAGATCGCACTCACGCTGTAGACAAGTAGTAACAACCAAGAAATGCTCTCTGAGCTTCTCGCTCTTGGCTTGGAGGCCCTGATTCAGCCTTGCTGTGCACCGATATATCAACTAGGGGTTTCTTTGGCTTCTGGTGGTACCCAAGGTCAATTGCCATACCAATCGCCAACTGTAGCAATTGGTATATCTGTTGAGTTTGAGGTTTGAAATGGAAATGGTACCTGTGATTCACAACGTTATCTTGGCAGAACCATTGGCAGGTGAGCATTAAACTTACCAAGCCAGGTAGACTAATATACTCTGCAGATGTTCCAGACTTCTCTGCGCATGCAAGATAATTTTGGTAGCAAGCTCCTGCCGGAACTGTTCTTCAAGAGTAATTTGTAGCGGCCGATTGCCGCAGGACGCTGTCATTAAAATTGCCAAGAAGAGCATGGGCTTTCCTGAGCTCACTTTCTGAGCAGTAGCACTTGAAGAGACAGCAACAAACGGAAAGAAATCTGTCATAGTGCGGAATTCATTCAATAAGATCTCGGCCTGTACATTATCGACGAGGCCGTTGGCAAAACCATCACCCAAAGCTCGTCCATTAGCAATCAGAGTTTGAGGCGTAGGAGCCTTCTGCCTTAACGTTTCATCTTGGTCTGCGTTCTCGTGGTGGTTTGCATCCCGCCCATTACTGGATTCTATTGGCGAATTTTGTTGGGGAGCTGGTGAAAAATCACTTTGAAGACTTTCAGCACGGTGTCCCCGGTCTCGACTGTTAGACGGACTAGGTAATAACAAATTTTGTTGCTCCAAGTGAGACGATGATCGCCCAATTTGAGGCCCTTCACTCATTGCAGATGAAGCTCGAACGTTTTCCGGTTGCGTGAAGAGGGCTACGAGACCATCGAGCTTCTTTTCCATCTGTGCCACTCGACTGCGGTAGGATCAAAGATCAGCTTCGACAGTTTTAAGCTTGCTGCACGGGAGGCAGCTCACGAGTTGGAGGTGCGAGCCCGTTTGGGTTGCGGCTGACTTTCGGTCCTGACGCATTCTCGTTTGGATCCAAGGCACCTTGCCTGCAATCAGTAAAATGACAAAGAGAAAATTTTAGTGACCAAATAATGCTGTCGAACATGTTGAGTCAAGGCCTTGAGCATGAGCGACATGAGGAGGCTCTGCAAGTGCAACCAAATGCTTCTCATTAAAAGACATGTCAAGAAAAGCACCAGGCCAGAGCCTCACTTAATCAGTCTCACGGGAAGCTAACATAAGCCAAAATCGCAAATGAATTCATCTAAGGAACAGACCTTTGGCATTTCCCCGTCTGGTCGCTAGGAAGGCACCGAGTCTTCAGACTCCGGCAATATTGACATGCTTGCGGCGTTCGCAACCGCCGAGCCGCTCCTGGCTGCATCTGCGGATTGGAATCCATACTCGAGTAATGTTGTTGCGGGACGGAGGAAGAGGTAGAGTGTGGTGATATTGCGGATCGGAAGACAAACAAGACGTGCCTGTCCTTCCGGGTCACGAGGTACCGGCACGGTTTGCAACACAGTCAATCTCCCCGTCCTGAGGCCACCGGGACGGCACGGCACGGCACGGCAATATCTGATTATTCTCGGCTTTTTTAGACCCCATCACTATTACATGTAATAATCCTTCCACTTTTTTTTTATATCTGCAATACCATGATACTGTCATGGTTTCTATGTTGCGTTACTTAGATTTGGATTGCTTGGCTTGCTTGGCCCAGTGAGGCCCAGTGTAGCTAGTCGAGTCACACGGAAATCCCGCAAGTAGAATCCTTTTCTCCTCGTGCTACGTCTTGTCTTACTACCAGATTGCTTCTGACGGTAACTAGAGGAGTGAGTGGGAAGTAAAAACATTTAACAGCCGCATTCCAGCCAACTTGAACTCAACTTTGATGTGTCGTTCTACTGCGATCAGCTGACCGACGCTGATCTCATCCCTATCCCAGGAGCACAGGACTCTGAACGACTCATCCCGCATTCTCGACTTCTGATATCTGAACTCAATGCTAGCGTGGTTCTCCACCACGCGTGCAGGCCCTTCTCGTCGACGGACACTGATCTACCGACAACCAGGTGGCATACGTCCCGCAATGCTGAACGAGTCCATCTGCTAAGAGCCAAAGGCTGTTACCCACTGATCTCACAACTTTGCAGCCAGCTTCGTCGTCCGCATTGCATCATCAACCACCTCCATTGCTCGATAAAGTCGTCTTTCCTGCAGCTTCGGCGCTACGACCTGCACTGATAATGGAGTGCCGAGGTAGACCCTTCGATCGATTGACTTCTCGTCCCCTAACAAGCAGTGAGCCTACAGCAATAGCGAAAAGAGGCTCGTTGAGAAGGGTCTTACAAAGCTCACGATTAACCTTATCCCACGGCGATAGTATTTCTCCACTCATATCTCCTTTCAAGTCTGACTCCTGGAAGAAGCGTACGGGGACAGTGCCTGCAGGGTAATCCAACAATACGAAGCTACTCGTGTAGCTTACTCCATTCCACCTGTCGATGGGCGGTACCGGATGCGGCGCCACAGGGCAAACGAACGCATCGATTCTCCTGCCTCTGACATCCTTCCAAATTTCCAGAAACTCAGTCTCCAGCTCAATCCTTTTCGCATGCAGATCCCTTAGCTCGTCCGGCCCTATCGGCTTCTTCCTCCTCAGTCTTGTACTCAACCAGTTGACCAATGGCTCTTCTGTCTTTTCCAGAAGATCAAACACAAAATTCCCACCGTCGATGCCAAAAAACGCATTTGCGAGACTTTGGCATCTCTTGAACTGCGGGACGTCCAATTCCACAACATCCACTCCACTATCTTTCAACTTTCCCACCACCTCCTCCAGCGCCTTCAGCACAGGCGGCAAAGGCTCGATCAACCCATCCCTCCACACCACCCCAATCACCGGCCTCCTCTGCCTCTCTCCAACACCAATATCCAAATCATCCATGTCTTCCCACCTCCCCAGTCTAACATCCGGATCCCGCTCCCATGGCCTCGCTCCACTCACCACCCGCATCAACAACTCACAATCCCTCAAACTTGCACAGATCGGCCCCGCACTCGCCGCCAGCGCCAATTTCCCTGCCCCCGGCAACTGCGTAGTCTGTTGCCCAACAAATGGCACCCGCCCCACACTTGGCTTGAGCCCATAAAGCCCATTACACATCGCCGGAATCCGTATACTACCTCCAACATCCGTCCCGATCCCCAAGACGCTCCCCCTCATCGCGACCAGCGCGCCTTCGCCCCCCGAACTCCCACCCGCCGTGACTCGCCTATTCAGCGGATTCATCGTCCGTCCGAACAGATTATTGTCCGAATCCAGCGCCATGAGCGTTTGCGGTATATTCGTCTTGACGTATATCACTGCTCCAGCCTCGAGTAATATATCCACCAACAACGAATTTTCTTGTGCTGGATTGAACGCCAAACTCGCGATCCCGATGCTGGCGTCATAGCCCTTGACTTTGAATGTATCTTTCAGACTCACAGGCACGCCATGGAGACGGCCCACCGTCTTCCGCCCCTTCGCGACGTATTGCTCGTCAAGCCAGCGTGCACGTCGTATTGCATCGGTGAACATGATCTCCGTCAGGCAGTTTGTGAGTTGCTGCGCTATAGCTGCTCTCTATCCCCAAAAATAGCAATAAGCCTTCTGGTTCTCAGTGACTGCCAGTCATATACGCAATTGAGTCAAAGTATGTAGCTTCCTGACCTTACAAAACGCCTCCGTAACCTCGACGCACTTCAACCTCCCCGCCCTAATCTCCGCCGCCAGCGCAGTAGCGTCGTATTTCTCCGTGATCTCTAGTTCTTTCTGACTCAGCAAGCCACATGTTCGCGGTATCTCTATGACATTGAGAGCAGATTGGTCGGAGTCGGAGGGCAGGAGATCGGAAGAGAGGAGCCATTCGGAGGGGATGCGGGATTGACGCTCGGCTTGCTTGCGCGCACGGATTGATTGCCATGTTGGGGTTGACATATCGGCGGAGATTTAGAGACGAGTGGGAGGACGAGGTGAGAAGAGAGGTGAAAGAATGTTAGAGTTGGAACTGGACGGTGCTGGTTGAGAGGGTGAAGCTCGGAGAGGAGGTAATGGTTGGGCGCGCGGAATTGAGCCGAGGCATCTATTACGGGAGTGGGATGTTTGCTTTGCGTTGTTCTTGATTTGACGGATATCTCTACAAAGGTTGTCGGTTTGTTACCAGGGCGAACATAACATAAGTTAGGAGGAGTCCAAAGTTTTAGGAAAAGTCTGACGATACGCATGCTTCGCCATTCTGTTTGGTGTATTGAGTTACCCTAGGCAGTGCTGAAATCAGTTTGATACCTGCAGCAAGAAGAGCTTCCTCATTCCTTTCAATGTATTTAGGTACTTCTGAGCAGTACTGTAATCAGAATGTTGTCGGTAGCAGAGAGAGCTTTCTGATTCAGTCTGCGGTATTGGGGTACGCCTGAACAGTATTTAAATAAACATGACGCCCGAAGCAAAAAAAGCTTCCTCATTCCATTTGATGTACTGAGGTACCCGTTGAGCAGTAATGAAATCAAAATGACGTCCGCCGCAGAATGAGCAGTCTTGAGATAATATCGAAGCGCACAAAACACCTGGGATAGTCTTAGTAACTGGTAGATTCATCCAGAAAGGGTCATCGTCCCTCTCTTGCAAAAGCCTGCCAAATCTGCTAGCGGCGAGCTCCTGGCGCAATGTTCCATATCTTTTGGTAAAGTTCCGGATACATCTCTAATAGCCTCAATTCCACGTCACCCAGCTCATCCTCCGGCAGGGTTATCATGGGACCTTGTTTCGCATCTCCACCGTACTCCCATCTGATGTTTCTTTGCCCGACATGCTGCGGCTCTACGGCATCGTTGACCTCTTCGCTGTTCGAGTCGACGCCGGCGAGGCTCCATCCTTGAAGCGCCTCCGAATTATAGGGTCCGCTGTCAGCCGTGCCCAAGCCTCCGAGACCCATGCGTACCCGTACGCAGGCGTGAATGTGCTCATTGGTATTCTCCAACGGTTTATCGGTTGTTTTGCCTGTACGTGGGTTTGTGGAGTGATAACGACCTGGCTCCCGAATTTTCTGTCCAGCGAGGAACTGAAGGCCTTTTCTGGAGTTTTGGATCATACCCAGACTCCACGGCCGAACCGCTTCATGGTTTTGCTTGTAATACTGTACATTCAAATCGTGCTGCCATGTGACATATCCTTTGTCAAAGTAAAGCAAGGCATCCAGCTGTGATATCATCCATGCTAGCGTAATGTCTGCGAGTTCAGCGTCGTCGTAACTGCCACCGACGTTCGAGTGGACGCCAGGGAACCAGCATTGCTTGAGAATTTTAGGCAGCTTCTGCCCAGCTGGCTTTTCCCAGATCGTAGGAGAGAACGGTCTCCGTTGTTCGTCTAGTGCCAGAGCATGATATGCATACTCGACGTTTTCAGACACCTTCGTATCAACGAAAGAGTACTCTCCCGGCTTTTCTGGCCAAAGTCCGATGTTTGGTATTCCAAGTGAGCCTGTCAGTTGAAGCGTGAGTGGATGATTACTGTTACGCGCGACTGATAATGCGTACCAACTGTGTCCCACACACCTACGGCTTTGATTGGTATATTGAGCCTCGAGAAGCCAAGCTGCATCACCAGTTCAGCTTGACCAGTGAACCTTCTGCTCATAGAGATGACGTACCTTCTCAAGCTCCTGGGCGTATGCGGGCTCAGTAATGGGCGGTCTATTTGGGAACGGTACGTCCGGAAATTTTGAGACATAATTAGGCGTAATCTGATTCTCCCAGTCTTTGAAGATTTCGTAGAAGTGAGTCAATCCTCTTTTGGTCAAGAGACCAATACTCGAGATCAGCCCTGCGATACTTCTGGCAGTAAATGCACCCCTTGAGAAACCGATCAGGAAGATCTCGTCTCCAGCCTGGTAGTTGTTTGCGAGGAACCCATAACCTTCGCGTATGTGCTCCGATAGACCTGCACCTGTCCCGCCACCAACTACATGATCGAAGAGGTTGTTCTCGGTGCCAACGCCGGCTTGATAGTAGACAATTTGTTGTATACCGTTCTCGCTTTCGGGAAGGATGGCACGGCAGATTCGGGTCACATTCGTTGGCGTTTGAAGATGGCCACTGGTGTCCCATGGCAGGTACGAGTCTCTCACGAACCCATTGTCACTGTTCTGCGTACCAAGAGGTGGTATCAGTAGAGAGCAGCTATTGAGGGAGGTGGAATCCCTAAAATGATCATGCCACCTGCTGGACGGAGCGACTGAAAGTTATACCATCCATGTACCTGTGAAGATATATTAACAATCTACCAAGGGCATGAATCCTCGAGGCTTCAAGCGCTTTCACAGCCAGCGGAGACGAAAAGCATACCATCACAGGCAACAATCAGCCTCTTCCAGGTATGCTCTTTAGCCGGAGGCACCATATTTCTGATTACGCTTCCTTGCTGTGGATCGCTTCGTGACGTACTGAAAGAGCTGTAGGAAAGAGAAGGCTGTCTCTTCAAGAGATCTGACGCAGAGGAGAGTCTTGGCCTCCGAGAAGCAAGCGTGGACAGGCTTCTGAGGCAGTAATTGCTAATGGAAGGCCACGAGCAAGAGAATAAATCATTCAGCATGTAAGTACTGAAGAACGAGAGAGTGGACCGAGAAACGGGCATGATTCGATGAGACTTGGTACAGGACATTATTTAGACAGGCAGAGCTGATGATTTGGACAGGCAGAGCTGACGAAAGGCCCTCAGCAGCTCCGCCGGATGGCCTTGGCACCTCATGGTACGAGTCGTAGCTCAGCCAGCCTTATGCGTCCACGAGGGATTGAGGCCGAGCGCTATACTCTAAGAGAGAGAACCCGTGCTGTGCTGGGACCAATAACGGGCGGGCGGGGAAGGGAAGGTTGGATGAAGGTACGGATCCGGAGGATTTAAGCGAAATCACTCGGGTCAAAACACGTGTGGTGGAGTTCCGCTGCAGCAATCAGCTGCAGCCTAATCCGTACTCATACAGAGGTAATGCATGTGAAAGGATGCGAGGCTGAATTACAAGCACGCCGGGTGCCTCCTTCTTCTTATTTGGGCTTTACCATAATACAATAGTTGCTCATCACGACAATGACCCCATGTCGTGGAAACATCTCGCCCTCATGGCTGGCTGAGTCTGTCTAATCAGCCCATCGTTATCATCATACGATGACCAGCCTTGCCATCGCCACATTCTGGCGGACGCCTCTTCAGCACGAAGCATCAGGACTTTTTTCTCCAGTCATGGATTGACAGAGGAAGACCGTCTGATTTGTAATGCGTCAGCTCAAAAGCTCTTTCCTGAGGAGAACGTCAAGCCGGCGTTCACGCAGGGTTACTGCAGCTATACAGTCCTTGCTGGAGATCGTCAGATCATCCAATTCCGGCCCAAGAAGTACCAGCTTACTTTGAGTGTAACTGACGCGGCGAAGAAGGTGTTTCACAGCTATGCGCCGAGGACGACATTCCTTGGAGAAATCCAACCATCTGGACTGTTGATGTATGCCATGGAAAAATTGCAGGGAGTATCGTATAAAGATTATAGGGTTACAGAAGCAGCATCTATAGACGGACAAGCATGGAAGAAACACGTGCGACTAGCCGAAGACGTTGCGCTGTTCCTCGCAAGATCATGGTATCACAGGACTGACCTCCCTCCAAAGGGCAAGATTGGGTCTTCGATCGTTCCCCGATTATACCAATTATCCCAGAAGCTACCATACCGCTTCCGTCCGCGAGCAAGATCAGCATTGAAGCATATCCACAAACTCGACACCCTTCCCTGGGTACTCAACCACGGCGACATCGTGCCCTCGAACGTCATGGTTGATCCCATGACAGGCCGTCTAACCGGCCTCGTGGACTGGGCGGAAGCCGAAGTCCTTCCCTTCGGCACCTGTCTCTACGGGCTGGAAGAGCTACTTGGCACCATGACGCAGACAGGATGGACATATCATCACAGATCCGAGTGTCTTCGAACTGCGTTTTGGCGCAAGCTGCGCGCTGAGATACCGGAGCTGGATGGCAATGCCAAAGTGCTTGAGGCGGTCGAGACGGCTAGGGATGTCGGCGTGTTGCTGTGGCACGGCTTCGCATGGGACGATGGCGCTATTGATCGTGTCGTCGGGGAAGGGAGAGATGACGAGGAGATACGATATCTGGACGCCTTTCTCAACCACAGGAGGACGTCCAGCAAATCGAAGCTCTGAACACAGTTCTCAACCACACAACAGGCCATATCTTGGTCTGTTAATGACTCAGCTCAACTTAGCTCGTTAGACACTTTCAGGTCCCTTAATAGGTTGGACTCTACATATATCTCCATAAGTGTTCAACATACTTAGCTCACCTTATTGGGAGCAGATGTTATTGTCTTCTGAGGTGCCCTTTTGTGCCCCTGGTTCAGGGCTGAGATGCAATAACGTGGAAAGGGCAGATGCTGCAGCAAGCCGCGAATAGGCCAGTAATGGAAATTTATCTGCTGGAGCCCGTGGGCTCCGGAAATGGCGTTAGATTCTACTAAGCTATGTACATTTAAAGGTCAAAGCGCCCGCTTTTGAGATGCAGAAGACGAACGCCGCTGCTATGATGTGATGCGAAACTACGCTATCGTCAAGAGTATAATTTTGAGGCCGGCCAACCAAAGCCATCAAGAGTGCCTTCGAGTAAACTTGAAACCCCCTGATGAGTTACCTTTCTTGGAACGGTCCTCGATGGCTCTTGCCCTGGGTCTCTGGTGTGATGTGGATCTCTCTCGAGGTTCGTGCTTGCCGAGACGACTTATGAGTAGCGTTCTGCATTGCACGTTAGTCTTAATTAAGCAAAAGTGCTGGAAAGCGTCAAGCTGTTGATGCCGACGAGGCTTCGATTTTTCCCGAAGTGATAGTTGCTATGCTCGGCCGAATCGCCGGCCCAACTGAGCCTACAAGCCTAGACTTATCTTTCAGTACGTTTCCACCTGCCAGCTGAGGAAGAAAGGGTGTTATTGTCGCACATGAGCGGGATGGCTTGTAGTTCAGGTGGAGATGGACGATGTATGAAGGCCGCTTGAGGATTGTCGCCGCTTCACGCCATTTAGTGACTCTGATGAGTTCTGCATGTAGAGTTAGAAAGTATCAGTCAGCAGTCTCCTGAGCGATGAGCTAAGGACTTTGGTAAAGCTTGTAGCAAGTCAAGATCAATGATTCGCTACGACGTAGCACATCAGTAGTACTTGCATTGGTGGGGAGTGTACCTCAAGCTCGCTCGCATCAAAGCTTCGTTTCTTTGCTGCACCGTCGACTTTCTTGATCACTCTCTTCTTCGGCCGAATCGGTCGCGTCTCGCCAGGCTCAAAAACGTCGCCAGGCAGATCGTAGCTTGAAAGGTGGGTTTCAGTAGGTATACAGCGGAGGAAAAAGAGTAGCAATAGTGACTTACTTCCTCGTGTGCACAATGTTCAAGGAGTTCATCTCCGGATTATACTGTTGCCACTCGGTGCAAATCTCTTTGAAATGTTTAGTTTGATATGAGATATCGAGCTTTTTCGTTCCATCTGCCAGTGGTCAGTGATGCTAGGACTCGTCAACAGAAAGCTACCAACCTTGGGCTAGCTCTATGCCAATATAATATGTCGTGGTGTATATGACATGCTTCTCTTCGCCGTTCTGCCGCACTTCGCTGTGTCCATTAGATACTACCATGTTCTCAGCACCACCGTTAGCTGCAGCACTGTGCTTTGGGTCATTCGCCAAGTCCGTCGGTTCGGTCTTGATGTTCTTCGCTTGAAATTGAAGTTCTCCGCTACTCGCGGCTTCGACTTCGTCCTCGTTGGTGCAATGATGCACCCTATCAAATCCCTTGTTGAAGGGGTGCGCAATCTCAATCGAGCCTTGCGTTTCGAGCTGCGACACAAGAAGTCGGACCTTCGACTCAACAAGACCCGACCAAATAAGTTGTGCTTCTTTACTTCGACTAGCAGCGATTATACTGAGATAGTACTTGTAGCCTTGTGTGAAGAACGTATGGCGGCTGAAAAGATCCTTCCACTGGAGTTGACCGGTGAAGATCTTATCTACAATGTCCCCTCCTCGCTCCATTTCTCTGATAATGATTTTCTTCGTGGACATGGTAATGTTGTGTGTAGCACACATAGATGGGTATGCGGGTGTAATGATAGGCATGAGATGGAAGCGATCACCGTTGTAAACCTGCTGCCAGATAAGCATGAGGACTTGGCCGAGAGGAGGAGGAAGTCAACGGTACCCTGGGATTCCAGACTCTCACTTGTAGAGGCCCGTCTTCGATTGGCTTCAGCAACACCGGTTGAGGCCACGACCATTTCCCGATGATCCGGAAAAATTTGCCAATGATTACGGAGCCCGTAGCTTGTGGGTAGAGCTGACACACCCTTGCAACGAGCATAGCCCAAGCCACTCCACCCGGGAATCCCATAACATTTGCATAGATGGCTCGTCCTATTGCCTATGAGCTGGGATGCATTCAAAGATGCTGCCAGAGGGTCTCACGTTGTGCCCATAGCTTTATAGCTCGCAGAGCGTGTCTGAAAGTCTTCTGTTGCGGCACAAGCTCAAGTATCTCGTCCGTCACCCGAGTGCCATTCAAAGATCGAAGGTCCCGTTCTTCTACTCCTCGAAGCAAGCTCTTGTCTTTGAGATCTAGGTTTAGCGGAACTGACGGAATAGCAAGTCGCGAAAAGATCAAATCAATGCTTATGCCGGAATATTCAAGCTTTATGATAGGTACAAACGCATCTGGTACAGGCGTCATCTCTTGAATGGCACCTGGAGGAGCCATCGCTTGAAGTATCGGAGGGAATTCGTCGAAGAAGTCCTCGCGGGTGACATGTTTGGGAACGACAACAAGTGTGTCAATGTCCGAGCCTATGATACTTAGATCAGCGATGGGTGACAGGGAAAGTGCCACAATTTGCGCCTGCCTGGACCATAAACACCAAGGCGATAGCTGCCATAAGTGAAGATCTTTCCACCTGCACCGTCCACCGCTGTTTGAGAGAGTCCTTTCTTCTTGCTCACTTGACGTACGAACTCGACCGTGATCTTCTGAATCGACTGAAGGGTAGTTTTCCTGGTCAGATCGACGTCAGTGCCCATTGATACTCCGCCTAAGTAGATTTTGTACCTTCTCTCGGTCTCTTCCATGCTTTCAAAATTGTTCTGCCTTTTCAGCTCAGCGATGAGCGCGTCATTGGCAGCAAGCTCCGTGTCGGTCGGTAGCGCGGAGGAGATCGCAAGTGTCACTCCCCACTGACGTGCTTGATGCGCAGCCATGACAGCTCAGATCTTACGTATTGAACGAACGATCTCATGCAGAAAGTCGGGGTCGGTAGGGTCAGGTCGCCTTTCACTACTGTCATGAATCTGACCTGGCTCAAGATAAGGACTCGGTCTGTGAGACTTTGACATAATAGCACTTCATGCGTTATGCATACAAGTCGTGGCAACAAGAGTAACGTTGTCAGCGGTAATACAACGTGTGGATATTGCGCTTTGAAGTTGCGCTTCAGCTTAGCGGCGTAGGAGCTGAGTCAGCATTACACGCTTTTCTACCTTACTTGGCAAGGCATCAACAGCAGTCAGAGACAGGCATTATAGGCTTAGATAGATGTGTAACCCGACTTTCTTAATCTAAAGCTCATAAACTGGAGAAGCTTTTTTCCAGTGTGTCGAGACCATCAGCAAACAATTTCCTTAGATGGTCATCGAGCCATTTGACATCGTCTTTGCTATCGCCTGGACCACCGGCCCAGTCTGGTAGATATCGTCAGTGCTTGTGTCCCCTCAGCGAAGCATTGACGCAGGTGACTCACGGCCCCAGATACTTGGAAAGGCAAACATTTGCCCAACGCCAGGCTTCATGTTGGCAACTTCGTACTCCGAGTCCTCTGGTCTATGGGCGCATTTAGTTGATATCCGAACTAGTGGCTCGATGAATCAACTTACGGAAAGTACAGATCAGTCTTCGAAGGCAAAACCAGAGCTTTCGCCTTGATGCCCTGCATGGCTTTTTCAAAGTTCCCGTTATATGGCTCCTGGTTTGAACAGTCACCACTTTGCCAGGTCTGCAACATAACCAGCATGTTCTCCGGATCTACACACCAACACCATGATCAATCTTGGGACTCTTCGTTGATCGGCAGCATTACGCACCTTTAGAGCATGCCCAGGTTTCCCAGAAACCAGACATGAAGGACTCGAGATCTTTGAAGCCAAAATGCTTCTCATGAAGTCTTTCACGATAAAAAGCCTGGCTGAAGCCCCTACGAACGTTCTTCCTCAGTAAGTCTTACTTGCAGAGTGTACAGAAGAATTCTTCATACCATCCAGCGTATCCTCTCCCGAATGCCTTCATTCCCACCGATTTCTCTTCTTCGGTCCATGTTCTGTACTTCTCTCCCTTCACTGCAACTCCGCCTTCACTTGGCCCAGCGGATGGTATCTTTTTTGCAGCCAGCATCGCACTCTTTACGCCTTCAAGGAAGACTTGATTGTGTAAGGAAGTCTTGGCTGAGCCACAGAACGGCACTACCAGGTCCATGAAGTCTGGATATTGCGTGGCCCACTGATATGTCTGACCGGCGCCCATTGACCAACCAAGGACTGCCCGAAGATGCCGAATGCCGAAGTGCTTGCTGACAAGGGCGTGTTGAGCTCGAACATTGTCGTAGAAGGAGCACTTCGGGAAAGGTTTCGCGGTAGGGTGATTTGATGGCGAGGACGACTGACCGTTGCCGAAGAGTGCGGGAACGATGATGAAGTATTTTTTGGGATTCAATGTCTTGTCCTCTCCAATAAGCCACTCATTGTCTGATATGGCTGTTTGAGATTGTCAGCTACATCCATGCATTGCGAGGAGGCAGATATCAGTGTGTTTAGGGCTTCCCAACGCAACTGTACCCGTTGTACACGGCGTCCTCAGCGATGAGAGTCTGATACATACAGCCGGAGTACCACGTAGGGTATACTATTGCCGGTGACTTCGAGTCTCCAAATGTCTTGTACGCAATGTGCGCATCCGGTAACTCTGCGCCGCACTGCAGCTTCCAGTCCCCAAGATTGAATGTCTCATAATCCTGTTCTGCCATTGTTTCGACAATGTTCTCTTTGCTAGAAAGATCCTAATCGCAGTAATCCTGCGGAAACTTGAGCAGTTTAAGTATTTAGTCCCCTCATCACTCCACGCCCTTATCGATAAGCCTCGAACATCTACCCCGCAAGCGGTGGGCAGCTCTCCGACAAATCAATCCGAACCATCCTACTCTCGAGCAAGCTCGCTTTCTACCTGGTAGACCCAGTAGTCGTCTGTTCTAGACCAATTGGCATGATAAGCCAAAGCACTACCACTAGATATCTTACACTCCGGTTCCGTGAGCGATCTCTAGCTCCGCCGCGGCAGCAAACATTATTGATGATGACGTGAGCCGAAGGTTTGAAAACTTCGGAGGAAGGAACACCACACCAAGCAAGACGAGCGGAAGTAAGACATGACAGAGCCATTGTATCTTTAGGCTTTGGTCAATGCTACAGACAAGAGCAATCTTACGTTCCAGGTATATCCTCGAATTAAATGAACAAAATTGTCCTATTGCTGATAAGCTCTGACAAGGTACCGCGAGCCGTATCTTCTCAGAATCTCCATTTCACGGAACCTCCATCAATCTGCCGCGAGCATGTCAAAGAATTTCGGTGACGATGAGCAGCGGGCTCATGATCCCAGCGCACATGAACAGCGGATGGACTCCGAGAAATCTGTCCAGCGTAACCCTCACCCGGACTTTAGCAAGGTGCAGGCTTCAAGACCGGATTGGAAGACGGAGCTTGAATGGGATTTTACCAAAACCAAAGATCCCAATTGGAAGCTGGGGCAGGGCGGGAATGATGGCGGAGAGAGCCTGAAGAAAAAGCACGTCGAAATCGATCCTTACGCAGAGGGCAGGCCGGCCATCTACAATTACAAGCTCCTGATTTCCGGAATCATACCAAGACCAATAGGGTTTGTTAGCACAAGATCAAAGGATGGTATGTGAGGTCATGTCCAATGGCAGAGTCCTGCTGACACGGCCATCGCAGGTCAATCCACCAATCTAGCGCCCTTCAGCTACACTCAAGTCATCAATCACGACCCCCCAGTCTTCATCGTTGGCTTCGCCGGTGGCTTCGACAACGCGAAGGACAGTCTTCGCAACCTGATTGACACCAATGAATGTGTCATCAACATCATCTCCGAGCACTTCGTCGAAGCCGCCAACGCGGCTTCGATCAATGCGCCCTACGGAATATCGGAGTGGTCGATATCGGGCCTTCACCCTGCGCCTTGCACCACGGTGAAGGCTTCACGGGTCAAGGAGTCCGTCTTTTCGATTGAAGGAAAGCTCATGGAGACAAAAGAATTCGAGAGCAGGGCTACGCCAGGGAAGAAGACAGGGGTGCTGGCCATCATCGAAGGGACGAGGTTCTGGGTGAGGGAGGACGCAATAAACGCGGATAGGAACATCATCGATCCTGCTATCCTAAGGCCGATGAGTCGCTTGGGGGGAATTACCTACGGAAGGACCACAGAAGGACTGGAGCTTCCAAGGCCCGACTTCGATGAGGCGACCAAGCCGGAGGAAGTTAAGTCCCTCATTAAACCGAAGGCAGAAGGACAATAGATTTCTTGCTTTGCATATACGACCATTGATAGACGATATAGAAGCTATGCTTGAAGATCGATCTAAGCCTGGTCCCTGCCTTGGGCTTGGGGTCAGAATCCCGATGATCTGTGCTGCAGGTCGCAAACAGCGCCACGAACCCATTACGATACCCATCGTCAACGTGTTATCGGTGATGCGGAAGCCCCATTAGGATGGTTTCTTCTGATCCATTCTCTCTGACACTCAACCCCAACAGGGCCACACGCGAACTGTCGGCCAATGGTATGTGCCATCAACTGGATTAGACGTGATGAGAGAATAACACTGGTGAACTGTCGAAGAACTTTTCATCGTTATTACCTTACCCTAACGAATTGATATTCGTAACGATTAGTCCAGTAGCGCATACTTGCCGTCATTGGAGCGCAACAACAACGAGGCACGCGGACACATTGAACCCTAGATCTGATACATTCCCCTGCACCCCAGTAATGTCCAGGACCAAGTTCTGAGGGTCAGCCTTTTGGCACGTTCTAGGGAGCAGTTTCAAGGGGAATGCCGCGAAGTACTTTGATTCGCTCCATTCCATTATGTAGAGTAGCTGACTTCTGACATTGGGGTGGGGATGGGATGGCGATGGCTCCTTCGCTTTGTTTGCAGCGTCTGCCACTCAGTGTCTGAATCGGCCTTTCACCGACAGGCCGTGACAGATACGGTAGTTGCGGAATCTGATGGAGCAAATTGCAATTCGCGCGCTCATATTCTGTCGTCGGACTTGGACCCCACCATTCCGTGCCACTCTTACTGTTACTTGCCCTCGACTGCGATTCTTATCAGATGTGTGGCATACTCCATGACCAAGAAGGTGAAAACCTCTGCCATCCAGCAACGGATCGTTATTTACTGGCAAGGTGCTCTACCTGAAATCCAACCAGCTCGTTCTTACATGTACTCTACCTGTAACTTGAAGTACAGACGACAAGAAGCCGCTAGGACATCTCCCGCTTTTTCTACATCACTCAGCCGCAGGTGCCAAGATAGAGCTTCTCAGCGGGAGCGCCATTGCACCGCCTAAGCCACCCAAGCGCTCGTGCGGTCGAAAAGAAGATACACCATCAGGCTCCTGTATTCATCTGACATATGGATGTGATGAACTCAAGATTCAAGCATTTTGGCTTTGGATCGAAACGTAAGTCCAGCGGCCACGTCGCGACACATAGCACCCTCGCACCACCACAGCTGAACGGAACTGCACACACCCCTCCTCCAGGCAGCAACTCTTCTTCCACCAGCCTTCCTATGAATCAGAACCAGAACCAGCTTGGTAGACCACCGAGTTACACGTACAATCCCAACGCGCCTAGACCAACAAGTCCCATGCCACCTGGCGCTGCACATCAACAGCTACCACATCAGCCACCACCCATCAACACCGGAGCATATCCGCCACAAGGACATCCAGCAGGACATCCAGCAGGACATCCGACAGGACACCCGGCAATGGGAGGAGCACCGCAACCGCCTGGATATGGAGGAGGCTACGGTCCGCCAGGTGGAGTGTCTGGTGGTGGTGGCCCGCCCAATGGGATGGGTATCTATGGTAATAGAGGGTCAGCGGTAGAGGTCGAGGGTGCAGGAAGGAGTAAAGCACAATTGATCGTTGGCATAGATTTTGTGAGATTACGTCAATAAAGAGAAGTCGCAAGACATGTTAACTGATTGCGGAGTCGTAGGGCACCACTTTCTCAGGTGTCGCATTTGCATTCGCCACGAACACAGAGGCCAAGGAAGACATTATTACGGAGTGGCCAGGTGCGGGCAACCAGACCAAGCAAAAGGTACGATTGCGTCGAATAATTCATGAAGGCTTCCTGGGAGATTCTCTGACACCATCAAGATCCCAACAGTCCTGTACTACGATCAATACCAGAAGGTTGTAGGATGGGGTCCAGACATCGCCGACGCTCTAGCACCTACCGGTTATCCCAAGCCCGGCGTACAAAAGGTAGAATGGTTCAAGCTCCAACTCATGCTCTCCGGCAACACATATATCGACCCAATCAACCTGCCACCACTTCCACCTGGTAAATCCGAGATCGACGTTGCGGCTGACTACCTCTTCAAACTCCGGCAAGCTATGAGGAGTCAGCTGCAGAAAACCTTAGGAGAAGTCTTCGCTCGAGAAGAGCGCAACATCCGATACTTTCTCACTGTCCCTGCCATCTGGAACGATGCTGGGAAAGCTGCCACACGTGCCGCTGCCATCCAAGCGGGGTTTCTAAGAGATGAGAATGACAACCGATTAACTTTGATCACTGAGCCGGAAGCTGCTGCCATGTTTTGTTCCAAGACTGGTTTACTAAACCTTAAAATCCATGATGCAGTCCTGATTGTCGATTGTGGCGGTGGTACCGTTGATCTGATCGCATATGAAGTCGAAGAAGAAACGCCGTTCACAGTTGCTGAGTGTACTGCTGGATCAGGCGACTCGTGTGGTTCGACGGCGCTCAATAGAAATTTCAGCAATATCCTTCGAGCGAAGATCCGTAAGATGAAGCTGCCCGATGGCTCGAAGACGGCAGGTAGGGTATATGCGAAGTGTATCATGGATTTCGAGAACCGGATAAAGGCAGATTTTCGGAACAACGGCCAGAAATGGGCGGTCGATGTTGGTATCGAAGCCGAATTCCCAGAGGCTGGTATAGAGGAAGGCTACATGACATTCACCAACGAGGAGATCCTGCAGTGTTTTGAGCCCGTGGTAAACAGAATTTTGGAGTTGGTAAGGAACCAAATCATTGCCATTCAAGCACAAAACAGAGCGTTACAGGTAAGTTAAAACCCTGCCCTTGTCTATGGCTGAGCTGATCGTCATAGAACGTCCTCGTCGTTGGGGGTTTTGGTGCCTCAGAATACCTTTTTGGCCAGATCAAGCTCCACGTTCCACCACAATTCCAATCGAAAGTTGTCCGTCCTATGGATTCCGTCGCCGCTATAGTCAAAGGCGCCGTCACAGCCGGTATCACCGAGCGTGTCATCACATCTCGTGTTGCTAGACGTCATTACCTCATGGCCACTCTGCAACCATTCAAAGAAGGACATCACCCAGAGCAGTACCGAGTACCAAGCTTAGACGGCAAGGACAGGTGCAAATACACGCGCCAGATCTTCGTGCAAAAAGGGCAGAGGGTGAAGATTGGAGAGCCGGTGAAGGTGTCTTTCTTCCGGCAGGTGGCGCCCGGAGCAACGTTGATGTACGAGGACATCTTATATGCATGCGATGAAGATGTTTGCCCAGAGTACACCAAAGATCCTCGTAAGTCCTCTCCAGATAGATGCGTCGAATCCCGCTAATATACTCCGCTTCGTTTGCAGGTATCAAGGAAGTCGTGACACTAACCTCAGACCTCTCACGGAAAAACCTTGAGAAAGACTTTGAGAGAATGGACACGCCACAAGGAACCTTCTACCGCGTTTATTTCGACATCTACCTCACGCTCGACGGCAGCGAATTCAACGCCGAGTTGGTCTGCCAGGGCGAAGTTATGGGTCATTGCACAGCTAGATTTCGATAAAATATCGGGACTTTCTCTTCTCTTCTCTTCCTTCATCTGATACTTACTCGAACAACTGATGTTTACGACCTATTAATATCTTGGTCTGCAGCTTCGAGGGTCTAGCAGCAGGCGGCAGGGCTGGTCTCTAATCGTTTCTTGCTTTCTGTCGATGGGTCATTTACTGGGGTCGAAGATACCTCTGCATAAATGCAATAAACGA
>JAABUP010003983.1_pt1 | contig 24993 bp, 24 predicted proteins | sample 5559201 | NCBI WGS metagenome assembly JAABUP01 (sample SAMN10711887, study PRJNA513373) | rock metagenome | isolation source: Antarctica rocks | place: Antarctica
ATTCAACCTCACCGCCTTCGGCGGCGCCATCACCAACGCCTCCCTCTCGGACTCCCTCAACACCGCGCCTGACCTTACCATCTTCGCCCCCAACAACGACGCCTTCCACGCCCTCGGCTCCTCCCTCTCCACCATGTCCACCGCCGAGCTCGCAAACGTCCTCAACTACCACATCGTCAACGGCAGCCACCCCGTCGGCTACACCTCCAACCTCATCAACGGCACCCAGCTGCAAACCCGCCAGGGCGGCAAACTCACCGTCACCTTCGCCTCCAACTCGCTCTTTGTCAACTCCGCCCGCGTCCTACAGCAGGATATCCTCCTCTCCAACGGCGTCCTCCACGTCGTCGACAACATTCTCGACTACAATGCCACCAAAGCCCAACCTCAGCCCTCCCTGCCCACCCAGCCGGCCGTGCTACCAGGCAGCACGCTGAGCGGGAACGTGGTGCCGTATACCGAGGATTTACCAAGCTCAGTCAGTTCATTTAGCACTTCGGACCCGACGCCGGGGGCGAGCAGTTTTGGGGTTAGCGATATTGGGAGTTCGCCGAGCAGTACGAGTAGTGCGGCGAGTTCGAGCAGTACCGCGAAGACGACGAAGAAGGCGGCGGGGAATAGGGTTGAGGCGCAAGGGTCGAGTATCGGTATCGTTTTCGGTGCGCTGCTCTGGGTTTTTGGCGCTCTTTGAGGCGGGGGAGAAGGTGAGGACTTGGATGGGGGTGGTGTTTCAGGTAATAGCGATGTTCACGTTTTCCATTTGGTCCACGGTATACAATCTTCCCCAGTCATCTATATCCGTCCTCCTGTTCTCTGATCGTACGAAGCGCGGCGTTCGCAAAACCCCTGGTATAGAAGCGGTGGATTCTTGCATTGTGGATACCTGGGTCAATAATCTTCGATTGTTTGCTCATAACGCAGAAAAGCCCATCTAGAAGGGAGATGTTAATAATACATAATCTATATAGCTCCACCCGTCCAGTGTCTTTTCGCACCTCCACTCTGGAGTTGATTTCCAAACGTTGATAGCAGCATGGGTCGGAGCTCGAAGCGCAAAAGGGGGTGGGACAAGGTGTTGTGTATAACGTGTGAAACGGGTATCTAGATGGCCATTCACGAGAACATTGTCGGAAACCGCAATATGGGTTTCCACTGCGCAAGGGAAGTAGAAGAGCATTCAACGGGTATCCTAATAGCCACTCGAAGTAACCACTTCATCCTACCTACCTAGTATGTCGGGGTATACACCCAGAGATCCATGCTCACAACGCATCCTCAAACTCCGCCTCGTCCTCATCTGAATCCTTCTCCGCCACTGTTCCCACCGTCGCAGCAGCCCCAACTCCGTTCGCCTCAAGCTTGACCTTCTTCGTCGCAGGCCCCTCCTCGTCCTCGATCACAAGCTGCGATCCCGCAGGTGTCGACGTACCCGTTGCAGGCGCGCTGCTTCCTGACTCGCTCTCGAGTTCCCTTTTGAGTTTCCCGTTGACCAATGCCTCTTTCACCCCGTTGACAGTGGCGGATATTGAGCTCTCTGGCGTGGCCACTGCTTCGCCTCCGATCCCCACGTCCTCGAACTCATCGTCATCATCATCCTCTTCGTCTTCCTCGTCCGCCTCCCGATCCTCCCGCGCCTCCTTCTCCTTCTCCTTTTGCATTTCCGTGTAATAAGCCGTCAGCTCGTCATCCACTACGATGCTGCCTTTCTTCTCGTCTTCCTCGGCCTTGAGCAAGTTGGATCCACCGCCGTTGGTCAGAGATTGGCGGTCTTTGTTACCAAGATCGGTTTTCTCACCCGTGACGGTGGAAGCGGTATGCCAAACCGGCAGAACATTTTGCGCGGCAATTTCGGCTTTGCGCCGAGCTTCGGCTGCCTGTTCGGCTGCTGTGCGCTCGGAGCTTGTGGTAACCGAAATCTCGAGGGGCTGGATCACGGTTTGAATAATGCCCTTGACGGCGGTAGGGGGGGCTCTGCCGGGCTCCAAGGGAGCCGTTAGGCGAGTAGGGTTGATGTCTTCGTTTCTTTTCACAGGGACGGCGACGGAGAAGGCGGTTTCGAAGTCATTAGACGGGATATCCTCGGAGTCGATCTGCTGCAGGAGTTTCAGTAGCATTTCCAACTGACCCATGAGTTTGCTTTGCTTTTCATGCCCTGTTGCGTCTCCGGCGGCTCGCTCGTCTCGCTCGAGGATACCGTCGCAGCGGTGGCAGAGGAAGCCCATGGGGCCAAATTTGTCAAGGACTTCTAGCTGAGTCCATTGGGATTTGCAGCGAGGGCAGTGGTAGTCCTTCTTTTCTTCACTGGGTTTGTACATGTCTTTGACCTTTTGGGTAAGTTTGAAAATGCGATATTTGATGGCATCGATAGTGGCGTGAAAGTCGATGTAGTAATAGTCTTTATTGATGGGCCGCTGCTGGCCTTCACGAGTCTCTTGGCGCGAGTGTCTGATAAGAAGTGAGCCGATGTCAGGCGTATCAAGAGAGGAAGGACTGACACTGCCAAAAGTCTGTCCTCTCTCAACTTCCCGCAGAGCTTACGAAGGTCCTTCTGCTGCATGCCCAGAAGAAGCGCCAGATCCTCGTTAGGAAGACTATGCTAACCATTTCAGGAACACCCTACAATAGTGACGGTGATCTCTACTAACGCTGAATGTATCATCAGAGCATCTATCACCAGCACATGTCTCGTCTCGTAAAAGGCTCGCACAACGCTCCGGATGAGAGTCTTTGCAAGGTCCATAGCTGGTTATGCTGGATATACCGTAGGATTGACGCAAAGGTGTTGCGACAGCGGCAATACCTAGGTAGGTGCCTAAGGAATGTAGATTGAAAGGAAGGGCATCGTCCACCTGGCCACAGCTATCGAGCTGAGTAGATGGGGAAGATGGAATAGAAAATAGTCAACGATAGTTCTGCGAGATCAGAAGTAGAATTAGTAGAACGAGGTACAATTCCAGTGGACCGGCGCTGGATATTGTGTGGGATGGAATGCGATGGATTACCTCTGCCAAACCACCTCACTAGAGAGTACTGTACGATACGCCGACTCGGCTAGCTAGCGTGAGCCTCAGCCCTACTCGCCCTGCCGCTTAGGTAACTCTCGGACCCGCTATTAGTCGTGCCAGTACTCCGTTCTTGATATTCATGTTACTTAGTCCTGCAATATGGACGACACGAGTATGCCTTCAGTTCTCTCACAAAGCGTTGAAAAGGCAGACCAAGCCTCAATGGCTTCTCCGCCTTCACCAAAACAACCTAGGACAGAGAACGGTCATGGGGAGGAGAGGTTTGTACGTGGAGGGAGGGGTGGGCGTAGTCGAGGAAGCTCAGGAGGACGAGGAGAGCAAGGTGGACGCAAGAGGAAGAAAGATATGGGGCGTGCGGAATGGAGGTGTGTAACAACGATAAGCCCTGGTCTCTCCCTGGACTAATTAATCAAGTCGCAATGCAGTCGATAGGAGAACCCGAAACGAGCAAGCTGCCAAACGTCGAAAAACCGACGGTGAGGTAGGGAGTGACCTACCTATCTATGCCACCCAGTTTACGAAGGAAGAAATCGAGGGTCAAGTCAAGCAGCCCAAGCGGAAGGTAGCAGTCTTGATAGGATACTCCGGCAGTGGATATAAGGGAATGCAGCTGTAAGCAATCGCTAGATTAGGAGATCTTTATGGAGTTACATGTCCTGATCAAACACAGGAATTATAATGAGAAGACTATTGAGGGTGACTTATTCGCTGCCATGGTCGCTGCTGGAGCAATCTCGAAAGCCAACGCCGATGACCCGATGAAATCCTCCCTCGTTCGGTGCGCTCGTACAGATAAAGGTGTACATGCTGCTGGCAACGTCATCTCTCTCAAACTTATTGTGGAAGACGCCAATATAGTCCAGAAGATCAACTCTCATCTATCACCCCAAATACGAGTATTTGGCATATCAAGAACGAATAGCAGCTTCAGCGCCTATCAATTCTGTGACTCGAGAATATATGAGTACCTAATACCGACTCATTGCTTTCTCCCACCACATCCTGAGAGCTTCCTTGGAAAGCAGATAGTAGCGCTTGCTGAGGAGGTGGAAGATCTTGAGGGTTTTCGGGAACGGCAGAGCGAGGTCTTGACGTTTTGGAACAAGGTAGAAGAAAAATACATCAAGCCCGTTCTCGAACAGCTTGATCCATCCACCCGATCGTTAGTGCTACAAGCTTTATATAGTTCAGGCATGGAATCGTTGGAACCAGAGTCATCAGAAGCGAACGACGTCTTGGAGGGGAACGGCCAGATCCGGCCGAAAAACGCAGCCAATCGTGGTATGGACCCTGAAAACAAAGGCACAGTAAGGGCCGACAATCCTTCGAATGACAAGGCCACCCTGGAGCAACAAGACGCTCCTTTGGAAACCCCGGTCTCACCTGACAGCCTGGACTCTGAAATCAGCAATAACGCTTCGAAACCCTCTGATACTAACGAACCATCTCCCCTCGAGACCGCCATCAAATCCCTCAAGATCGCATACCTCACAGCCAGAAATGCCTACCGCATCGAGCCTACCAGAATTTCCCGCATCCGCTCCGCCCTCACCCACTACATCGGCACTCACAACTACCACAACTACACCGTCGGCAAGACCTTCCGCGACGCCAGCGCCAAACGCTTTATCCGCACCTTCACCGTCTCCGACACTCCGATCGTCTTCAACAATACCGAATGGCTATCTCTAAAAGTCCATGGGCAGAGCTTCATGATGCACCAGATACGTAAAATGGTGAGCATGACCGCGATGGTTGTAAGATGCGGATGCGGCATGGAAATAATGGGAGAAAGCTTTCGCAAAGAAAGAATTTGTATCCCGAAAGCCCCGGGGTTAGGCTTGCTCCTGGAAAGACCCGTATTCGACACCTACAACGAGCAGCTAGAAAAGTTTGGACGCGACAGCATCGACTTCTCAAAACACCAAAAGGAAATGGAGGAGTTCAAGCAGCGCGAGATTTATGAGAGGATCTTTCGCGAGGAAGAGCGCGATCACACTTTCCACTCATTCTTCGCCTCTATTGATAATCTCACGTCCACGCAGATGCTTTACGTATCTTCTCTGGGCATTGCGGCTACGAATCGAGCACTGCCTGATGCCCCGAAGGCTGTGGATGTGGAAAAGGGTGTTGAAGATCTGTCTTCAGATGATGAGGCTGTTGATGGGGGGGAGGAGTGAGGGTTGGTAGGCAGATTTGGACCTTAGTACAAAATCATCCAGTAAAATCCCTACATGGCTATTGGCACTTAGTGTACTTAAGCTACACATGCTTACCGTCTATACAATGCTTCATTACCATGAACCGCTTGTCTACTTACAGCTTGGCGCAAGACAGGCTTTCGCTCGTTTATTCCACATAGCTCAACGGATCAACCTCTCATACATACCATCATTTCTTCTACAGTACTCTCCACTCCTCGCACCATCCTGTCAAACCAACTCGCCCTTCAGACAAACTACGACATTCTTCTTCGCGAACCACGGAACAACACTAAAGCCAATCTATCCTCAACCGCCCACAACGACTACTCCACCACGCCCGTAAACATCTCCAGCCCGATTCTAAAAACCCCCCTAATCTCAAGTATCTAGCCATGTGGACAGGCTCATGTTCCATACCTCTTGCTTTTTCCCCCTTAGGCTAGTTTGGAGAGCCGGATGGCGAATCGTTGTACATATTTGACAGAGATGGGGATGATGCTGCTTGCGGCTCTTTTTTATGAGGTTGCGGATGGGGGGAATTACGAGATGAGCTTTTATGTTGGCCGTTGGAGATGGACAGGGTTTGATATAGGAGATCCATGACACTGAAGCATAAGGTAAGTTCGAACACCTCGGGAGAACCAAGCCCATTCGATTATGTCTCTAATCAACGTTGTAGACAACATCCCTTTGAAATTTCGGAGGACGTAAAACGTTGATTAAGAATAAAAGAAATAGGGGGACATGAATTCCCGAGAAAATGAGTACAAGGAAACACTCCAAGACCTCAAGCTTGAATTTCCTACAAGTCTCTCTTCCCAAACCCGAATGCTCATGCCCAAATACTCTATTATTTTCCTCGTTTCGCCCCTGTAACGCCTTCCCCAGATGCTGGCCTTCAATGAGGCATGTCCTTCTCTTACGCCTTGCTCAGTGCTTCTTGGTCCCGTTGAGTTATCGCTATTTTCCCCCTAGAAAAAGTCAATCTGTCATAATTTTCGTTTAGTACGCCGTCGCTATGGGTGGTTATAATCAAGGGGATGCGATTATGTTTTCCGACTCCGAGTCGGTCGGAAGATCCGAGTCTTGGTTGTTCCATGTGTCTGAAAATCAATTTTAGTCAATGTTCCGAAAAGGTGCCTTGTTGAGGGACTAACCGGAATTTGCCTCGTCTGCGTCGGAAACGGTCAATTGCTGAAGCGCATCAAGAATAGCTAATAGAGAAAGTTAGCGAGGTTTGCAAGGTTAGAACGCTGTATAGGGACCTACTTTCTGCTTCTATGATCGAATCATGGTCGTCTTCGCCAGGATCCGTCGAATAGTAATTTTGAAGACAGTGCCTGATAACCTGGGTCACGTTCTCCACATTTTTGTTCTCAACAGGTTTCTGCTGCTGGACAAAAACGTCCTGTATACGCTTAACGCATGCTGCGCAGAGCTGTTTAGCAACGCTCTCGAGTTCTTCTGCTTCTTGCTCGTTATCCATATTACGGTGGTCCCGATCAAATACAAGTGTCCTCAGTAGCTCAATGGTGCCGATTCTGACCGGTTCTTCCCAGTACATGATCAAAGCTGGTGCCCAGCGTGGTATGTTGTGCAACACCATACGATGAAAGAACTGTGGATTTCTCTGAAACCGAAGATTTTGAATCCGACGTGCTTTGACGAAGAACTCCAAGTGCTCTTGGCCCCCATTGAGGCCTATAGTCTCAACCTCACTAGCGATTCCCAATATCATGTCCTTCGCGCTGGCTGTATGAGGACACACCTCGCAGAAGGTAATCGCAGCCGAAAGGAATGGGCCAGCCAATGAGGCAGGTTCAATGTTGACACCGCTCAAGATCGTTTTCGAGATATCTGGAAACAAGCCAACCTTTGGTTCTGCGAGTACCATCTGTCGAACGATATCATTTACAGCCACGGGGTTTTGATCTAAGCTGATGATTTTTTCAAGAAAAATCAAGGTCCTCGCCCTCCCATCTACCATTCCAAACCTCAGGTAGCTTTCTTCGGCATGTGTTAATCCCATCTTCCCATTCACCATTGGACGGTCTTGATGTTGAATATCTGACGGTTGCCGTTCAAGATCAATCCGGGCCAGTAGATCGCGAACAAGCTCGATAAGTCTGAGGTAAGAAAACCTGCGCCCTTTCTCGAGGAGGCGAACATAGCTCACATAATGTGGGAATTCCCTCCTTAGTCTATTGGCTTGGGTATTCTCGATGATGAGTATCTCTAGGCAGAGTTTCAGGAAGTCCTCCCGAAGCACTACGTGAGATTCAGGCGCGCCCAGATTAGCCATGTCAGTCAGTAAACCGAAATAGTCGTCCCATGCTCGAATGGACTGGTGCATGTGCACCCACAGCTCTCTGAGACAGCTCACCATATCTTGAAAAATCCCTTGGGTTTCAGGCAAGTTGCCGTCGGTCAGATCACGCTCGATTGAATCTACGTCAAAGCCATAAGTTCGGGTGTCGTGCCTGCGAAGGTATCGTAACCCGGTCATGATCATCTCAGAGAATTCTTTGCGGACTTTAGCATGCGGACACCTGAGAAGAAGGTTGCGCAGAGACTGCTTGTGCGACACCACCCAGTCCAAAGCGATTTTACAGCAATCAGGACAAGTGCCAATTACCCTTGAGAGCGATGTCAGCATTGTGTCAAATCCTACGCAGTCTTTTGTCCTTGACAAAACTTGATCAAGCTGGTCCAATGCTAGCCAAATGGCTTCCTGCTCGATAGAGTGGTCATCTGAGCAAGTGCCTTTCGTGACGTGGCGAAGCTGTTCCAGTAAACATCGCGCAAAAGCGGCGTGTGCAGGATCAAAGAGACAGTACTTGCGAATAAAGAACTCATTCTGTACCGCTATCGACTTTACAATGTCCAGCGGGATCGCTTCTTTGACAGGAATATCGATTGCGGCAGGGTGATGTCTTTCAAATTCTACATCCATAGCAATAATCCGCTGGTAGAATAGCATATACGCGTTCCAGGCTTTGGGGAAGCACGTCGACGAGTAAGGGGAAGCCTCACCTTCGCCACCAAAGCATTGATCCGGAATGTTCTTTGGATTAAACCTAGAAACGTCTGTGTCATTGAACTCGACCCAGGTCTGACTTTGATGAGAGTCGACTGGCCGCTCTCGAATATATGAGTAGTAGTGGCCAGACTCCGCAGTCCCACTGTGCACGAGGATGCCCACGAGCTCAAACATGTCAGACGAGGTGGGCACCTTCGAGCCTTTAGCGAAGTCAACGTGATATGGCGCCATGTCGATTTGCTCTGGGAATTCGAATCTATCGTTAATCTTGTTTCGCATACCGGTACTGATGTCGTAATCGAATCGCTTCAGGTGGAATATCAAGTTATCAGGGATGTCCTTGAGGCAAGCCCTGAATTGCGTTAGTAAACCTAAGCGATAAGGCTGTAGAGACTTACCTCTTGACAGCATTAACGTAGGAGCCACAGGAGGTGCAGGAGTATTTGTTATCTTTGATTGGCAGTTAATAGAGTGCCTTTGTAATACCTTTCATTGTTGAGGATGTACCTACCGCCTTCCATAACTTCTCCACCAACGTAAGCGTTCAAGCTCTCCATCAGATTTGCTTTCCCTTGAATTTCGCACTGGATAGCTGAAAAAGGTTCTATCCGTTCGGAGATATGGGGACATTCTTTAGACTTTATTTGCTGCACGATTTGGCCTCCATAGAATCTTTTAAAACGTTTCTTCCCTTCATCGGATAATATCTGGCTCTCCCATCTATCAAAAAGCAAGTTGTAGAATTCGTCTACATCCATCTGTACGGAGACGTCGATGAGGGTGTTTTCGTAGTTGACGACGGAGTCTGCGATGCCTTGGGTATCAACTGACCTAAGTATGCTCTCTTGCATGAAAGCAAATAGTTTCTTCGTCTCCGATAGAAGCCTTTGAGACGAGTTGCCGTCGGCAATGTTTGTATTTAGTATGAACCCACGGAAGCTCACATTCATGAAAAGCTGGGTGAGTATAGAGTTCATATAGCACGTGTTTGAGAGGTTACGTAGACCTGGATACCCAACCGGAGATCGTATGCTTTTCGAGCGGCTGAAATTCCAATTCAGCTCGAGTTGGTAGTCTTCTGAGATTTGAGCAATACCCCACGTCCAAGCGTGAGAGTTCTCCTCACCTTGGGGCAGCAGTTCTCTGACAAGATTCAGCAGCCTCTGGTAGCCTATGATGTCGTTGCTCAATGCCAAGATGATAGCGTAAATTTCTTGTCGAGTTTGGCTGTGGAGTGTCGGCACTCGATCAGTGGTCGGTGCATCACCGGTCGGAATTGCGATTTCTGGGAAAAGGTGGGCGCGAAATAGTCTTTCCGAAAGGGTATGGCTGGGATACATTAAAACACTTCGTTACGGAACATAGCAGGATGGCAAACCTAATCTTCTGCGTCTTTTTTGATGACTTTGTCAGCTGGATGCACCAGTGCAGGAGTCCTGATATGCCCAAAACAACCCAATCAATGCTTTCTCGACCAGCGAACTGTCCATCGTTAGTGATATATTTCGATGAGCTAATTATCCGACAAACCTCGGTATGTATGTGTTTCAGGAGCAAGTCGCTCCATTCCTGAATAAACCTGTCGAGTTCTAGGTGTTCTCGATTGACATGGTCGATTGCTCGAAAAAGACATAGAGTAACGTCGAAGAATTGTTGCGACTTGTCCCCATGCTTGAGGCTCTCAGGGATGATGGCAGCACACTTCCCCCAAAAGTAGAACACGAAGTCTTGAGCTTGTATGTTTGCAAGCCTACTTTATCAAGTTAGAACTCGCAAGAAAGTAAGGACTCACATTTAAACTTACGTTGGCAAACTACAACAAATGCCTCGGATAGAATCTGCTACACCTTGACGGATTTCTTGTCTTGTGTCTTCAATGAGTAGATGTTGTAACGGTATGGAACTTTGATCGGTGCGCTTGAAGTAGATCCAGACTTTGCTGCAGTGTAGAGACGCCTCAAGAATAACGGCAAAGCTCTTCCGCACCAACTCAATTCCCAGGTTGCTATTCGTACCCGACTGCGCGAAGGTGATGAATGATAGGAGACGTTCGACTAGTGCTGCTTCATCTGAGAAAAATGTACTGGAAACTTCCGGTGAAACGGCTTCTATAGAATGGAAGGTGTTAACATTTGATCGAGAGAAGACTTGGCATGGATACGAACCCTTTAAGAATGTCAGCAAACAATCTACTAAGCCTACTGCGGTCGAAACGTCAGTCCCAGCGTCGATCGATGTACTTGTTTTTCCGGCGCCTGTCAAAGTAAGAGCTAGAAGCTGCACACCGTGACATACGAAAGCTTCGTTTGTGGTGCCCTGTAACACGTTAGTGAGGTTCATTGCTCGTAGTTTTCTGGGGCATATGCTGACATTCCGTAGCTGGTGAACTAGACAAAGTTTGAGCGCGTATACAGAGTACAGTATCTTGAACTGCGAAGTTTGAGGAAATGCAGTTTCCGTCGAAACGTCCTTTGAACAGACAATTTTCGTAATGTTTGCGTGCGGCGGAAAAGCAATCAAGAATTCAAATACCTAGAGACAATTAAACTTGGGCTGATCCTGTCGAATTGGTTGTACTATACCTCTTTCGCGAGCATCTCCTCCATGTCAAGAAGTTCATATAGTTCTGAGAAATGTTCCATAACTTCAACTTCCAAAGGCCTAAGCTTAGGTGCAGGGCCTAAATCTGGCAATGACTCGGCATCATGGGCTTTCTTAATGATAAGAAGCCCTTTTTGGTCGAATTTCATGTCTCGAAGCGTCAACTGCGAACTACTTGTAAGATCTATCCTTTGGCCTCCTGCAATGGCAATGAATCTTGAAAATCCTGTTAGCTTGACTAAACGGTGGGACAAATCGCCAATGGTCTCAAGTTCGCCAACATCAATGGAATGAATACCAGTGTTAGTACCACCGCTGAACGATTGGTAGCGAATACGGATGGTATCGCCCTTGATATGCTCAACATCTCGTGGGACTTGCAGCCTCGCGGGCGGGAACGGGCTGTGCAGAGGACGACACCGTACACCCTGGACGAATTCCCTTAAAATCAACAGAGAGCGAGTAAAATTAAGCCGCTGGACTTGAATTTCTCCTTCGGACGCCACGATCACCATCGGTTCGTCCTCCCCACTTGAAGTACCATCTGTAAATGCTCTTAATTTGGAGGCAGCTCCAATCAATTGGCGGATGCAACGTTCCACTAGTTCAATATGCATTGCTTCAATATCCACTTGTGACGTAAACTGGATTCTTGGAGAGTCTAAGTACAGCGCGACAAGCATATAGATGGTCTTGTGCTCAATGGTATCCGGAGGAGCGACGAGAGATAAGTGCCAGAGTAACTCAGTTCCTATGGTTCTGATCTGATGCTGCTCTTCGTTTGCCCGTGAGTGAGCCAGTCGTGACTCATACTGCGTAACTTGCTCCACAAATGACAAGATTCCCATCGTAATAAAGAGAGGATTTAGCTGTGGGAGGTACTCGCTTATGCAACGGTCGATGAAACAATTCTCTGTGACACAGACACGAGAAGCTCTTCCAAGCATATGCCATGCAGAGTTTCGAGCTCGATCACTTAGTGCTCGGGGACCGAACATGACGTTCCAAAGCCGTTGCCCAGACTCAGGACTAATAGTGTCTGGAATATGGATAATGATAGATTGTAACAGTTCCAATCGTACCGTCAATCGTTCATCAAGTGTGTGAGAAGCAGACGTCGATCGTGGCTCGGTCTCGATGATGTGAGCGAATTCCTCAATTATGAGGTTCGTGAGATCTGAATGCCTGGACAACGAACGGATATCTTGCTCGGGATTATGTCTGAGAAGGGCATTCAGAGCTGAGATACTACCGGATGAGAAGCGAGTCCGGCAAGCAACGTCGTTGATGCATTCCTCGTAAATATGTTTCCTATCGGCGTCACTAGGCCCAAGAGCCAGAAGATGCTGAAGCTGACCAAGAGCAAATTGGTTGATGTCTCTTTTCTTGTGATATGGAAGAGATTCTTCAGCCGCAGACTGACGTACTAGTCTTATACACAGGTTATACGGTGGCATATCCATCCTCATCTCAGACCGCTGGTCTCTCCAAGTGAGCTTGAGCCGGTCAAGAAGTCGGTCGCTATACATGATCATGCTGGGATCGAATGCATGGATGGGTAGTTCGTCTAGCTTTCTAGTTAGATAAAGCACCGTGGGATATTGCGAGAGGTGTAGAATCCCCTGTAACATGGCGAGTATTGCATCGACGATTCGAGAATCCTGACTGGTAGCCACTGCTTTCCATATAGCATCTGAGGTTGCTTCAGTGTATCTGTTGGTGATAACCAGAAATCCAACAATGTTTGGGCAACGTCCAATCAATTGTGAATGGGACTCGACGCCCACGAAATACTCGACAAGTTTATTGGTGAGCAGAAAATCAGACAGAAATTGTGCTACTGGGTGAGCACCTCCGAGCCTAGAAGGCTGGACATATTTCCGGAAGGCGTCCACCAGCTCTAGTTGCATAGTTTCTACTCCTTGCACTCGTATCTCCATTCGACCTTCCGTGATACACTTCTTAAGAAGCTGGAATTTCCAAGCAAATTCGACAATGATAGTACGATCGGTCTTATTGAATTCTTGCATCACGTGAAGCTTTTCGCGAAGTATAAAGGCGGCCAATTGTTCGTCTGCGTGAGCTATACTCATCAAGAGTTGTGAGAGATGTAGCACAAAGAACTGGCTTGTCTCAAGTGATAAGGCTGGTACTTGTTTGCTGACAAAAGTCTGGAGCGTGGCATCGACGACCTGAAAGAGATCGAAAGCCTCGGATGGTAGTTGCTGGAAATTGTGTGCCGAACTGTTGAACCCTTCATCGTCGCTTTCCTGCAGCAAATTGTAATGTTGCATCAGGTTAATTACTAACTTGAGAGGTGGCCAAAGTTTTTGGGTCACACTTGATGTTGCCTGCGATCGATCGAGGAGACCCTTGATTATTTGTGGTACATAATGAAATCCGTCCGAGGGCTTTTGTACGAAGCGATACATGATTGTTGTGACCGTGGACATGAAGTCGTATCTGTACGTATCGTGCAGTGATTTCCAAAGTGCGGATCCCGTCGACGAAACAAGATAGCTTAAAGAATTGAGGTAACGCTGGGCTGTTAAATCTGGAACCGCTTTGAGATCATCGGCGTAGTCCTCTAACGTCTGGCAGTCTATCTGCGCCATTCTCGATGCCAGGCCTGCAAATGCAATAAGAAAGCTTTGGAAGTGTTGGAGGGTGTTTGGATTGTCGTCGGGTCTCGGTGGCAGTACCATAGCTGTTCCATATCTTGAGCTGCTGATGCTGCTTAGCTCGCCGAAGACTCGAATAGGATTAAGGACATTCACCTTCGACGCACAAGACTTTCGATTATACTGGGGAGGTCTTCCCAGAATTCGCGCTCCTCGAGGTACATGCTCCACCATTGGGAAGTGTGTGGCTCCGTGGTTTGTAAGTACATTTCGATCCAATCAGCAAGTTCCTTGAACAGCCGGCCATCCTCAAGAGAATCTTGAAGGTCATCAGCAATTGGTATTATCAATGTGGGGAGTCTATGACTTACTCTTTTCGAACGCCTGGGCAATCAAAGCGACAGTCTGCCGTAGATCTCGGGTCCGGTCTAAAAATGGAAAGGCGTCTAGAAGAGCACCCTGTGTATCCTTGGCATCCACCAGGCTCACCAAAGGCCTCCATCTCGTTTCCCCGAATTCCTCATTCATGTCCTCAACTTCAGCAATCTCTATCTCCGGGCTCCGGGTGGGAGAGGACGATACTGAAATAACATTCGAGGAGGGAGAGTCATCCTTCCGAGGAGATCCTGCCCGCCGAGAAACGGATGAATCCCCTCTGCCTCGCGACGAGGCCACGCCAGCGCCATTGGTAACAGGCAAGGGCGGTGAGCTCCGCTGACCGCGATCTCGGACATTTATGGTGACTTTACTTGGCGTTCGATCAGCACCATGTAAAGAGTTCTCTTGCTCACCAGCCAAGGATGAGCTGTCATCATGTGCTGGTAACAGGACATCTTGACTGGTTTCAGTTCCAGATGGAGTAGCTGTTGACCTATCGGCGGACATGCTGGTGTGGGCCAGACTTCCGCTGTCCAGGCGTGGTCGTTTCCTTGTAACGGATGAATCGGCGTCTTCCATAGGATTTCGACGTGGTGGGCTAGGCCCGGCAGAAGTTGCACGGCTGGGCGTGCACGGTGAACCTACCGAAACTGATTCCATTACATTGTTCTTGCCAAGAACACAGAGTGTGAAGAAGGAGAACGAAACGGAAGCTGCGGACGAAGAGCGAATTCAAGCCGAGCAAAGCTGCCTCCTTGGGTAATATGGTGGTTGCCGTTAAACAAGTCTCAGTGCTGTAGAGAAGCTCGGGCGTTGAGGTGGGCGGATAAAGTGATAAGTGATGGATTGGTGTACGACAAGGATGAAGGTGTTAGGCAGAACACGCTACCGTATCAGGGCACACTAGCCACTAGCTTCAATACACCAACACCACGAGGCTGCAACAACAGTGTGCTCAAAGTGATTTGCAGGGTAGATCTTACTCTCTTAATTGAGGTGTATTGAGGTAGGCTGCTAAGGTGTATTATCATCTCGACATAGAACACCTCAGGAGTCTCAGGAGTCCGAAGTGGCGAGGCAGGGGTTGTATGGGTGATTTTTAGTATCAGTGTTTGATTGAAGTTTGTGCGTCATACGCTAAGCTAAGATAAGATAGTGTCCGTGCCATCCTGGCAAGTCCCTTTCACAAGCCAGAGACGAAAGCATCACGTGGGTAGCTTATGTACTCCACCTTACCGTACCTGTCGTAAGTTTGTCCAAAGACACACCTTACCCTCAAAAAGATATACGCTGCTTCGCATATGCTACATCCCTTTGCTATGTACTCTGTGGTTCATTACGGGAGGACCTAGAGAACAATGGTTAAGAAGAACCAGTCAGAGGATCTCGCAAAGAAACCAAAGCTCGTTTTCGCGCTGGAGACACCTTATACGAGAGTGAAATGGTATACCTGGGGCACATCCTTCCTTTTGGTTGTCGACTAACTTGAGCGGTAAGGCCGATCTTATCTGAACATGATTCTACGGTTGCTTTAGAATTGCTCGCTAGGTCTGTACTTGTTGTGCGAGTCCCGCAAATGCTCTCTTCATGTGGTTGCTATGAAGTCCCATGGGTCCATCTGGTTCATGGTAATAAGACATCGAGAAACCGCTGCTTTGGTTAAAAATCTGCTGAAATTACCTCTCATGCAAATGCATAATCTCTTAATGCACTATCCTGTTTGTTACAGTCCCATTCCGGGTTCTAAGTGCCATGATCATTAACTGACTGAACATTCCGGAGCGGCAAGTGAAGAACCTTGCTGATCGAGACTTTCCATTGTAGCTTGCTCAGCCCAGTCGGCGATCAGCGGTTGAGATATACGAATCGCTCACAAGGCAAACGAGCGAAAAAGCGAAAGAGAGACGGAGTACATGAAGAATCAAACACAGAGCAAGAGGTGAACCTTGTCTATCACCAGCCATACGCCGTAGACACATCACCAGATCTTGAACTCCTAGATTATTTGACTGTTGGCTTCAACTCGACAAACCGCCATCTGGAAGCTCTTGCGACCTCAAGACATTTCATGGCCACTCCAGGCATAACCTGCGCAGTAAATGAGGCACCCACAGCCCACAGCAATGGTCTTCAGACTTCTCCCACGACCAAGTCGCTTGTGGCTGTCTTCGTCTCTCGCTCGGATCAACCATCTATCATGCATTCCCATCTTCCCATGCTTATTAAAGCTGCGTCACTAGCACCAACATCATCTCAAGATATCAAATTAGTGGTTTTACCAAAAGGAGCCGAAAAAAGATTGAGCGCTGCCTTGGGAATTCCACGTGTTGGCATTGTCGGCTTGATGGACGGAGCACCGGCCGCTTCTCCGTTGATGGATTTTGTCAGGAAGCACGTCCCTAAGGTAGAGATACCGTGGCTTGCAGAAGCCGAAGCTGGCGGATATCTTCCTGTGAAAATCAACATCATTCATACCACGGCACCAATCGTATCGAAACAGGCCAATAAGACGCGAGCGCCCACAACAAAGCAATAGCACTGAAGCTCGCCAGCTCAAACGAGATTACAAAATAGATCTTCAATTTTTCCATCGACTGGACGACATTCCTGCTGCCGCAAAAGCATTGCGTGGACCTCGGAAAAATCCAAGGTATCCATCATAACTTTCCGTACCCCAGATGCATAAGGCTTCGCATTCAAGGGCCTTAGATAAAACACTGAGCAGTGTTCGGATCACTAGCTTCCGGCTTTCAGGTCGGCATCCGGGTGGTTGCGTGAAGCCGTATGCCTGTAACGTTACGTTACTTCTCTGGGATAATTATGTTGTCTTTTGATGTGGAAATCTATGGGTTGAGCATGGTAGTCTCCCCCAGCTCTCCAGAACGTTCTTCAGAACTTCGAGGAAAACTAATTTCTGAGAAAGCAGTCGCAAGGTCTTGGGGGATGTTAGAACTTATGATATCAAGCTTGTTTCGGTCAGCATACTCACGTAAGAGGCAGTACAATGTAGTATGAAACTTCTACGGAATGTTGTGAATATCCTTCCGGCGTGAAGACCTTAAACTTTTCGCCAACCGTAATGTACTGTAGCTCTATGGTCCGTAGCATAATACCTCAAAGACCGTTGAGCTACCCGTACCTTTTCTTCCTTTCGACCAGAGTTTTCTTATCTCGGATGCTTTACATTCTGAGAGGCGTAATTCTATGTAATCGAAATGATTTCGAAGTCAGTGACTATATTGACTTGCATAATGTTATGTCGAAAGTCATAGTCTCAATTGACAGATCTGCTTAGCAACAAGCACCTGTGGTAGACGTGCCATACGAAGAACCAAGGCTTATAGCCCTCCCTGAATTGCAAATGATGAGATGATAAGCACAAGGACGTTGATTAGAGCCCAAAGAAATGGGATAATAGTAGACATTTTGAATGACCCTGCATCATAAACAGCACCAAGTCTGCAACCCATATTAGTGTTCCATATTCTCAGCTACTACATATCGAGCTTTGGACACACATTAGACCTACGACGCTACCAGCGAGCACCGCTTCCACGCCGGCCACCAACATATATACTAATGGCACTATCCACATAAGCTTCCAATTTCGCCATTGCACAGCAACGGCATAAAGGCTGGCAACGATGTGGGAGGCTTCGAAGATGATGATTGTCCAGAAGAGCGTGAAACGCCAGACGTCTTGGCTGTAGTAAAGGTACTTTGGGCGATCAAATCCTGCGTTGGACTTGATAGGCCAGTACAACGATGGGAAGGGCGGTGTTTGGTATCCAGGCGGCACTGCTCCTGTAGTCCTGTTGCTCATTTTTTACTTCGCCAACTGATGAACTTTAATGGATAGCACTTGAAAATGGCACGCTTCGTGGGAAAGCTTCGCGCTGCAGTTTGGAAAGCGCGGTTCATAGCTGTAGGCGGAATTGATTCCCCTACGGTGGACCTCGGCTTCGGTTCGGTAGCAATGGGTGATGCCTCTCATAGCAATACACCTAACACAAGGGACTCGTTCGGATAGCAGGGCTTTGCTGGACTCTTAGTTGTAATGGCCACGGACAGATCATTGGCGACCCTACTACGCGCTTTGCAGGGCGGGTCAGATGGTCAAGATGTTTCAAGGTGTGATCGTACAGCCCATTGATTGCTTATATTCAATCGCTGACTTTGAACAGGTTGCTAGGATCCGCAACGACTTTACTCACGTTACTGTCTAACCCGTTGAACGTCACACTTCTTACCTCCCAGTTACTATCCGCTCCTGCTATTTGGCATCGCCCAGATGGGCTCCGCGCTACCATCCGTATCCTAAGCATTTTCAACTCGGCCAGTCTGCATGTACTTCAGCAAGAAGAATCTCCATCTTTCCAAGAGTCGCTTCCAAGCAGTACGAGGCTCGCTAAGGAGGAATGGGTAATTGCAGTAATCAAGGGTGCCGATGACCGATCCCCAAGGTGGAGACATCTCCTCGTTCTTGGTGGGCTACTCCTAGGCTTGGAAGGACAATACCGGCAAGGATTATCGGCATCTCTGCGAAGGATTTTGGAGAATGCTACAGTCACGGCTCTAAATCTAGCACTGCAAGAGGTTGAACTTAGCGATGAGCTAGCTGCAAGCAGTATTGCGGTAGTCCTGGGCCATATCTACGATATTCTAAGTCCTGGCCATAGAGCCGAAATCGACTATGATTTGCTTCTTCCAAAATTGGTGCAAGGTCCCTACTTTTCAAAGGAGGGACTTCACTCAGGTTATCTCTTCAGTACCATGGACGCTGATGTTGCGCAAGCTAATGGCTCAAAGTTTGACTGGTCAACTAAGTCGTCGACCTTTGTGCAACTACAGCGAGTGGCATCTGGGCCATTAATAGCTTCTCTGGGATCTCTATCACGCCTGACTGCTGTTTCTGTAGAGAAAGTGCAGAACGTGGGTTTGTTGGCGGTCATGGCCGATGATCTATCAGCTTTCACTCGGTCACTTTGTATTCAATGGCGGCAAAACAAGCTTTCCGAGATAGATGTCACTGAAGAGGCAACCTTTTTGAGCGATGAAACCTTGAAAAACTCCGTGCCATTGTTATGGCGAGTACTAAAGTCAAGTATGTTTGGCATTGTTGTTATCTTACGATCGCTCCTTGGCCGAGTGATAGGGGATGTTAGGATGCCGCTGGAGAGAGGTAAATAATCCAGGCCATATCTGTCTACAGTGGAATGACAATTGACAACTTTTAGCTCCCTACGTTGCTGTGCAATCACTTCAAATTCTTCGGGATCTATACTTTATCTCATCCCGCCTAGGGGCTAATGCCTTCGCCCAATATACATTTGTTTATCTAGCAGCTCTCGATATCCTTGCCCAGTACCCGGTCCAGGCCGAGGCATTCCTTCGGGATGTACGGCCAGCAGAAGCTGGACGAATTCCACTGCACCCATTAGATCGATGCCTTGACCTCTATTTTTTAAACACTGCCGAGCATTTCACGCTTGTTCTGACTACCCAAGTGAACGAAGAGCTTTTGATTGCGGCGGCTACCCCTTACTTGGGTGTAGGCGGGGATCAGAGGCTTCTGGAGATCTTTGAAGCAGCACATAGCACAATGCTTGCTGTGCTTGCTGCTCCTCAAAACTCGGATCTTGTTGCAAAGTATATCTACACCTATGTAGATGTTCTTTTCAAGGTCGGTTCACAGATTTGTTTGTGGTGTTATCAGTACCATGTACTAATGATGCCCGGCACAGGTCTTCCCACAGAATCTTTCCTCCCGGCAGTATCGGATGGCTATCAAGACCCTGATTCGCATCACATCGCCGCCCTCTCTTATATCTCAAAGCCAGCCACTTTTGCCATCTATTGTTCTCGAACTTGTTCTTCAACGCGTAGGATCTGCGTCGCCGGAACCCTTACGTCAGATTTCCCAAACGCTCGGACTTCCCGGCAATGCAAGTGAGGAACCTACGTTGTCCGAACAGTCTGTCTTCATCATGACCATGATTGATGCACTGCCATATCTACCGACCGATACTTTAGATGAATGGCTGCCAATAGTGGCTAATACCCTTAGAGTTATCCAAGACCAGAACATGCTTCACATTTGCAAGACAAGATTTTGGGAGGTCTTGAGTAGCGGAGAGATGGACGTGACCCGAGCTGCACAAGCTGTGGCCTGGTGGACTACAAAAGGCGGGAAAGAAACGGTCTTGTATGGAGCCGGGGAGAGGGACAGAGGACCTTTCATGAGCGGAGCCTTAGGGGAAATGAGGAAGCTTTGAGCATAAACTCGGTTGTTGCCGAAAGGTGGCAATGTGGCGCAGGGCCTAGGAAACCGTACGCAGTACCTATACTGTACGATGGTCAGTTGCAATTCTCAACCTCCCAGAAAGGTTCTTCACATTAATTGCACCAACCATCTCGGTACTGGTCCTACCGCAAATAGTTGAGGTCTCAGCGACTTTACACTCTGAAATAGCTGCAATAGCGACGGTGACAGCTTTGCAAGACGGCTACATGGATGACAACACAATGCCAATTCAACACAATCGCGATGGTGGTTGCTGTGGATCCACCGAATGCGCTATTCAAACTGTGAATGATGGGCAGTGCCCATGAGTCACGACTCAGCCAAGGAAGGTGCAAACAATTTTATATAAAGTTGAAGGGACTCTAGCCTTGTCAACAGTAGGTTTCAAGGCACACCCGACCTGTTGGCAGTTCAAATGATCAACATCGCAACAAAATGAGCTTTAGCGAGTGTTCTCAAACAGTTCGCCTTTATCAAGTGTTGTTGAATCGGATATACGCCTTCTCTGCGAATAAGCCTATAGCCGGGGGCTGTTCTAGGCAGCAGCGATGTGCGTTGATATAATCTACACATACGACTGTGGCGATCATGAAACCGACCAATACATATGCCTTCAAAATCTTGATGGTCCTCGTTATTCGGAACAATGTCCGAATTGGGGTGGTATCGAGTACGAAAAGAAAGACGGCCAGTGCAACAAATGTCTGATGTATCCGATACCAGATCATCAACCAGAAACAGGGGATGATGAGATATTTCCAAGGTCACCACAGCACGGGGCCCACCGGCCGGCGGGACATGAGTTTGGAGCAGGAGAGCAGTGGACACCACAGCTTGGGGTGCTCGAGCACGGAACCCAACAGCAGACGTCACCACAAAAGCCAGCTGAACAGCAAGGAATAGAGCAGCGGCCAAGATCGCAGCACGGGTCACGTTCAACGGTACAGCGTGGCACTCCAGCGCGTACATCAGGTCACTCAGCAAAGAAATTCTCAAGAAAGCCACATCGTTCAAGAGATGAACAAGTGCAAACACACACCCATTGGACGACCGAGGAACAAGCACCGGACGGAAGACGAAGCTGGCTGTGTAATATATTGTGATGGTACTGACTGGCCAGCGAAGAAGTTTTTAGAATGTTTTTTGCAGAATTGTTGTATTAGACTGCTTTTAAATTTCCAGCATTGCTTGCGCAGTTTAGCGTCTTTCTTCTGGGGTATATCCATATAAATCCACACAGGGGTACTCCTTCTAATATGCCAAAGATCCAACGCTATGCTACCAGATGATACGCTATTTAATGTATGAATGGTATCCCAACTCTTGTCCTCGCCCGGTACCGCACATATTCCTCCCCGAAGAAACTGATCAGTAACTCCTCTTCCCCTGCACCAAAGTCAGCATTTGCCCAACGCAACTTCAATCTCTAGAGAACAACTCACTCACGATCCGCCTACTAAAGAACCTCCACAGCACAGCCGCATACCCAACCAAACACACCCAATTCCCCAGCACAACCTGCGTCCCTAATCCCCACCACCAAAACCCAAAGTAGCTCGGATGCCTCAGCCACGCATATATCCCATCCGTCACCAATTCATGGCCCTGCTTCTTCGTCGACTGCACCAGGTGATTAAAGTTACTCCCCGCGTGCGCCATGGCCATCGTTCGTGTCGCCTGCCCTACAGCTAGCATCACGAACCCCACCGCTAGCATCGGCATATCCATCCACTCGGGTGATAATACCCTCCACCCCGTAAAGAAATAGTGCCGCAGGAAGAACTCCGCAAACGCCATCGTGTGCGCGATGTTATACGCGCTCCCGTTCTGGCTCAGCAGGAACGCGCTCGTGGTTGCAGCGGAGGGGTTGTACCGCGCCGTGGTCCAGTATTCTAGGAAGTGGAAGAGGGCGAGAGCGGAGAGGAAGAAGGGGGGCCGCCATAGGGAGGAAGAGAAGTAAGTTGCGAACGCGATGAGAGGGATGGAGCAGCCGAGGAGGAGACCGAGTGTGAAGGCCCGGAGGGAGATGCCGGAGAGGGATTTGGGGCCTCTGGGGCCGTAGGTCGGATCGTGGGACTGGGGGGGTGATGGTCGGGAGCTGAGTTCCGAGGTGGAGCTGGGGGCGTGGCCGTTTGCGTCGGAGGAATGCGAACTGGGGGCGTCGTCGTTGGCTGCGTGGGCTGTATGGATTTCGAAAGGGTCGCGGCGCGTAGGGTTGGTGGTAGGGGTGCCAAGGCCAGGAGAACTTGAGGTGGCCATTTTCGAAGCTGGGAGAGGTAGGTCTGCGGCGGTGGTGACTGGTGAGTGCGGAGGCCGCGTGTGGTTCACTCATAACTATAAGTCGCAGATCTGACAGACGGGACGGGCCGAGGATGTTGCCGTATGTACAGTACAGTACTAGGTAGGTACAGTACGGAATACATTGTACAGTATACGTAGTTAGGGCAAGAAAAGACGCTAGGGGATGGAGGCTCGTCGTGCGTTTATGAAACAGAAAAGTGCAGACGACGTTTTCTAGGAAAACAAAAGACACCCAAATATTTCTTATTGGACGTCTTTTGCTGGCTAGATGGAAGTCGCGGGAATTTAACCATTCATCGAAAGATGTTGATACCATTGTTGCAATAGGTCCCATTTTCAGTTTCCAATGTCGCGCGCATGTTTTGAAGCTTGGGTTTGGAAAAGTGGTCATACACTGCGAGAAGTCCAACCAATAGCTTTTCTATGTTGGCACGTCGATTTTGAGATACGCACCTGTTGTTACTGAAGGGTAAGACTGCTACTGGGCTCGATTGAGAGGCAGGGGGTATTTTGGCACAAAACAGAGGTCTTCTTTCTTTCGACAACAACCGGCAACCATCGATACAAGCCAGGCCAGTACTCACACGAAGACGGAGCATAGCATCGGCTCATATACATCTCTTAAATGTGCTATCATACTCTGTCTCGCTCAGTCACTCAAAGATAACAGTGTCGTTGCCGCCTGCTCTGGGGCGAAATCATCATGGCTTTCAGAGTTTATGTATGAGAAAGCACCAAGGACTGGCTTCCTTTCTTATGCTATCTCTGCTACGTAGCCTATCTTGGTCTACTAACTTGGTGTAGATTGGAAGCTATTCTAACTTCGCTTCGCAGGTGGAGTTACAAGAACCGCTGTGAATGCTAGAAATAATGATTTACCAGAGATTCGTTGGGGAAGCAAAACCATGACCCATAGGTGGTGTGGTATCAAAAGTTATCCGCGTGACATATTTCCTGACTCTGTGATCCCTATAAATCTTCTACAAATTCAAGCTTTCTCTCTTTCTCCTAGATACTCTGTTTCATTTCTTCAAACTGCAACAGACAAATAGGAGTATTCGTTTCTCGAACAGGGCCCCGAAATCAGGTTCAACATGTCTTTCTACGAACAGCCCACTCGTGCTAATCAGGAGCTCTTTGATGTTACCAGAGATCTTTGTTCAGGTGGGCTTCAGGTAGATCGGGGGACACCGTACCCTTGTACCCAAGAGGACCTAGACAGCTACCGACGTTTTCCGCGTGGGAAATATCATTGGGGTCCTATGAGGGCCAATGATGCGGTTTGCCGACTTATAGAATTTCTACTGCCTACCACGAAACCTTCCAGAAAGGTCCTCAGCGCTTTCGAACGTCTCCGAGCAGGTGCCAACATGAGGCATAAGGCGCCCGACATCGTGATAAAAGCTTTCAGAGACCTGGACACTGCGTTCTTCGGTGGGAATCTAAGTGGCAATTGTCTTGTTTTCGTAAGCATGAGTTTCAATTCAGAATAGCCGACCATGAACGGCATATGAGCTTTGACAGGTTATTCAGACATATTCGCTTCTCAAACGTGTCTCATAGCCCTAGATGTATCCTACCAAAGTAATGCTGACTGTGAAAATATTCATAGTGGAAAGGTGAACGTGGTGTAAGCGTTGATCAACCTGGGGATTGTACCTCTGGGTATACAATGGAAGAATCGCCTGGAAGGGCCTCCATCTCCCTAAATTCCGAGCTTATCCTGAAACATCGGCGGCCAGTGCCGGTCGATCCCTTTGAGACGATCTGGATGGTGATGTTACATGAGATGTGTGTAAGTGTCCAGTCTTTGAAGGGCATCAGCAATCTTAACTCTTTTCCTGTCAATGTACTGAAATGTGACCTAGCACGCCTACGGGATCATTTGCTGTGGGGATTTTCCTGGTGATCATGCGTTGCATTTCCGCATGTGCGTAAATGCTGTTCATTGCCGAGCTCGGAGTTATGTGGGCATACGTGCAATCTCTGCCATCGATGTGGCACGAGGTCGCTATCGCTTAGAGTGATGCATCATCCCATCCTCTTCTATTGAATATTACTAGCATGCCGCTCTTGACATCTGGCCAATTGCAGTGAGGCTGTAGACGAAGCGAATGGGAATTCAACGAATGTATGGAAGCCGCTTCAGTGATATATGTTTTCTCCTTTCATTAGTCTCACAACACTTAGATCTACTCACGGTATGGAAACATGAATTGCAGAGACAAGGTGTAGCAGCCAAATCTGCCAATTAGGATTTGCAAAGCAAGCGCCTGTTGTTGATAAGGTACCTTAGGCATGCAGGGCTGATCAGGTGACCCACATATACAAAACCTGGGCTGCAACAAATCCAGCTTTGATGCTTCTCTCGTAGATGTTCTAGGGTGTTTTCCAAGCACCTATGTCGATGCCGAAGTCTCTGACAATTTGGGATAGTTAAGAGTCCACAAGTTCTAGGCTTCAGGAGCCTAGATCCAGTATACAGCCCACAAGTGTAGTGGGAGCTTGGGAACGTGCA
>JAABUP010003984.1_pt1 | contig 24990 bp, 39 predicted proteins | sample 5559201 | NCBI WGS metagenome assembly JAABUP01 (sample SAMN10711887, study PRJNA513373) | rock metagenome | isolation source: Antarctica rocks | place: Antarctica
CTGATGCGCCCGCGCTTGAGCTTGCGCAGCAGCGTGTACTCTGCGGCAAAGTCGTCCTCGTCCTGGCGCGCCTCCGCCTGCCGCCGCTTGGCCGCCGGCAGCCGCCGCTCCTTGGCCGCCTGGCCGCCCCCGGGCTGCTTGGCGCGGCGAGTGCGAGCAGGGAGGCACACCAGCAGAGGCGCTCACCACAACGTCTCAGCTTCCAGGACGACACCCTAGATGAGGTCGGGCTGTCTTTGTGCTGTGACAGGGAGTGTGGATGCACACAGCGACCTGCTCATCAGCCCCTACAGTGCAGGTGCAGCAGCCCCGGCATCTCTCCACGCCTGACCTCAGCCGGGCCTCTGAGGCATGCGCGCCTGTCGCATCCCGGGCGGCGGCGCGGATGTCGACGCGCCCCCCCTCGAGCGCGCCTGCGCGTCTGAGGCCGCCACGCGCCCGCCGCCGGCCGCGGCGCCCGCGGCGGCCTCCGCATCGGCCGCGCGCTGCGCCAGCTTCCGCTGGCGCAGCTTCTCGCGCGCGCGGTCGCGAAACTGCCGCACGCACCAGGCTTCTGAGTATGGTGCGGATGGCTTTGGAGCCTGCATGCGTGCTCGGCGGGTGCTCTTGATGCCTGTGCATTGCCCGGCCGTGCACTTGGCGCCGAGTGCGCTGTGTGCCTCAAGGTGCCGAGAGTCAGTGCAGGTACCCACAGGCAAATGACTCTCATCATGCTGACGCCTGGCATCGCAGGCGCTGCAGTGCCCATGGCACCATGCTGACGCCCGGCCCACCGTCCTTGCTGGCGGCCCCGCCACCAGGTGGACGGCCGTGGCTGGCCCCCTCCCAGGGCAATCACCTACTGAGAGCCGGAGCTGGCCGGGCCGCCCGGTCGGCACAGGCGCGCAGCAGGGCGCGCGCGGCGAGCGCCCTCACCTTGACCGTGCCGGGGTTGACGGGCGAGGGCGCGAAGCCGGCCGCGCCGGCCGCGCCGCGCAGCTCGGGCATGCGCGGCAGGCGCAGCAGGCCGAGCGCAGTCGCCAGGCGGCCCAGGTCCAGCTCCTTGGCGCGGAAGATGAAGCGGCACTGCGCCGGCAGAGTTCTCACACACGACTCACTGCATGCGATGCGCGCCTGGCCCGCCGCGGTCGCCAGTGGGCTGATAGCCCGTGGATGAGGACTTGGTGCGTGACCCACTATTGGGGTGACACTGCAATGCCCAAGTGGAGGCTCTGCCCGTTCAGTGCCTCACAATACAGCGGGACAATCCTATACATCGGAAGCTGGGATCACAGACCCTGTAACCTAGTCAGCACACAGACCACACCCACGACTTCACCGCTGCCTGCTCACCGACCAGCAAGCGTCGCCGGGCGCCGCCGGGGGCGCCGCCGCGCACCTGGTGCTCCTTGTAGCCGCGCACGTACGACACGAACGCGCGCGTGGCGCGCTCCATCACGTCGCGGTCGGCCTCGCCCAGCGCGCGCAGCGGCCCCGCGGTCTCCGGCGCGGTCTCCGCCAGCGCCTCCTCCACCGTGGGCACCTGCCGCCCAGTTCGCCCAGCTTACCGATTGTTACCATCCGTCTTGTCACCACTTTGTCAAATGCCGTCCTGGCAGCATTTTTTCCAGATCATGCATGCACCACAACCACCCGCATGTGCTGAATGCTTCTTCGTATACCTGTCACTCTGCGCGCCGCCTCCCTTATGGCCTCGCCGGGCGCGCTTGCCGCGCACACGGGCCCGCCGCGTACCAGCACCGCAGACCCTGCACGGCAGGCTGGCCCACATTAAGGGCAGCGCGCTCGCGCGCTGCCGGGCGGGTGGGGGGCGGCACCCGGCGCAGGCGCAGGAACTCGACGTACGCGCCCTCCGCGGGCAGCAGCAGCGCGAGCGCAGCGCCCGGGCGGCCCATGCGCGCAGTGCGGCCGACGCGGTGCACGAATGCATCGGGGTCCTGCGGCGCGTCCACCTGCACCACCCAGCCCACGTCCGGCACGTCCAGCCCGCGCGCCGCGACGTCCGTGCACAGCAGCGCGCCTGCGCACGCGCGCGAGCGTCAAGGGCGCCCTACCCCTTATTCCAACCCTAACAGGATCCTGCGGCGCGTCCACCTGCACCACCCAGGCCACGTCCGGCACGTCCAGCCTGCGCGCCGCGACATCCGTGCACAGCGGCGCGCCTGCGCGCGCGCGCGCGCGCGTCGCGGGCGCAGGCGCGAGGGCGCAGGCGCGGGCGGCGTGCGCCTGATCAACAGGCTGGCGCGCGCGCTGCCCTCGTCGACCGGCAGGCGGTCCGTATGTGTTCAGCGGGCTTTGCCGTCCCGCTGCAGGGTGCAATGAGGTAAGGGGGTTTTGTCACAAGGCGGCAAGCGCCCCGCACAGACATGCGGACGGGCCTTCCTCGACACGCAGACTCACGCCCCTGGACAGGCTTGCAAGCTCTTCCTCTGGGCGCGTGCAACCTACGGTAGCACAGCCTGAGGGGTGCGGGTAGGAGTAGGCGGTGCTGTAGGGTGTGCCACCGTGGATTGCAAGCGCCCAGAGAAAGAGCTCACAAGTCTGTCCAGGGGCACTCCTGCCTGCACCCCTGGCGTGCGCCTGCGGGGCGCACCCCCATCCTGGGCGGCAAAGGCGGCCAGCACGGCCTCGCGCGCCGCCTGCTTCATGCGGCCGTGCAGCGCGGCCAGGCGCAGGCCGGCCGCGGCGGGCAGCCGCGGCAGCGCGGCCGCAAACAGGTCCACGCACGCGCAGGTCAGGAAGTAGACGATGACCTTCTCGCGCGCGTGCGCCTGCGCGGCGCAGGCATCTATGGTAAACGTGTTGTATCATGTTGAGTCGCGATCGATTTGACATGCCTGGTTCTGGCGCGCAGAGCGGTGCCGGCTCGAACGCGCACGCCTGTGACGCGAGGGCTTGGCCTCAACCTCTCGGCCTCATGGATGAGACGCCCGCAGTGCAGAGGAGCAGGTGCAGCAGGTCGCAGCACGTGTGCGCCTGCTGGTGTTGCAGCACACTGGCAATCTCATATTTTGTCCACCAGGCAGGCTCCAGCATGCGCAGCGCAGCTCCACCCGACCGCTGCACCCTGTCTCCCCACACACCGCAGTCCACCGCCGCGCCGCGCCTGCAGGAAGTGCAGCAGCTGGCCCAGCTTCTGCTCCGGCTGGCAGGTGCGGAACGCGATGCGCAGGCTGCTGGGCGTGCGCTGGCCGGCGCCGGCGCTGGCGCCGGCGCCGTCCGCCGCCGGCGCGGCGTCTGCGCCCGCGCCCGCCGCCGGCGCGACCGCGACCGCCACGCGGACCGGGTTGCGCAGGCCCGCGCGCGCCAGCGCCTCCACCGCCTCCGTCTGCGTGGCCGAGAACAGCCCTGCGCCGGGGCCGCAGGTCTCCCGCCGCTGCACACTTTGTAGGTCGGGGCTGTCCAGTACTCGACAACGCAGCAAAATCACAGCGTACCCTGCTAGACGTCACCGACCACATACGCCCATGCACCACGCGCATGCAACAGGCTGTCCATGCTAAACCAGCACAACGCTCACGACCAGCGCAGGTACACTTCAGCGGGGGCGCGGCAGGTTAAGGGGCGGATCTGCCGCTGCGTGCATGCCTGCCCTGCGCTCGGGACAGCGCAGCTGGCGCGGCCGCCGCCGGGGCGCGCGCGGGGCGGCACCGGTGCGGCGCTGCTTGGGCAGGCGTCGCATGACGGCGTCCAGGTGCGTGCGGAAGCCCATGTCCAGCAGCCGGTCCGCCTCGTCCAGCACGAGCACCTCCAGGCGCCGCAGGTCCAGCGCGCCGGCGCGCTGCACCAGGTCCGCCAGCCGGCCGGGCGTGCCGACCAGCACATGCGCGCCGCGCGCCGCGAACGCCGCCACATCCGCCAGCGGGTCGCTGCGGCGCTCGCGCTTTGTTACTATCGGTGCATACCCCAGTCCCGAGAGCGAGGGGAGGCGCATGGGCCACTCAACAGTACAAAGCCCTCCGCTTGTTGCAGGCTCTCCAGCCATGTGTTGGTTTGCTGAGAGCAGCCTGCCTGGCTCCGCCGCTTGAAGCAGTCTTCTTGAAGCTATACAGAGAGCAGGACACATGTCCGCCCTGAAAAGCGCTGGCTCCGGCGGGCCGAGGCACGGGGTGCGCACGTGCCGCCGACCAGCAGCATCGCCTGCAGGCCCGGCACGCTCTGAACGAAAGGCTGCGCCACTGTGAACGTCTGCCGCGCCAGCTCCCGCGTCGGCGACACTATAATAGCCCCCACCTGCAGCGGCGGCAGTCGGCAGTGCTCAGCTCCAACTCCTCCCTTATGCAGAGTGCCTCCCGGCAGTTCAGCTTTTGCACAAAGCAGGAAAGGTAGGGCAAGCCAGTGAGAAGCAACCTGGTGCTTCTTCAGCTGCTCATCCAGGCGGCGCAACTTCTCCACAACAGGGACGACGAAGGCCAGCGTCTTTCCAGACCCGGTCTGTGCGTCCACCGCCACGTCCTTGTTGCTGGCAAAGAGCGGTATGGTCGCCTCCTGCACGGGCGTCGCGCGCTCGAAGCCCAGGCCGGCCAGCACCGCCAGCGTTGGCGCCGACAGCTCCGGCATGTCTCGAAAGCGCTTGGTGCCTGCCATAGCCCGTGGTCTTGCAGAGCGGTTTGCAGTGCACAACTGGTTGCATTCAGACCTGGCGCACTGGCCGGGGTCAGCCTTAGCCTGCTTTCCTTGGGTGTCCCTTGACTGCCTCGAGAGGGCGGCATTATGCAGCACCCCCTGAAGCACGCAAGCAGCCCAGTGCTGAGACGCCAGGCCCTCAACCTTTCTGGTCGGCGGTGCCTGTTGCGCACAGGAAAGCTTCCTCGTTACCAGCGGCGCTGCATAACCAGACCCTCTTTGAGGGGGCGCTACCAGCTCACAATGGCCTACAGCACCCGCTGGTCCGAGGCGCTGACTTCCGACCTGGACCGTATGGCGTCCAGGAACGGTCTGGTCGCAGTTTTGTGCGGCGCTGCCGCGGGCTTTGCGGCAGGCGGCCTGCTCGGCGCGTGGCTAGCCACGCGCAGGCAGCGCGCAAGCACGCCGCAGCCCCGCCCCCTCGCACGCATAGCGGTGAACGACGGTGCATTTGAGCCGCCTAGCGCGCCGCCGTCAAACCTGGGCTCGCTGCCAGTCACGCCGCGCGGGACCGACGGCGGGTATGATGAGGACGCCGAAGTCAAAATGGTCCTCGTGGTCAGGAGTGATCTGAAGATGGTGAAGCCCTTCACTGCACGCCTGCGTCGCCCAAGCTGGCGTCTCCTGCTGCACCCCGTGCCTAACGGTTGCTTCCTTGCTGCAGGGCAAGGGCAAGGTGGCGGCGCAGTGCTGCCACGCGACGCTGGGCCAGTTCAAAAAGCTCTGGAAGAGGAAGGACCCCAACCTCAGGAGATGGGTGCGCCACCGCACAGGCCGGCTGCCAGAGGCTGCAGCCAGCTGGCCACAGGCTGCGCGGTGGACAGTCCGCGACAGGGCTGCTGCCCCGCAGGAGATGAGCGGCCAGACCAAGGTGTGCCTGCGCGTGGACGACGAGGAGGGGCTGCTCCAGCTGCAGCAGGCCGCCCGGAACGCAGGCGCGCATTCACAAAGCGGCCCACCTGCCTCAGCGCGCCCGCGCCCCGGCACTGGTGCCTTCGTGCGCGTGTCTTGCACCAGGTCCCCTGTTGTGGGAACCCACAGTTTTGCCACCTCGCACTTTGCTCCTGAGCCCCTCGTGCTGTCCTGTTTGCACATGCATGGACGCATGAGAAAGCAACAGGCCACTGATGTGTAGAAGGTACTACCGGTATGCACTTTGCCGCTTGTGCTCTGTGCAGCAGCGACATGCCAGGCCTCCACAGGCAAGCACTGTGGAGACTTATTGGAGCACATGTGCACTGTCCCTGACGAGAGGAAGCATGCTGATGGCCGCTGTCTGGTGCGACGCAGACGTCCCGGTGCACATCGTGGTCGACGCTGGCAGGACGCAGATCGCGCCGGACAGCAAGACGGTGATCGCGCTGGGCCCGGCTGACTCGGGGTTGATAGACAGTGTGACCGGGCACCTGAAGCTGCTGTAGGCCGGCTCCGGCGGGCCGCGTTGCGCTGCAGGAGACTCTGTCACAGCACTGCATGCATGGACTGTGGGGAGGCTGCGAAGCAGGGTTTTGATAAGTGTTGCAACCTCTGGATGACGGATGTGTCTGTGTTGCAGACCTAAGCTGGTACGGACGTATGTGTGCTGTACCTGTCCTTGTGCCCGTGACGAGTGCGCTTTTTTGGGTGTACAGCAAGTTTTGGCTGGCGTGAAGCTTATAACTGTCTAGAGATTATGCCACCATATATCGTGATGTGCAAGTTATTGTAATCATGGCTTATGGCACCGCTTCTCAGCCCTTTGTCCACCAGATGTGTACATTCAGAGTGCGCCTGCAGTCCCATCCATGCTGCTGTGGCAGTGCTACTCGGAGGTGCCTAGTAGCAGCTTAGAAACGCAATGACTGCTTCACCTACTTGTTGTGTCCCTACCCACCTTTTCCATTGTACAAACATCATGAAGGCATGTCAAGGCTTCAACTCATTGCTCACCACAGCTCACCATAGCTCACCCCACAGCTTGCTCGCCTCCCAGCTGCGAGGCGTCTGGCAATGCATGGCCCGGCGCCTTGGCGACGGCCTGCGCCAGCCGCCTCCCGCGCCCCGCGGTAAAGCCGCGCGAGCCGTCCGGCATGCGCGGCGCGCTGTTGGGCGCCCCTGCATCAGAGTCGCATAGCTTTCTAAGTGACGGCGCTTACCATGGCAAGCGCAGTTTTACACCTCGTCCACGGGGTGTGTCCAGAGGAGGCTTGCGCGGGCGAACGCTTGATGACCAGGGCAGCACACGAGACAGGCCACACCTGGCAAGCCAGGGCTCCAGACCAGGGGGGCCGCATGCATGCACGGCGGGCTGCACAGCAGTTGTAACCACAGCCCCCCCAGGTGCAGGGCCGGCGCTCACCGCCGGGGGTGCCGGCAGCCTGCGCGTCCCCTGGCGCGGCCTGAGCGGCTGCTGAGCCGCACGCGGCGCCCTCCGCCCCGCCGCCCGCCGCTGGCGCCCCGCCACCGCCGCCCGCCTCGCCGCCGCGCCTGTGCGGCTGCGACGCAGCGGCGCGGCTCGCCGGCGTTGCCGCCGCCCACGCGGCATAGTCGGCCTTGCTGCGGCGCACATATGCCTTACGCGAAGGCGGCGCGGCTGCGCCCGCCGCGCCCGATGGCCCCTCCCCAGCGGCTGCGCCCTGATCGCCTGGAGCGCCGCCGATGCCGTCAGCCGCGTCGCCGGCGCCACGCGCCGCGGCGCCGTCGCCGTCCGCCACAAGCGGCGCCGCCGCTGATTCGCATGCTGCAGCGGCGGCCTCGGGTCGTTGGCCGTGCGGCTGCACGCGCGCGGGGCTGGGACGGCCTTGGTTGCTGGGCGGCGCCTTCGGGGCGCCTCTGCGCGCGGCGCCGGCCGCCGCGGAGCGCAGAAGGTGCCGCACGCGCAGCCCTGAGCGCCTGCGCCCAAAACATGCTCTCGTGGCCGCCCGGCCGTGCTGCACAAGTCCGACGCAGGCTGCTCGCAGGCAGTGCAGAGCAGCACAGCGGGCAGCCACGCTGCAAGACCAGCGCATGTTGCAGCTGCCGCACGGCCCGTGAGCAGACAAATGCATGTACGCCTGCCGTGAAGCTACCCCCCACGCAGAGACCCGCCTGTGCTGCGTCCCCCTCTCCTGCCGCAACATCACGTGGCTGCAGCGTCGGCGGCGCACGGGGGCGCTCAGCTCTGCGCACGTGCGCCGGGTCAGTTTGCTCAAGAGAATTGATGATGCGGCGCACCAGTTGTTGGCATCGGTCAGCTCAGCAACGGCGCGCGCCGCATCCCCCGGCGTCTGGAACTCCACCAACGCATGCCGCTGGCGCACCCGCGAACAAGCGAATCAGCCCCACACTCACAAGCTGCCCAGGCACATCGCCACACCCGAACCTCATCATGGTCACGCATCATGCAGCAAGGCCGCAACGTGCCCGCCAGTCCTCTGCATGCAGCGCATTGCGCTGCAGCGGTGCGCGTTCAGGCTATGCGGCAGCCGGCAGCCGCGGCTGACGGCCCGGCTTGCTCGGTGTCGTGCCACGCACAGCTCTTGCCATGTTGTGGGACACAGATGAGCTCCACGCTATGCGCATATCCGATGTATGAGGTGTAGAGCAGGGTGCAGGGTTATGGGCGCGGCAGACCTGGTTGCTGACAGCCAGGTCGGCGCCCCACACGAGCTGCGCGGTCGACTTTGGTCCGCTGCCGGGCGGGCAGATGCGGACCATCGCCACGCTCCCCGCGCGCCCGAACAGCGCCATGGCGTCCTCTGCCCCGTCAGCGCCTTGTTCAGAATCGTGTGTGTGCGGCGCGGGGCGCTGCCGCGCACGGGCGTTGCCCAGCAGTGGCTCCAAGGCCAGACCCGTTGCAGCCCACGCAGGCTGAGCAGCGCAAGGAGGCACACACCAGCAATTCCGGATTACCTGCCCTTGGGGCCTTGCCGCAGGCACCAGGGGCCACAGGCTGGGACTGTCACAGCATACCTGGCGCGCAGGGAGACATGCCGGGGCGTCACCAATGGAGAGAGGGTCTGGCAGGTTGTCCGCGATCACGGTGCGCTCCAGCGCCTCCCGCGGCGCGAGCTCGGGCAGCGGCGCTCGGCGGCGCACGCGCGCGCCCTCGGCGCTCACCTCCAGCGCGCCGGAGCACGCGAGCGCGGCCGCGAGCGCCGCAATCGCGCCGCCAGACGCGCCCGCCAGAGCCTTGATCCTGTTGAACTTGGCGATGACCTTCAGCGGGACTGCGCAGGCGCGCGCGGGCGTTAGCGGCGCGCTCAGTGCACAGCATGCGCAGCATGCAGGCCCATGCAGGTGCACAGCCACGCCGCTCCATCCTGTGAAGAACAGTCACACGAACGGCTCCTGCTGCATGCGTTGTTCGCCCGAGGCTGGTGCTGCTGGGAGACGCGGCGCATCCAGAGGACAGCCGGCGGTGCTGCCGGCGACGCAAGCCAAACGCGACCGCCCTTGCGGCACGCGTGGCAGCGGCGGGGCTGCGCGCCGCGGCCGCTCGCCGGGCCAAGGCGCACCCCAGCCCTCCGGCGAGCGCGCCAGCTGCTTGAGCATGAACGCGTCAGTGGGCAGGTTGGCGTCCGAGAAGTAGAACTCGACCTGCTGCGCCAGCCTCTCCGCGAGTGTCCCGCCCTCGCGCGCTGCAGGCGCGGCGCCCGCGGCTGCCTCCGCCGCGGCGGCGCCGCCCGGCGCCGCCGCTGCGCCCTCGGGCGCGGCGTGCGCTGCGCCGCCCGCCGCTCCTCCTCCGCCCTCCCCATGCGCCGCTGTTGCTCCTCCATCAGCGCTGCTGACGATGCAAGGCGTGGTGTCGGGCTCCGACTCGCCGCCAGCACCCGCAACCACTGCCGCCAGCCCTACGCCGCCGGGTGCTCTACCAGCCGCCACTCCGCCGGTGTCGCCAGGGCTCACAGCCTGATCGGGCTCTGTGGACGCGCCACTGCTTGCCACAGCGTCAGCTGGCGAGGCGGTCCCGTTGCTCAAGGCGGGCGCAGTCCCGCTGCTGGCGCCAGCCTCGACAGGCGGCCCCAGTTCAGTGGCGCCACAGCCTGCGCTGCTGGCTTCTGGCGCTTCAGCTCCTGGCGCTGGACCGTTGGCCTCTGGCTCTGCCGCCAAGGCCATGCCCTGCTGTGAGCCGCCGACAACCGCGCTGCCCAGGCTGGCCAGTACTTGCAGGCTCACGTGCGCAGTTGCTCTCTGCCGAACTGGCGAGTGGGGATGGCACGAGGCTGTCACTGTTTCGCAGCGGCTGCCGCTGCCACACAGCGCAGCGCAGCTTCGCACGCACCGCGCCAATCAGACTTTGCGGCGCTTGCCTCTGCCCCCGCTGCCAGCGTGGCCGCTGCGTCTTGTGTGGAGAGTGACTCAGGCGTCGGCCCAGCGGGCTGGTTGACACCTGCAAGCCACCGCAGACGACTTCTGTCGGCTGGCTTGCCGCCTGCCACTGGGCTCTGCTGCTAGCTGTTGCTTCACAGCCCAGCACGGTACTGGTACCAGCCCAGTGCCAGCACAACCGACCTGCCACACTGAACATACACTTTATGCAATCCAGCACCACCCCTAGCGCCGACCACTCCAAGCAACAAGCACAGTGGACACCTTAACGCCGCACCTCTCCACACGTGCTGACCGGGCGACGCTGGGTAGAACGAGACAGCCGTTTGGACAGCTGCAGCTGCAGCTGACAGACGGTCAGCTGCTCTGATGAAGTGCCATTTAGGTGCACATGCAACCCCAGGCCTTGCCCACCAGTGCACAAGAATTGGTGATGAGCTTAAACTGAGCAAGTCTGTATATTGTCCCACTGCTCTTATTGGCCGGTGTGTGACTATAGTTGTTGGACAGCCGTAGCATTGGTGCGTCAGTCACAGCAATAGTGATGGGCAGGTTGCCACTCACCAACTGCGGAGCGCTGCAGCATAGGCAGCAATGCTGCTGGCTGAGGTTGCACTGTAGGCAGCTGCAAAGCAAACGCGCTCCGTACAGGCAAAGGAAAAAGCTGTGCTGTCAGGTGCGTGAAAATCCGCCGACACAAACTGGTTGCTGGAGCACTATGTGCGTTCCTTGACGTTGCATAGCCTTTGCTTGGGTGGCGTGAGGCTTTCGCTCAATGTGCCCCACCCACTTGTGTTCCACAGTGCGGCCATCTTGCTTATATTCTTAAGGCGCGTTGCCCGCCCCTCGCGCAGGCCGCGGCCTCCGCGGCCGGCAGGCCGCTGCTGGTGGTCGGCTCCATCAACATGGACCTCGTGCTGAGCGTGGAGCGCCTGCCGGCCGCAGGCGAGACGCTCAGCGCGCGCACGCTGCAGACCTTCCCGGGCGGCAAGGCGGGCCGCCGCCGCCGCCGCTTTCGCCTGCACTGCACTGCGCTGTCTCTCCCCGCGTCCCTGCGTGTCTGCCTCGACGCCCTGCCCCTGAGAACGGCGCGCTGGGTGCGAAGGGCGTGCTGAAAGGGGGGGGGGGGAAACCTAAAAATGGGCGCGCAGGGCGCCAACCAGGCCGCCGCGGCTGCAAAGCTGGGCTACCCAACCAGCTTCTACGGCCAGGCGCGGCGCCGCACGCCTGCCGCCCCGTTACGTGCGCTGCTTGGGCACTCCTGTCATGCAAGGTGCCCGTGCAGGATGCCAAGCAGCCGGGGGGGCGCCCCCAGGTGGGCACCGACCAGTTCACTGAGGCGCTGCCGCAGCACCTGCGCGACACTGGCTGCGAGATGCAGCTCCTGCGCCAGGTCGGCGGCCCGACCGGCACGGCCGTGATCCTCCTGCAGCCCGACGGTGCGCCCGGCACACTGGGCAGGTTCCATCAGGCGGAGCGCCAGCGCCCATGGCATGGTCCGCTGCCATGGCGGTGGTTACATGCACGGCATGCTCAGCGCCGCGCTACCAGTGCACATGCATTATGGACATGTTCAAGCGCCCTGGTGCAACACCGTATGTGGATTCCCGGCGTGCCGCTGAGGGAGCAGGCGAGAACAGCATCATCATCGTCGGCGGGGCAAACACGGCAGCATGGGACATTGGCGAGGAGCAGCAGCAGGCAGGCGACCCGCCCGCGCACGCTGGATGCTGCTTCATTGCTGCCTCTGCCGTGGCCTGGCCTCTGGCCTCCTGCATGGTCTGGCCTGCTCTGGCCGCTGCCCGCACCATCGTAGCCCAGCAAGTGCCTGGAGTCCGGTGCTTGTCACACTGCACTGTCCACAGCACGTCTTGCGCGGGCGCATCCATGCATACGCACGCACCTGTGAGGGGCATGCATCCTGGACTGCAATGGGCATGCCGTGGCAGCAGGCCATCCGCGGGGCGGGCGGCGTGCTGCTGCAGCGCGAGGTCCCCGAGTCCGTCAACCTGCGGGTCGCGGAGGTGGCGCGCGCCGCGGGCGTCCCGGCGCGGCCCCGCAGCCGCACCTGTGCCGTAGCCTGCGGCTTCACTTACGTGCCGCTGGACCGCAACTGGCAGCGCAGCCAGGGAGCAGGCGGGCTGCGCGAGCGGGTTCTGCTCGGCCTGCACGAGCTCGCATGCTGTGCATGTGTCAGATCACTGTAGACGTGTCAGATTACTACACACACACGTGCAGCCTGCAAGGCAGCGCTGCAGTGGCATTCACACCTTGTCTGCCCACTTGTGTTACATGAGTCTGGCCGCGGCCAGGTGCTGCTGGACTGCGGCGGGCAGGAGGGCCCGCTCGCGCCCGCGCTGCTGGCCGCGCTGGCGGTGCTCTCGCCGAACGAGACCGAGCTCGCGCGGCTGACGGGTGCCTCGCGCCTGCTGATCTCGGAGCGGGGTCGCTGTCATGGCGTTCTGCACCTCCGTATTGAACGTCTGTGCTGGTGGTTGGGGTGCGAGTCCGTGGGAGCCCTCTCACGTCACTGGCAGCGCTTTGCGCGCTCGCCCACTTGGCAAGTCGCTTGCGTGCTTTGCTCTGCAGGCGAGGCGAGGGTGCCGCTGTGAGGCAGCCTGGAAGGCTGCCAAACCTTTTGCCCGACACGGGCACATAAATTTTCGCCCGGCACAAGCACGGCTCAGACCGTGCTTCCCCTCGGCCCGCAGGCATGCCAGCGGGCACCGAGGCGGAGGCCGTTGCGGCGGCGCGCGCGCTGCAGGCCCGGCACGGCGGCCTGGCCGTGCTCATCAAGCGCGGCGCGGCCGGCTGCACGCTGGTGGAGGCGGGCGGCGGGCGGGAGCCGCTCCGCCAGGCCGCGTTCGCGGTCGACAAGGTGGCGCCCTGGTCAGGCAGCCCCCCGTGCGCCCGGCAGGGCTGATTGCACTGCCCATGTGAGTCTGCAGAGCTGTGCGCGCAAGGCCGCCAGCACAGGTGATGAAGCAGGCAAGCGAAGCATATCAGCAGCTGCACGTGCAGCACGGCCATGCCTTCGCGCGATCACGACCTTGCTAGGCCGACGGCCGACAGATGCCGCTGGCATCCTTGTGCCGGTAGAAAGCTGCGGCCTGCTGCAAAGACAGCACGGGGCGTGTGCTGGCGCCCGCCCTGCCTTCCGGCTTTGCCCGGGACCAGCCAGCGGTGGTGACAGGAATGCAGGTGGTGAATAGGGTAGCCTAACCACACACCCTACCCCATTTGTAGGTTGTGGACACGACGGGCGCGGGCGACTGCTTCACGGGCGCGTACGCGGTGGCCATGCTGGAGGCGCAGGCGCCGGCGGCCGCGCTGCGCTTTGCAGGCGCGGCCGCGCTGCAGCAGCCCTCTGAGCGTTCCAGGGGCGCATGCCCGGCTGCTGTTGCTGCTGCTACTGAGTAGTGCTTGTGTGTATGAGATGAGCGCCACGGGGAGCAGCTCAACATCTTCTGCTCCTGCTGCATGGAATATTTGTAAAACATTGCGTGAACTGGTAAGTCGAAAGACTGCTTACTGGTGTACAGCAAGGCGGGCTGATATCTGGGCGCGTGCCTGCAGCGGCAGCCGGGGCGCTCTGCGTGCAAGCCGCCGGCGCGATGCCGAGCATGCCAGATCGACAGTGTGTGGAGCGCTTGTTACAGCAAGCACCATGAGTGTGCACATGTGTTTCATGGCTCTAGTAGACCGCTGCAGATGTCACAGTGCGCACGTTATGTAGTTTATACTAGGAGCGCTGTAGGTCCATATGGGAAGATCGTTCCCAAGCTCTGCTGCAGGCAAGCATCCAACCAACAGATGTACCACAATGCCAATCACATTGTAACACACAGCATTAAGTCATTTTGTTCCCTGCACGATCAATCAAACAGCAAAAACTTGTGCTCAGGTCACAGCGCTCTGTCAGCGCCCGCTCTGAAGCGTACTTGCACTTGTACAAAACTTGATCGAGGGCTTATGTGCCCATGATCCTGCAATATTTGCTACATATGTGGCAGCGCTCACCTTGCAAAGTATGTTATCTCATGCATGTAAATCCCGCGCCTCATCCTCTCAATCCTCACTCGTTGCTCACCCCGCTGTATGGTAGAAGTATGCAACGCTAGTGAAAGGCTGTACCAAAAACTACGCTATCTGCAAAAATATTTTCTTCACTCAAATAATAATACTCAAATATTTGTAAAAAGAATCGCCAGGCGCTGAATGCGCCCATCCCAAAAAGAGGAGAATAAAGAGCTTTCTGTGGCAGCAGGCAACGCCCGCGTCACGCGCCAATCAGCGAGATGAAACCTCTGTTGGCATATTGTGTATATATGAACCTTGCGGGAACAACACAGAGATATCCCATGGTGGACGCTTCCGTTCCGTACCGCATGCACACATGTTCGGCGCGCCAGTGGGTCATACGCAGCGCACATGGTGACTCCAACACGATGCAGCTCTGTGTCACCAGCATGCCATGTGTCACAGAGTCAAGGAGAGCGCGCTGTCGCTCTATGCTCAGCTAGCTGTCTGACATGCTAAGAACCAGGCTGCGCATTCACGTGGGCCCCAAAAGCAAGCCATGCACCACTCAGCTGGAGGCCGCCGGCTTCCAGATGTCCTTCGGGTTGCGGACGTTGTCGGGGACGCCGAGCGGGCCCTGCAGGCCGCGCGTCGGCGGGTCGGATGCGTCGTCCATCTGGCGCAGGACGAGCTGCAGGTCGTGGTACATGCCGATCTTCTGCGGCAGCTCTACCAACTTACGCAGCGCCTCCAGCCACGCCTTCAGCGGCCCGACGCTCGGGCTGTTCGACGCCGCCACCGCGTCGACGAGCGCCGTGTCGTCGAGCAGGAACTCTGTCCCGCCGTGGTGGTAGGCTTTGACGCCGTCTTCCTCTTGGTCGGCGTCCGAGCCGACGAGCCGCTGGAAGTCCTCCACCTCGTGCTCGACGAAGCCGTTGGGGATGCCCACACGCTTGCCGCCGGCACTGGAGTATGGGACCTGCGGCATGCAGCTGCAGTCAGGCGACGACGTTGCAAACGCGAACGCAGAGCTCTGCGCCAAGGTCCGCTGGCCGTGGCAAAGCGTGATCGAGTACCGACACATGCATGTGTGTAAATGTTTGTTGGGTAGGGTTTGCCCTTGCCTTGGGCACAACATCGGGCGCGTTGACAATGCGCAGGCACCGCGGGCCCATAGGCCACTTGTTCGGGTCGAATGCATTCGCAAACGCCTCATTACCTGCAACACACACACTCGTGTCTCAGCCAGCCGCAAAACTGCCCACCCCTATGAATGGTTGTCCTCCAGGTGCAGCCCCGCGGACAGCTCTTGCGCATGACATACGCCTCTCACAACCCGCGTGAGCAAACCGCATGCATTGTCATGGCAGCCTGCTGGCCCTAGGGAGCGAGATGCCCTTGGGCATGTACAGGGCGCACCAACCCGCGGCGCCTCAAACGTGAAGGCCGTCACGGGCACGAGCGGGCCCGAAGGGTGGTCGCTCTGGCGGTTGATGCCGGACTGCACCTGCTTGCCCCGCGCTCCGCGCTCAATCCAAAGGTTGCACCCCTGCTGTGATCTGCAAGGCCAGCGACATCCATGACATGTGGCTGTGACTGCAAGCCACTTCTTGTCAACCTCCTAGTCAAGCTGCTGGAGTTGTCACGACTCTTAGCCCCCCCGTGAGGCGTGCAGGGTGTGCACTAAGCAGCAGCAGTCACGGGCGGGCTGCTGCCTGCGCTCCGCGTTGGGCCGCACCAGGTCGAAGGCGCAGAGCGAGGCGAGCGCGCCGCCGAGCGAGTGGCCGGTGGTGCTGATGCTCGTCACCTCGTCGGTGTACCTCGCCAGCAGCTTGCGCACCGACGTCTGCACCTGGCCCTGCGCGCGCCGCCGCAGATAGCCACGTGAGGCACGAATGAAAGGTGTGCGCGGCTTGCACTGCGGCGAGGCCTGCCTACCGCCATGAAGTGGATGCAGGGCTTGCAATGCGAGACAGGCTGATGCGAGGCACGCCGCATGTTGACACGAGGCTATAGGAGGACCGCCTCAGGTTTGCTTTACCGCCACATGACACACATACCAGGATGCCATGCATTACTACGTCAGGGGGCTGCAGCGCGCCTGCAGCGACAGCGTGTTGCCCGGCGTCTTTGCAAAGTCGCGGTACATTTTCTCAAAGCCCTCTCCAATCTGCACTTTGCCCAGCTTCAGGACGGCTTGGTCCACCGCCGGTGGCTCAGTCTTCGTCACCGGCGTGTCGTCGCCAAGCTCGCGCCGCACGATGTCTCCCCAAGGGAAAACGCGCCCGCCGCCGCCCACCAGCAGCTCCGCTTCGTTGCTCCAGGGCTGCATCTCGAAGAGGCCGCGCGCATCCGACAGCCACTCGCTCCATGCCTGGCGTGGCAGAGCCTTCACGTCAGGGCGAGGGGGGGTCCTGTCCGCCCGGCAGCCTGCCGCGGGCCTGTAGTAGGAGTTTGCCCGCCCCGCTCGCGCCACACTCGTTACACAGCGAGCACGCTGCGACCATACATGCAGGCGGCAGGCACTCTGAGCAGCGCCTGAACTGCATCGGCATGCTCCCAGCAACGCGATCTTCCCTCTGCGCATACGGCCGAGGCCAAGGCACTGCATGAGAGCGGGCGCATCCTGCGGCATTACTCGCGTTGAGCATCACAGCACTCTTCCCAATCTGGTCCCGCGCTGCCGGGCGCGTACCTGGGTTCCACGGAAGGCAACTGCGATGTCGCGGCCATACTTGCCCTTGGGCCCGATGGCCACATAGCCAATCCAGTTCGTTGTCTGCAGGTCATTGCCAAATATGCTGTGCTCCTTTGTCACGCCCGAGGTCGAAAACAGGAAGAAGGTTGGGTCGTCCTCCAGCTGTCCGTCGGACGGCACGCCGAGCGTGTAGGCACGCGCCGGCGATTCCAGTGCGACGTTGAGCTGCACGAGCATGCCCAAGCTTGTCGGACGCTGGCATGCTTTCTGAGTGGTCATGTCATGCGCGCATTGTTCAGCATTGCCGTCAGATACCCGTACTGCCTGCCACCCAGCAAACATCAAGCATAGCACCACCGAAGCTTCAGTGCAAGTTCATGTGGGCAGCTTTGACGGGTTTAGACATCTAACATTCCTGCATCTGCCACAGGACCAGACTGCTTGGACGAGCATTGCATGCCGCACGGTTGTTGCGGCCAGCTGATGCATGCGCTGTCCTTAGCGCCGAGCACTGACGCATGGGCACCTCGGCATGCTGTCTGGCTGGATACAATACATCCAACTGCAGGCGGCAGCCATGTATATGACGGCTTGCTTAGGTCCAGCTGGCCTCCTTTCTTATCTAGTTAAGCATGGCGCCCAGCAAGAGAGGCTGCAGCCTGGGGCTAATCGGGGCTGGATGTCACCAGGCAAGAGCGCGCACCTCGTTGGGCGGAATGTCAGCGGGAAGCTGCCCCTTGTCCGCGCTCTGGGGCACCTTCAGTATGTCGCCGGCCGGCAGGGCCATCAGCTCGCTCGGCCCGTACTTGAAGCCGCCCACCCACACACCGCCCAGCACCGAGCCGGCGCGCTCCTCCGCCTTGCCGCTCGCCTCGAGCTGCTTCATGACCGCCTCCAGCTCCTCTTTGTTGTGCACATAGTTGTTGTAGGTGATCTCGCAGAGGTCGCCATACAGGAACACCTGCGCGCCGGCCACGCCCATAGTCAAGACTCCAGCCTACGAACCTCGAGTACTGTGCTTTATGAAGGCGCAAATAAGAGCAGGAGGATTGTGTCTCTGAGCGCTACTGCAGGCTGTGTCCAGCGGGCGGCCACACCGTCTCCAGCAGGGGCCCGGTCAGTGGCGTGGAGGGCTTGCCGGTCGGGCCCCCAAACGCACGCTTCCACTCCTCCGGGTCCTGCAGCCCGGCACGGTCTTGTGCTCAGTTCACAACCCACCGTTATGCAGCCATGGTGTGCGCACATGACATGGACATACCCTGCTGGGCGAGCGCTTCAGCGCCTTGACTCCCGCGCTCGTCACCAGCGTCCGTGACGCCACTGAGGTGCGCCTCTGGCCCGTCACCAAGCCTGCGGGGCACACGGCGCTGACATCTATCTGCCTGGGCCATTACAGGGCACATACCGGCATCATGATCCAGGCCTCTTTTATAACCAGCGCTTCTGCATAATAGGTGAAGACACAAGAGAGCTGGCAGCGGGGTGCCCAGCCGCATACAAGGTATCTGGGTGGCAAGCGTGCACACCTTTTGCGCCGTTCAGTACCCCTCCCACAACGGCGAAGACCTTGTGGAACACCATCACGACCGCGCGCAAGTGCTGCTCGTCGTACATGTGCAGGAGATAATGGGAAGGCTGGCTTCTCCTCAAGTGCAGCCCTAAGCAGGGCGTAAGCAGCCAGCAAGAAGACGAGCGAGTCACGAGTCACTCCGGTGCCTACCATGCCTACTACTGCCTGCTGCATTCCGGGAGCATCGATTTATTTTATCATTTTTATGTAGACGGTGGCCTCGAAGGCTGCTGACAATCTAACAGTAAAGATAGCAAAGCAAGCAAAGCAAATTCGGGTGCGTAATTGCACGGGGCCTGTCTCCTGTCTTTCTTTAGAAACTATGCTTGCGCCCCTACAGGCTAGATATGGAGGCTCTGGCGGGAATGTCATGCTGATGCTCAGCCTAGGCAGCTGGCTAATGCATTGTAACAGTAATCATTAAGGTCCCCAGGTGTGCACTTGCCTTTTCAGCGCAACTCTGCCCAATGAAAGTCATGCAAGCATATGTCCGCCCAATCACATAGCGATGAGGGTGTGTGTCTGACATGAGCATGTGAAAGTAGACCACAAACGGGTGGAAAGCAGTCGGTCATCCGACCTGCTGCATCCGCGACGCACAAAGGAAACAGACCGACAAAGACCTGGACCCAGCCCGGGACAAACATTACCCGTTGGCCATGCTTGAACTGAAACAAACCGCTCTGAAGCACAATCAGGAGCCGGTAAGTACCCAATCCTGAGTCACGGGGCCTGCCACAGCGCATGCGCGCCGCGTCGACGCGCGGCGCCAGAGCAGGGCCGCAGCGGAGCAATCACGGGCCCTACATGCGGCTCTTGTTCAGGTACTCCTTGCTGGGCTCCCACATCCGGCCCTCGATGTACTTCTTCATGCCCTCCGCGGGCGCCTCGATGCCGCCCAGGCCCTGCGACATCGCCTCCTCCGCCACCTTGGCCGCCACCTGCGCGCGCGCGCGGCGCGCGTCAGCGCGCGGCTGCATTGATGGATGATTGCCATTGGTAGGACGCTCACAGTGAAGCAAGAATATGCAGCAGCGCAGCCACGGTGGTGGTTTTCGCAAGGCAGGCAAGGCGCAAGGCAGCAAAGAAAACGCATACACTGAAGTGGTGCATCACGCATTTCGAGCATAAGAATCGCATGCACAATCTACAACACCTACGAGAAATAAAGCAGGGATGCTTTGACACAAATATGTGGTGGTGCACATTCTTCGCGCAGCTCCGCATCAGAGTGTCAGGGAGCTTCATGCATACATGGCGCGCGCACCGTTGCAGAGACGGCGCGCAGCTCGCTGATGTCGGGGTACAGTTTGCCGCGGCGGATGTCGTCCGCCGACACGTAGTCGGCCAGCGCGCGCGCGGCCGCCAGCATCATCTCGTCCTGCCCAAGCAGCAGCAGGGCTTTCGGTGCTGCTAGGCGCGCTGCAGGATAAGTCACAGAAGATCCTGCAAGCGTATGCGAGAAGCAGCCTGGGCTGCACATGCTCAGCACTTTGCCTCCCTGGCACAGTACACACGCACCTAGTCCAGCCTACCACCTTGCAGTGCTATCCATCCGACAGCTGTTGCACATCCTCGCAAGCCGTGCAAAAGGCGGCGCCGCACCGTGACCTTCTTGGCCTTGGCCATGACCGAGCCAAAGCCGACACCGGGGAAGCTGCGCGCATGTGCGGAGTCACGCCGCCGGGGTTCAGGCGAGCACGGAGGGCGGCCACTGCTTGCAAGTCCAAGCATTTGGATGTCTTTGAGCTGCCAGGGCGTCGCCATGCGTGAGAGCAACCTTTGGGACTTTGACGGTGGGAAGAGGGGGCGCCTGGCGCCGGAGGGGGCGCCTGGCGCCCGGCGCAAGCAAGGGGTGCGTCCGTATCTCAAGAGTACCTTGCAGACTTGAAGCTTTGACGGAAACCTACAACACGAGATGCATCACAAGGGGTGCGGAGCAGTAAAGGCGCACATCAGGACATTGTTAGCCTGCCCGGGCACCAGCATCGAGCCCTCGTACTCGTACGGCTTGAACGGCGAGCCTGCACAGGCCCAGCCGTCAGCTACGTGTAGCACCTCGCAGCATGGCACAGCTCACGGGCCTGGCCAAGCTTGGTTGCACAGGCTCCTGCCTGCAACCATCTATGCTGCAAGAGCACAAGCACACAGACATGCAGCGCGAGCTCGAAACATGTCCTGTAAGGATACGAAAACAAGGTCAATCGCGATGTGCTTCATGCCGCGGCGGACAACTGTTCCAGAGCCGCGCGCCACCACGCAGCAGCTGGTCAGTGCAGTGTCGCAAGGGGCGCGCCCGACGCGAAGATGGCCTGCCCGTGGCTCCACTCGTACGCGTGCTCGGCGGTGATCTCGGCCTTGTCGGTCGGGTTGGACAGCGGGAACACGAGCGGCTTCTCCACGTGCTTGCACATCTCCTCGATCGCCGGCTGCGCAGCAGGGTGCAGCAGGCTGAGGCAGGCCGCCCCATGCACGTGCAGGCCGTCAGCCGCCCTGGAGCTACCACCAGCGGCTTCTCCGCATGCTCGCACATTGCTTGGATGGTCGGCTGCAGAGCAGTGCATGCAGTCCAAGACTGCCCCCCTGCCAGGCATATAAAGCACTTCAGCAGCACTACAGGCCGCCGCTTGCTGGCATGCAGCGCTTGGGCAGCAGCTGGCCGCTCATGCACATGCTCGCACACCCCAATTGGACATGTGCACACCCCCGTGGCTCACAGTGCTGCGTATTCCAGGCCCCAAAACAGCAAGACAGTCACTGACCCGGTGCAAGCACGCTCACTTTAGCGCATTGCTGCTAGCAGGTGCATGTGGTCCTTCGTGCTGTGTCGCGCCAGAACACAGGGTGCAGCACACCAGAAGACGCAAATCAACGCTAGATACGCGCCTGCTCGAAGGAGGGCCCAGCGCCCGACAGGCCGATGAGCGCGTGCGGCTTGACGTACTCGATGATGTCGCGCAGGTCCTTCATGTTGGGCGTGTCGTCCGAGCGCGCCATGGACTTCTTGTGGTCGGGCAGCTTGTCGCCGCGCGAGGTCGTGATCAGGCCCTTGGAGTCCACCATGAAGATGGCCTGCGCGCGGCGGCGCTCTCAGGCAATGGCCCGACCAGCGCTGTGAGCCGTCTGCAAGTATGTGGGCGCCTGGCGGCGCAAGGCCTAAACGCGGCGCGTGGCGAGACTTGCAGGTATCCCAGGGTGCTGGAGAGCTGTGCAGACAACTCATGTAGCACGGCCAAGAGCCCAGGAAGCTCACAATGGACCCGTCGGGCAGCGCACTCCATGTTTGCGTAAGGCGCAGGTCGGCCCACCTTGCGCGCGGTCTCCGCGCTGACCTTGGCGTCCAGCTCGATGAGGCGCGCAATCATCTCGGCCACGCCCACTGCGCTGCTGCCGGCGCCGTAGAACACCACCCGGGCCTCCTTCAGCGGCGTCTTCTGCGCCTTCATGCCGTTGATGAACCTGCGCGCGCCGCGCGCGCTGGCTCGGCGGTGCTGCTCACTGATGGCCTAGCTGATAAGCACTGCCCTCCTTGCCCAGTCCTGCGCAGACGCTACTGCAGCTGTTCCTACTCAGTCAAAACGCCTCTTAAGCCTTGCACGGTGGTGCGCCTGACTGTCATGGCCCTGCCCACCCTCCAACAAGAGCCAACCAGAGTCAGGACTCATGCCCGGCGCTTCGCTTGGGAGGTCTTCAGCCGGCGGCATGTTAAGAAGGCCCGCCACACGGCCGTGCGTGCAGCCGTGCCGCACTTACAACGCAATGTGCTAACAGCCTCACTTGTGCAACACCGGTGCGACACGACACCCACAGGCGCCAAGCCCTCCCGCCCGCGGCTGGCGCACCCGGTGGTCACGACGGCGCCCGTGCCCTGGATGTCGTCGTTGAAGCAGAGCAGCTTGTCGCGCAGGCGGTGCAGGATGGTGAACGCGAGATCGGTCTGGAAGTCTGCGCGGGCACACAAACTTCAGGGACAAAACTTATTGATGCATCACTCCGCATGGCACGAAGCGGCTCAAGGCATGAAAGGCCCTTCCTCATGGCACAAAAGACCGGTCTGCATCACCGCCCGCTGCATCGGTCCTGGTCCAGCAAGCACACGCCTGAAGCCTTGGAGTGTCGCGTGCAGCGGGCGGCGGGGCGGCGGGACGCGCACCCTCAAACTGCACGAGGCAGTTCGGCCACTTGTCGTGCACGGCCATGCAGAACTCCTCGACCGCGGCGAAGGACTCCTCCTGGCTCAACCGCTCCTTCTTGCTGCCCTGCAATGGCGCAGCACCACCTGATCATACACGCATGGGCCTGGCCGTGTCGTAAGCACGCCCTTCCATACATCGCATGGGTATACACCTCCTTGACTGGCGACAAGCGCATTATATTTGTCAGAGTCCCTTACTTGCCTCCTTACAAACACACCTGCTCTGCCATGTGAGGTATGGCAGCAGCCTGGCACGCTGCGGGGTTCAGAGCCAGCAAGCTTGTGCTGGCCTCGCCGGCGGCGCCGCGCGGCGCGGTGCGCGTGCGCGGGCGCGGGGGCGCGCACAAAGTAGAACTTGTCCTCAATCAGGCTCTTGGTGTTGGTGCCGTTGTCGATGAGCGCGGGCAGCGAGTGCTCCGGGTGGAAGCCGCCGCCGCCGACATACAGCTGGATCTTGCCCAGCGGGATGCCCATGCCGTTGACGCCTGCGCGCGCGCGCGGCCGATCGGCCACCCGACGATCTGGCTACGCAGGCGAGCTGCCGTGCGCAGCGCATCGGCGCGGCTGCCGGCGTCTGGTGGTCGCAGCGCATGTGACACTGACCATCGCCTCATTCCAGGAGGCAGCAAGCCAGACGGTCCAGCCCGAACCAGCTCGAACAGTCAGCAAGCCGTTCGCCTGGACGAAGCCTTTTGTCCGGATTGCTCAGTGCTCGAGCATCCCACAGGCAGAGCGACACAGGCGCACACCCTGTGGCACAGAACGTCGTGCCTGGAAGCACAAACGCGTCACCCTTGCCACACCACCGGGCGAAATCAGCGCAGAGGCGAGTAGGGCAGGTAGGGTCGGGCTTACCCAGGTCGCCCAGGCCCAGGATGCGGCCGCCGTCAGTGACGACGATGATCTGCACGTTGTGCGAGGGCCAGTTGTTGATGATCTGGCGGAAGCGGCCGCGCTGCGTGCGCGCGTTGAAGAACATGCCCATGGCCGCCCTGGCGCGCCGGGCGCAGGCGCGGGCCGTCAGGCGCCGCCCGAGGCTGGCCTGCTCTGCAGCTGTCAGGCGGTGCTGCAGGGCACCCCAAGCGCACACCCCAGGCCTGCTAATGACAGGGTGCGAAGCGGTGCAGGCATGTCTCATTAGCAGCACCCCTGTGAACAGAGCGCATGCGGGCGGCGCGGGCCGCATTGCCAGAGTGCTGGCCACCTGTCCACCTGACCCAATGCGTATGCTAGAGGAGTCTCTGCGCAGGCTAGTCGCGCTGGGCCGGCGCGCACCGGTAGATGCGGTCAAACTTCTGGCACGCCTCGCCTGCGCGTCCCAGCCCGCATGCGGCTCAGCGCCAGCACGCCCTGATGCGCAAGAACCCGGGCAGACTACACAGCCTGCACCCGCAGCACCCCTGGCCTGGGCGCTGTCGCTGGCTGCCACAGTACGCTGCTCACTCCACTGACTTGGCATGAGCGGATGCAATGGATGGGTACCATAAGATTAGGGGTAGGGTAAAGTAGGTAGGGCAGGGTATCGCGCCTACGGTGGGCGTGTACACGATGGGCGCGAGCTCCTCCAGGTTGTTGATCAGTGCGTAGTACAGCAGCGTCTGCTGGTGCGTCGCCAGCTGGTACAGCAGCACATACCTGGCGCGCGCGCGGCGCTTGGCCAGTTGTGGAGTGTTGCGACGGACACGCATGACACATTGATGGAAGTTCTTGAAGGAAACAGGCTGCTGCAAAAGTGCTGCAGGTCCTCTGCGAACGCTACCAGTCATCCTGCCTGCCGCGCCTGCACTGAGCAGGCATGCAGGCAGACGTGACAACCATCCTTTTGCAGCTGAACCAGGGCAAAACGCACATGCATGCTGCTGTCGCATGGCACTATAGTGCTGTAGACATGGGTTTCCGTCATGCATATATCTATTGGCACTCCTTTGACTTGTGACCATGCTAGTGCACCGGCCCTGGTAGGAAAAAGCAGGAAGCGGGGTTATGGTGGCGCACCTCGCCAGGTCGTTGGCGCAGTCATTGCGCAGCTGCAGCATGACCCTGCAACGCCATGCTCACTCAGCTTCAGAGTGACGCCCGCGCTCGTCTTAAACGCATTGCAGTGCCGCAGTGGTGCGCTGCGTGCTCTTCTTTTGTCTGCACTCAATGTACCCTTACCCACTGCAAATGCAAAGGGTGTAGCAAAACACGAATGAGCGATGCTCTGCCTACCCAGACCACCCAATTCCGGCTCCCAGGCTGCCAGGGACGCAGGATCCAGGGCCTCATGCCTGTCCTCGACACAACGCTCGAGGGGCAGTCTGAGCAGGGGGCAGCAGGGGGCGCCGCCGGCGGCGCACCGCTCCGCCTGCAGCTCCACCGTCTCGACGACCGGCGGCAGCAGGCCCTCCAGCCTGCACAGGCGCGGCTCAGCAGGGCCCAGCATGCAGGACAGGACCTGCAGCACACAGGACTTGTACGTATAAAGCAGTGCTGGCACGGCGCAGTAGCGTGTGTCAGGTGCGGTGCACTCGGCCATACACTCGCTGAAGCATTCTGTTGTGGACGCGCGGCCTGCTGCCCTTGGGGCCGCAGAGGCTTTGCCGGTGCCGC
>JAABUP010003986.1_pt1 | contig 24970 bp, 29 predicted proteins | sample 5559201 | NCBI WGS metagenome assembly JAABUP01 (sample SAMN10711887, study PRJNA513373) | rock metagenome | isolation source: Antarctica rocks | place: Antarctica
CCTATTTATCTTAAATAGCTACTTATAATATAAACCGCGCCCGGCTATAGCCTACTACGCGGCTATCCCTCTATACTTACTATAGGCCTAATCCTACGTTTCGACTATATAAACTATTCGTTATATATATACTAATAATTATATTAAGTACTATTCGTATAATTACCCTATTCGGTAAAGCGGCACCGACGCGACGTAATTTTCTAACTTTAACGAGGATCTAACTATAATCTAGGCTTTTATACTTAGACGTATAAACGCGAAGCTAGTAGTTATTACACGCTAAACCGAAATAGGTTTAGCGGCGGGCGCTAAATATTAGCGGGCTTGGCATGCACGTCTGAGGTACTGAGGCAACGCAATGCTCATCATTCGCCATATCGCTGCTCTGAGCCTGTTGGAACGTGTGGAACTTGGAAACGATGGGGTGAAGGCTAGCAGTGCTATCGCTGCAAGTGGATTAGGGCACACAATCGCAATCAGTGCTCACATCACCATGTCCGCCTACCGGCTGCCGCGGGGTACTCTGCTAGACCCGATTCGCTTGCGTCTAACGTGAGAACCTCTAGAATCAATCCTCAGGCAGGGATGCTCGCATTGCTGGTGGGGGGTTTGACGTCACCAAGAGACGAACCAAGTCAGCCTTCGATAATCGTGAAGTAATCATGTCGTGTGGAAAGAATGATGTAAATAGACATCCTTCTGTCGCTCAAATACGCTCAAGTACAAACATGCAGAAGTGGACGGAGCATGGCTGCATGGACCTCGTCGCTCATTCCGAACAGCACACGTCGAAGCTTATCAACATCCAGATCCCTTGCTCTCGCCCTGCAGATGACTGGGATTGCTTCCAGAAGGCAGGCTACGTTGATGCTACAAAATCGCTCAAGACATCACATGTCGTCTGCGACGGTGGAGTTTTCAGGAAGGATCAGTTAGGCTTTAGCTCCTTCCATTCCCACGTTGCCCTCGCAATCTCCGCCGCAAAATTCGCCGCCAGGATGCAGCACCTTGCATCATGAGAGGCTAGCAGGGGTATACCGATAATCTTATCAATACAAATCCTTCCCCCACGTTAGTCTGGCTGCGAGGCGGAGCTGCGTGGGATTGGTCGCGTGCCATTTGAGAGTCCCTGCTTCTGATCAAGCTCGGTGTTCTCCTTTCACAATAGCCTCCATGTGGTATCACATAGCTATCAAATTGGCAAATTCACTTGAGAGGCTAGTAACTCTGTGCCCCCAATGACTTGGTCGGCATGAGTAGGAGAGCAATCGTGCAGATGAAGACACCGCCGCCCGCCAGGTAGAGAGGAGCATTCACACTCTTTTCGAGCAGATGCGCGGCAATCAAGGGCGATACAATGCTGAAGAGCCGACCCCAAAAGCTCGCCACACCGGCCGCCGTCCCTCGGGTGGGTGCCGGGTAGGCTTCGGGCGTCCAGGCGTAGAGGACGGCGTTGAACATGCTTTGGAAGAAGTACTCCATCGCGTTCAGCCCGATGTTGGACGCCTCGGTGTTGACGGTGGCGAAGAGGAAGAGCGAGATGCCCATCAAAGCAGATGAGCCGATCATGGCCCACTGGCGGCCCACTCGGGGAATGCCATACATCAGGGCACCTAACATGACGCCGGGAGCTCCACAGATGTAGATGATGATGAAGTTCAGGTAGCTCTTGCGGACGGAGACATTGATGGCGGCGTTCTTTTTGAGTAAGATCTTCGGCAGAAAGGAACCTGACCGTTGTTAAACGTGGAACCAGTTTCCAATGTTGCAAGCTCAACTCACCAGCAATACTAAAGCCCCAGTAATCGAACATGTCTAGATATCCTGGAGTTAGGTTTGCTTTTTGACAATATTTTCTGAATCATGGAGACGAAGTGCGCAATTTTGTACTCCCGCAATAGACCCAGGCGTATAATTCTCTGTCCAAGTTTGGGAAGAAAGTTCGAAAGATTGCTTACAGACAATCCAGATCAAGATGGTCAAGCGAGCTAGGGTAGGAGTCGCAAAGAGCGTCTTATATCTCACAAACTCAAGCTTGACCTTTTCCTTCCAAGTTCTTTTGAGCGGCTCTACTTCCCTATCCGTTATCGGCGTGGTGGTATCGCTGCTGATGATGGACCCTTCGTCTTTATCTAAAGCTTCAAAGATTTCCAAGGAGATACTAGTCTCCCGCCCATTGAATTTGGCTAGGTGCTGGAGAACCTTCACTGCCTTCTCGTCCTTGCCCCTGTACAACAGGAACTTCGGTGACTCCTGGAAACGAAAGACCACGAATCGGAGAAAGAATACGAAGAGACAGAGAGCTCCAAGGCAAAGGAGAGTATATCTCCAGCCCATGTTGCTGGATTTTGTGCAGCATGCTTCTCCCGGCTTACTCTTACTACATGCTGGAAGTGCGTTTCCTTGGGAATCATTCCCACAGCTATAATTAGGTATGAATCCATAAGCTATCGCAGACGCTATGACAACGCCGAGGGGTTGGAAGATCGACAGCAAAGCCAGGAGAAACCGTCGATTCTATCTCAAAATTAGTCAGAGGCTCATTCCTGGCACCGTCATGGCGAACCTGAGGGATGAATTCTAGGCAGATGGTCGTGTCTATGGGGATATTTCCTCCCACACCTATGCCGACGAACGCCGTGAGCACCAGAATGCCATTGTAAGTTGATGGCGCTGCAAGGCACATGCCAAACGCAGCGGAGATGAGCACTGTCAGGTTGAAAGCATACTGGCGGCCTAAGTTGGACAGTCAGCCCTGATAGACAGAAGCAACAGTCGGTTGGGTAAGCCAGAGTACAGGCTAGCGCAAGAAGGACATGCCAATGATATCCACCAGTATACCCCAAACAAAAGCCTACGTGTGGTGATTATCAGCATTTCGAGTCTCGAGGAAAGGGGGCACAGGACTCGTTACCCCAGCCGTCAGTCCTGCTGAGAAACTCGAAAAGATGTCTCCTGACTGCTTGTCGCCAAAGCCGAATTCCTGCTGGATTGCCGGCTCCACCAGACCAAAAGCCTGAGCGTAGAGAAGGTCGATCAGGTAGCCGAAGCCGCACAGGAAGAAGATGTACCATTGGTATTTTCCCATGCCGTGGGAGTCCAATTCACGATTCACGAGTAAAGCCTTCTTCTCGTACAGCGTAAGGCCTTCCATTTCCGGGTCGCAGTGAGATCCATTGTGGTAGGAGCCACGGCCTTTAAGCGAGTCGTCTTTCACATCTACATCAGTCTCTTTGATCGTGGCCATTGAGAAGTGGGGTAATCTGTTTGATGTGTACGGGGTGGAGGCATTCAGATTTCAAATTTCAAGAAGAGATAATGAAGAAAAGTGTGCTCGTACTTTAGTATCCATGTCAATGAAACTACCCGCCTTCAGTTAGCTTCGAGTAAGACGACAAGTGCTGCTGCCCGCCTCTGTCAAACAGGATAGATGACGTCGTCGAGGTTTTGTGAAGTGATGAAGTAACAGTCTGTCGCCAAGCTGCCGTTCTAGCTCAAAGGTTATCTCATTATCCAATTCATTGGCTCCATGCTAGAGCGATAAGCGTTCACGACCCGAGGATTTGGTCGGTTCTGTCCATCATCTTGACACCTACTTCCACTATCCGGGTTTGCCCTGCATAACGGTTTTCGTTCTCGCACGCTAGAACTCGCGCACGGAATACATGTCGCTCCTTCGCCAACCGGCATCCAGACCGAACAACGTCGCAGGTTCCATGACAATACCAAAGTTATGTGGTCAATCACTGGCATCAATAGATCGAGCTGGACGAGAAGTCAATTCGATCCGTTGGTTTAAGTACGAGGTACATTCTCAGATCTGCCATTACGGTTGGATCCCCGGCCGGCGCCAGTTTAATGTGCCGCCTTAGTGTAACAGCAGGCGGGGCGGATATAGCAACAGCCTGTGCTTGCTGACGCCTTAGACATCATTCACGATATGAGGCGGGGCATCGAGTTGGGGCTGCATGGGATGCATGAATAGTATTAGCTGCTCTCTTGGCTTCAACCACAATCGACTGCTCATAGAAGCCTCAATCATCTGGGCCTGTGACGCCCGCTGCCCACCTGACAGAATTGGCGATTAATCGTTGCGGTCATTCATCAAAACTTCCTCGAGGAGTTCCTGCTTTTCGATTAGCTGGCTAAGTGTATCTGCATTCGCCTTTCGATCGCAGTCACATTGCGAGAGACTTTCCTGTTTTCTGTCGATGAAATTATGTGTGGACCAGCAGAATGTGTATCAGTATGGAGAGCAGTGTTCGGAGCGCCACTTTGTGCACTCTCCTATCAACTTCATCAATCCTGCACTGCCGGTATCATTTTGCCAGGATGAAGGATGTGATTAATTAGAGGTGCGAAGATTGAAGCTTTATCATACTGACTGGAAAGGAGATTCCACAAAGCTGTAGGAGTAACAATATATGGCAGGAAGGATTGAAAGGAGGTCGGACAAGGTCGGAGCCATAGGGGACAAAGGACTGTGTTATGATGGACACCTTGGCTCCACTGACTTTTAGGTGGCAGACCCTGATCATTTGAGCCGAACTGGATAGTTGTGGCTTGTTCTTCATGAAACGAGATCACACGTCGTGCAAGTGACAGCAGTATTCTGGGCTCGAGATCTCATTGCATACCGATTTGGAATTGTTCCATACGCTACGCTTCAAGTAGCAAATGCATACCACCTTATCATTCCAACGTCTCAGATCACTTTGCGGCGTCTTCAATGTTCCCTCGCTCTGACACGTACAAGCCGTCCAAGAACTAAGAAATCATCTACGTTAGCCAGGTATATGCGTAGATGTGATGTGAGGTGGGCCTACCTTTCGAATATCCTTGTTCCTGACTCTGCATATTTGCTGGATATCTGCCGCGCTCTGCGAGACGTTCTCTAGCGAGTTTCCGGTGAGTTGAAGCTCATCTTTCTGATTCTTCGATATCTCGACGTCAACGCCCGGCAACATGGTAACCCTTCGAACAATCTTCTCGCCAATGAAGTTTCTGTGCCATCCGACAAGTCAGTCTCCCCAGTCCGAGCCCTTGAAAATCGTTTATCCTCATAGCTGAACATACCGAATCTCCACATCGAAGAGCCCAGACTCAGAATTCTTTTCGATGTTGACGTTGATAGGAAAATGTGCGTAGACGTATCGCATTTTGTACTTGAACCCCCTCGTGACACCGATGATCAAGTTGTTGATTATTGACTTGACGGTGCGGAGCGTAGCGACGTTCTTGCGGGCGCCATGGTGTAGTTCGATATTTATGACGTTCTTTCCGGAGTGGGAGAAGCAAACAGAGAGATGGGACATGTCCTTGACCAGCTTGCCTATCGAGCCGTTAGACGGGCCCCGTGACTGTCCCCCATTGCATTTTGCATACCTCGAGGACCCTCCACAGTGATCATTCTTGATCTGATGTGCATCTTGACTATCCAAATTGTTAGCACGTATTTGTACAGGAATTCCTGCGTTGGTGATCGATGCTCCAGCTTGAATGCGAGGGTTCGACAAGAGCCCGTATCAAAGCCTAGAGTTTGGCAGAGTCGGTAAAGGAGAGTGTGGCTCACCATCATCAGGAATCGTCAAAGACTCCTGCGAGTGTATGTACCTCATGTTGGCGGTGGGTGGGGGGGTCACAGAGTCGTGTTTCTTGATAGTAACCGGAATTGCGAAGTTGATTGTGCGCCAAGATATTCCAGGAGCTAGCCGAGACTAGCGCTATATCAAGCATTATCCATCGAGCAAGACCAGACCTTCGATCGCGCTTTTCTATACTAACAGATTTCTTTACGGTACCCTTCATTACGCGATTGTGAGAGAAGACAATGACGCTCTGAGTGGCCGCTCTTCTATTCATAATACACTAATTGAAAAACTTGGGTATCTAGAAGCAAATCAAACGCAACGATGCAGCAATGCTCAATTCAGACGATGCCGACCCCTGCCAGCCCCAGTCCTGCCCTTCCAGATGCCCATACACAGGGAATGGTTCCTATTGCACACTTTCCTCAACAAACACACAGGACGACCTATTTTCCTGTTGTGAGCTTTGCCTCCATGATTCTCTTCCCTGCCATTCCTTTCACTTTTTCGGCGAGACCGCCACTATCATCCAGAGCCTGGATGTCATCACCGCCTCCAATACTCCGGCCATTGACAAGCACATTCGGCACTGTCCGCCTACCTGTGCTTTTCTCTAATGCATTCTGTAACCCCCGGCCTAAAGGATGAGTATCGAGCTCAACAACGTGAGGGGCGGGAACGATGGTGTATTTTTCGAGGAGAATCTTCTTGGCTTTGGCGGAATGGGGGCAATAGGATTTAATGAAGATGATTACTATAAATGGTGTACAATTAGTCAGGCTCACAGTTCGTGTTTCTCATCCGCAATGCGGATAGTGGAGACCTACTGGGCCCTTTCTTCAATATCAAATTCAATTCCGTTTCAATCGCGTGGTCCTCTTCGCTCTCCGCTGTTTCTCCATCTTGGGCATTCTGCTTGTCGGCTCCCTTGGGCGAGTCTTTGGGAGATCCCTTGCCCGAATGGACGTCCTTTGTCTCCCCTCCTTTCATGGTCTTTCTTCCCGCCACACTCTTCTCTCCATCGACGCCGGCATCTGTACTTGCTTTTGAGCTCTCGCCTCCTGCTACCGAAGTCCGCGCATCAACATCTTTGGGATTCGAATCATCAGAGACAGGTTTTTGAGGTGGCGGAACCCCGATCGGCTCCTGTGCTTTTGCGGCTTCTTTGACTTCTTGCAGTTTGTGGGCTACCTCCTGGTCTGAAGTCTCCTTTCTATCGAGAGCTGTCACGGTGCGGGAGTAGAACTCCTGAGATGAGGAGTCATTCTATTTCGGATGTCTTAGCACTTTCCCTCGCAACATACGTGAAGATGTCAAAGGGGAAGCGGAATACGCACAGAGAGATAAAGAATGGTACAAATGATAACGGTAAGGGCTATTGCAAAGACTTTGAATCTACGTGTGGGAGGCATGGCCTGCGCACTGCGGTTGAAGCACTAGAATGTGAAGTTCCTTGCGATATCTGCAGTCTCGCAGGGGTATTCCAGCAATTGGCGAAGGATCAATCCTTGCGACTTCTATGGCCGAAGGAGCCTTCCTTCGGGTCTCCTGATAGTGAATCTAGATTGCAAAGCAATAGCAACATAAGAGGTGCAATCGAAAAGTGAACACAAAGATGTAGCAATACTAAGCGAATATAAAGCTATGAGAGAGTGATGAGAATTGATGATGTAAATACAGCGATGGACTTCGTCAGGACATGCACCGTCACTGCCCCGACTGCTTTGCGACTGCTTCCAAAGACCGAGGCCCGCGGAAGCCAGAACCCTTGATGCCTGCATTTCCCCGGATCTGCAAAAGGGGCAGGAACCCAAACATGTCAGGAACCAGGAACCGACAGATGATGTGAAACTTCCACCGCTGTCGACGCCACTTCGAAAGTCGCGGTTCCCATTTCATTACTGTGGGCACATGCAGACGGAATATTAAACTCAGTCCTGTGTGCGTTGATGTTTCTAAGATACAGCAGCTAGGTAAGTCATTCATGCCAGTATTCATGTCTTCATCTTCGAATAGATTTGCAACAGAATTGCGAAATATGTGCATATTTTAGACTCCATAAGAACGTCGAGGGTATCACATATCCAACCGTTGCCAGACTGCGCGATGAACACCAATTGCACCCAAGCCCATACTAAAGGATACCAGGCCCGACCTTGACTGCTGCAGCACCTCGATGGTGCCTTCAGTCGTCTTCCTCACTTCGTTTCCTAGGCCTGCTTCCCCCTTTGGCCTTCTGACTACCCCTTCTCGCTATGGGCTTGGCTTTCGGCTTAGGCTCTTCCTCTACACGGTCGTTGTCATCACTAGCCTTCCTCCCATTCCTTCGCGCCCTGCCAGACTTTCGAATCGGACTGTCAGTCTTCTCGTTTGATTCTTCTTCATTGGTCTCCTCCTCATCATCTTCATATCTCTTGTTCCTCTTCCTCTTGGGGCTGGCCTTCCTTCTTGTTCGCTCATCCTCTTCAGCTCTATCCACCCCCTCATCATCTTCTTCTCCGTTGCGACTGTTTTTGAGCGCCTTTTTGCCCGCCTTCTTGCTGAGGTCCCTGGCTTTGCCCTTCGTCCTGTTTCCGACGTCTTTCTCTTCGGCCCCTTCTATTACGTCGTCTACCAAATCCGTGCCAAGACTCGTTCCCATAAGAACGTCAGCTAATCCAAAGCATCCAAAGTTGCCATCACCATCTCCCATGAGATGCTTCTCTTGCCTCCTCGCAATGCCGCCAAGGATAAAAGCACTGGGTAGTACGTTGTATCCACTGTAGGTAAATGTTTCCTCAAGAGAAACGAGGATAAGGTAGATTTGATACGTTAGGAGGTGAAACCTGAACAGAATCGCTGGAAGGTACATGGGCACAAAAACGTGTACAAGATAGGTAATCGGGTGGTCATAGTGCGCGACCAGAGAGAACGGCGCGCGAAGGCTGTGTTGCCAGGACTCGTGCATATCGGTAAGTTTCGAATCCTCAGAATGGAGGATGTATCGGTGTAGAGCATAAGTAAGGCATTCGCGCAAGAGCAGGCCGAGGACTATGTCTTTGGCGATGCTCCAGGGAAAAGGGACACTGGTCGATATCTGGAGAAGGCTACGGAGGTGCAGCACCTGCGTTACAAGTAGCTCAAGACCGATCTGAAGTGCCACACCGAGCAACACGTTGCTAATGCTGACAAGCGCAACCTTCCACCACGGCCCTTTACGGCCACCTTGGTCTTCGCCCATTGGTAGCGCAGGCTCCCCATGCTCTTTCATGTTCACCGCCAAACTCGGGGACGTGCTGTCGAAAGCCAAGAACCCCAGCGATGGGAGTATATAGAACAAGACGCGTATGCCTAGCGTGCCATATAGTTCAATCTGGATGGGATCGTTGGAGCGTATGAGGATTGCCCATGTCATGTAGAAGAACAGCAAATTGACGGACGTGCTGTAAGAGGAGAAGGCAGGGATGACGAGGAAAGAGAGGGCGGGGATGGAGACGATGGCTTTGATGGGACTCGCGGCGAGATCAATTGGGTATCGAGCAGCCATCCATGCCTTGTCGAGTACGGACGGCTCCCGAGTGAAGGGGAGCAGTCCGATGAGCGCGTCCATAGTGGTGTATGTGCAGATGAAGCGCGAAGACAAGAGCTCCGTAAAGGCAAGTTCGCGAAGCAGTCAGGCTAGTCACTAGCAGCTGTCAGGCTGCATGGAATTGGACGTGAGGCTCGAGGGGCAAGCTTCCATGCCTGGCTCGCCGGGGCCCTGCCGCAAGCCGTTCCTAAGTGTCGGAGCCAATTCCCCTGTCTATGTTCATGTTTACATAGACCACCACGAGTTGAAGCCGGTTCGTAGGATGGCTGATGCATCAAGATCCATGAGATCTCTCCCGCATTGCGCCGGGAGGCTGGCTGGCGCATGTCGAGATGAGATGAGATGGGATTGAATGGATTGCGTGTGTTTGGCGGTGACCCGCAACGGTGATCTTGAGCCGGTGGCATCTAGGGCTCCTCTGCTCTTTTATGCGCCATTCAACCCCCATCCTCTTATCAACCGCGGAGCTCGCTCGAGACTGTATGTGAACGACATAATTAATCCGAGAGCAGTCGGTTGTCAACGAGACGTCCAGAGGCTTCCAGCGAGACCGACAAATGATACCACAAAGCCGTCCTCCACGGCTCAGCAGCCCACAACTTGAACCTCAGCCGCCCTTGCATGAGACCATGCGCTGATCCTGCCGTCCCTTACTGCGTTGGCTGCTGACCTCCGGCCTGTTCACCATGCTCGCTACCTCTAATAATAATGGCCCCATCATTCCAGAGAGAACCTCGGCGAGGACTTCCCCAAGCCCCTCTAAACAAGACCGTCGGCGACGCTCTTTGCCCACTGCCTCTCACCGCAATGACAGGCGGCGAGACTCGAATCGCGTCTCTGTCAAGCCTGCATCGACCGAAGTCATTACATCTTTGATAGAGACGCTGTCCGCCATCTCCACCCCGGCCGAACATCACTTCGATTCCCTTCCCAGGATAGCCGCCTCTCACTCCACACCAGTATCGCCGCGCCCATGGCAGACCGACCATCCTACCATCAGCGAACCTACCAACGGAGACATGCATCAGAAAGTTCCTCTCAGCATACGCAAGAGGCCTCATGGAGTAGACGCTACCTATTTCCTACACCCGGATCATGCATCAATCAGAACCTCCTCCCCTCGACGCGGCTCTACCAATGTTGAATTACCGGTCCAAACAGGCGTGAGGGGATTGGAAGACCCGTATTACTTGGGAGGAGTATACAGCATTGGCAATGTCAGCACTGAACCAAAACCATGGCAATCTTCAACGAGTGTCAATTCTACGGGGAGTGATGCACGGAAGAGTGTCCGGAGTCTTCGAAGTATGAGAAGTCTGAAAAGCCTTGGGTTTAAGAGTTCTCGAGATTCGCTACGCTCTGGAGAAGATAAGGTCATCAGAAGTTCCAAGCGCGGACGAGATGATAAACCCCAAAGACTTGTACTTGACGACAGTACGCCACCGCATTCGCCTCCGCCAGATCGAATCGCAGTGGCGAAACGTGATGCTCGGCAAAGTCTAGTGTTGGAGGCTCCGAAGGTGCCTGACCGTGCGTCATCAGTGCAGTCTCGTAATACTCCAAAAAGACTGTATTGGAATGCCGATGACATTGTAAACGACAACAAAAACCCCAACAATTTACCTAATCAAGATTACATACCCACGAGAGAGTTTTCCAAACGCCACAGTATGCGCATGAATAGCACACATCGAAAAAGAAAATCCCGCCAGTCTGAAAATAGCAGCGTTGATGAGGCGACGAATGCGTCGATCGAGAAAAATAATGACATTCTTCAAGAGGCCCTTCAGAAAGTCGCCAATGCGCCTAAGCTTGACCAGGAACCTCAACCAGCAGCTGCAGAGGATCTTGTTACTCGTAGAATCAGAGAGCTTAAGGAGCAAAAGATGCAAAGGGACCGAGCTTCGCTAGAAACACCTACAGAATTTGTCTCGGCTCCCGAGACCCCGGATCGCAGTCTGACGCCTTCACCGCTGCCAGCTGTGGCCCACTCAGTAGCTACTCGCCTTTCGGCGCTCGAGGGCGAACCGGTCGCCCCCGAAGTTGAGAATATCCAGGAAATAGAGGACCATGAAAAGAGTGCGCCGTCTCCAGCTATTGCGTCAAGGACTAAGAGAAACAGCGTAATAGGGAGTAGGCCGATGAGGGACCCTCTCTCCACTACAAACAATGAAAGCAAAAGACGATCTTTTAGTACACCACAACGTTCTAACTCTCGCCTATTAAGACGCATCTCTAGATCTACGAGTCCGTCAACAGCAGCGAAGCACAGAAAAACCTTTTCAAATTCCATGAACGAACCGTTATCTGATCAGCCTGAGAGAGGAGACGAGGACTCGATAGGCGACGCTGTCGACGATTTCCTCTCTTCTCCCAGGCTCAATCAGAGAATCAAGCTTATCCAGACGGGTCGTGCCATATCTTTCTCAGAAGTGGGAGACCCAAAAGGCTCGGTGGTGTTCTGTTGTGTAGGGATGGGTCTAACCAGATTTCTTACTGCTTTCTACGACGAATTGGCCTCGACGTTAAAGCTTCGCTTGATAACTCCAGATCGTCCTGGCGTTGGCGGCAGTGAGCCTCATGCAGATGGGCTAGACACGCCTTTAGGCTGGCCCGACGATGTGCGGGCCATATGTGAGCACTTGAAGATAACCAAATTCTCGATCATGGCTCATTCCGCTGGCGCGATCTACGCTTTGGCAACTGCACTCCGTATGTCTCAGCATATTCGGTGTCGAGTACACCTGCTTGCGCCATGGATCCCGCCGTCTCAAATGTCTGTGATTGGTGCTCAACAGGAGCCTCTACCTGCGACTGCGCTTCCCTATTCGCAGCGCATCTTAAGGGCGTTGCCCACAACATTCCTCCGAGCGGCCAACTCCAACTTCTTCAGCACTACAAGCGCCAGTATTACTACGAGCCTTCCTAAATCACCCCGGCGGAATAAGGCTAGGAATAATCGGAGCGAAACACCAGCTCCTGAGCTCGATGAGGCTAAAGTGGAAGGCCGTCGAGACACTTCCACATCCCCGAAATTGCAGAGAAATGGGACAGATGAAGACTACCCCAAGGAAAACAGGCCGCCGCTCGTCACAAGGACAACAAGCGGCAACCCTACCTCACTCCATGTCAACGAGAAGGACAGGGGTGCGAGTCACGAAACCCGCCTGACAGAAGCCATCTGGGAAGCCGCAACAACAGGCGCCAACCCAGCCGTCGATCTCCTCGTCTGTCTCGAACGACGCCAACCCATCGGCTTCCGCTACGTCGACATCACCAGAGCCGTCGTGATTCACCACGGTAGCAAAGACACCAGAGTTCCTGTGGAGAATGTCAAATGGCTTGGCAAGACTATGCGGAGATGTCAGGTGAGGGTTCTTGAGGGCGAGGGACATGGGTTGATGGCTTCGGCGGGGGTTATGGGGAATGTGCTGATGGAGATGGCGCAGGAGTGGGATGATTGGAATAGGGTTGTGAGGGGGAAGGGGGGGATGGAAAGGAGGGTTACTAATAATGTGTGAGGATTTGACATCTATCGCATTGATTTGGCAAATAATCCGAAAGAGGAGGAATCGGGACATTTCTTTGGATTCTCGAGCGTTTCATGATACCCAAGCCACTTGGCTGATATGCTTTCCATGTCTTCAGGGGTACGGCCGCAACGTTTTTGTGAATTTCGGGATTTGGATGGGAAGGCTGAATTTGCTTTGATTTGTCGTTATGGCTGGATAGATCGCTTTATAATGATAATCATAATACGATGGTGTTTGTTCATTTCAGATTCGATCATTACCGCGCGTGAAAAGGGGATGTGACTTGACTGATTGATATGGCTTAGTACAAAATCACGAGGCTGTCTCGCAATATCAAGCCTGCTCTAGACTCTGATAAAGTAAACACATCGAACCGTTTCCACCGATCCTCAGTCCATTTCTCGACCATCCGTACCACCCCTGACATCCACTAAAACTTCATGTCGTGTGGCCGATCTCCCTTACGCAGACTGAATGAGCTCTGAAGATACGGTATGAGGTGTTCTTCTTTCTTGATGTTAGCCAACAGCGCCTTGTCGACAGCTTTCTGATCGCCCGCACGCGCAGACGTAGGCTTCTTCTTCTACAACAACGATATCGTCAGCTTCCAAAATCTCCAAGTTCCAATCAACCAAATCTCCAAGCAAGGAACTAACCTCAGCCTTCTCCCCCTGCTTAAAAAACTGCTCCTCCCCAAACTGCTTGCTCGGCTTATCCCTCGTAAAATACCCCTCCTCCCCAACCTTCTCCACCGCCTTCTCGTCTATGCCCTTCAGCTCCACCTTCGTGTCGGTGGCGATCACATATCGTGCATTGACTCGTCGTAATGGGACGCCGTTGAGTTTGAAGGGACCGGTGATTAGGAGGACGCCTTGGGGGAGGTGCTTGAGGAGGACGACTCGCTTGCCGCGGAAGCGGCCGGTGAGGAGGATGAGGACGCGGCCGGGGGTGAGGGTGGAGCGGGGGCGGGCGGGGTGGATTGATTTGCGGACCTGGGGGGAAGAGTTAGTTAATGTTCTTTTGATGCGGAGGTTGAATGGGTGTGGGGTTGGTGTTGCTCATTTCGCGGACAGGCTTTGATCTCTGAGCAACACAACGGCAGCATCGCCAGGCAATTGAGATTGGGAGTAGACTCATGATCTGGGAAGGGGACTCGGAGAGCAGCTTTACATACCTTCTTCGGCTTCGATTCATCCTCTGCAGGATAGAACTTCTTGGCCTTCTGTGTGTGGTGTGGTACCGTGCGCTCGCTCTTGCCGAACTTCTTCGTCTTGTGCTCCACCTTTCCGGTGTCCTGTTTCGTCGACATGGCAGCTGTGTGGTGAAGGGGTTTGGCTGAGAGTGAGGAGTGCCCGTCGAGACGATGGTGCGGAATGGTATTTGTGGACTCCAAGTGAAATAGAGTGCGGTGATCTAACCCTATTTGGACGTGATTGCTTGGCATCCAATGTGCTCACTTGAGGCTTCTTACTTGTTAAGTCCCCACTCAATTCCACGAAAATCGCATGTCCTAAGGGAAACTCAACTACCTCTCTCCATCTCACACCTGAACGATGTCGATATCGCCACTAATCACCTTCAAGGCTGGAGCCTGTGAATTGGACGTAAGTAGAAGCTATGAGCTTTTATGAATCGGACGTCTCTTGCACCGAGAGAGGCTCAAGCATCCTCGACGATAGCTTACTGAATGAGCTTACAGACTACACAAACTCCCGCAAAAGTCATTCCCCAACCGACCCCCGGCTACATCTACCTCTATGAAGAAGACGAGCTCATAAATTTCTGCTGGCGGCCTAGGTCTGCACCTATGAGCCAACCAGAACTCAAGCTTGTCATGGTCCCTACCGACGGTACATTTCTAGCCTACAACAACAAGAGTTCAGAAACGACCCAGAAATCACCTACCAACGGCCGTATCTTTGTTCTCAAGTTCCAGTCCAGCACACAGCGTCATTTGTTCTGGATGCAATCAAAGTCTCAACATTCGCAGGGAGATGCTACTTTCTTTAGTCCTCGCGACCTTAAAATTGGCTGGATAGTTGATCGGCTGTTGCAAGGAGATGAGGTCAATGTATCGCAAGAGGTAGCTAATATACCGAACGAGCAAGGCGGGGACGGAGACGATGAGACAATGGAAGATGCGGCTCCGGAAGGTCAGGGCGATATACAAGCCAACATCGGGAGCGGAGATCCATTCATGGGTGATCCTGGAAACGAGGGAGAGGAGTCAAGGGAAGGGGGTGCAGATGGCGGAAGAGCGTAGGTACTGCTCGCTCCCAAAAATCCATGGCAAATGACAGAATCGCACGGGAATGGCTATGGCTTCATTCGAATACAAGAGATGGCGAAGCATGAAGCCTTTGCGCTTGGTGTCATGTCTATTATGATGTACACAAAAGAATGCATAGCTGAAGCCCATGCTATTATAATGTTACCGAGACAAAATCGCAGACGGGTCTGAACACTGCTAATGATGCTGATTAGTGCGGCTATGCCGCAGAGTGATGCTGCCGCTGCAGTGCAGAATTTCTTGCGCTCTATGCAAGGGAACCAAGCATTACAGGGTCAGCCACCACAGCCACAAGGCAAGATATTTACCACTCTACCAGATCTCCTTCCCCCATCAACAACAATACCATTTATCGACTCAGCGAGCTCAGCATTTATTGACAATCTATTAAGCTTTATTCCGCCTGTCTTACTGCTGCTTAGTCAAGAGGCCGATGACATCTCATCAGTCGACCCAAATTCAGAAACCGCAAAGGCAGCGATAGAAGCTTTGAGTTTGGATCAGAAGAAAGAGGTCTTGAGAAAGGTGCTTCGGTCTCCCCAGTTCTCTCAAAGCTTAGGTAGCCTGACAGGAGCGCTGCGGGATGGGGGTTTGCCTACGATCAGCGAGGCTTTGAAGATCCCTGTCAAAGATGGGGGCTACATCAAGCGAGGGGGTGTGCCTTTGGGTGGCGGGGATGCAGTGGAGGCATTTATGAATGGTGTCAAGGAGACTGCTGAGAACGAGAAAGGAGAAGATAATGAGAAGATGGAGACAGACTGAGAATGTTCGTCCATCGATGGAGTCAATAATATTTGGCAGACGAATCTTGAGGCATAGCGAGCATTGGTATAGAATCAAAATTGAAGTCACCATCATAGGTATTAGATCAAGTTCGTAGATGAGGGACTGGGGTGAATGGGAACATGGAATGTGTGTGATCCATATTTGGTTTAGCGCGATTTGAGGGAAAGAGCAAACGCGACCAGATGCCTTAACATAAATACTTATTGCGCCAACACTTATGAGCGACCAAGTGCAAATTCGCCCATTGTTCGAGCCTCCCAGGTGCTATGCGATGCTTATAGCTGAATGTTGTTCCCACCGCAGACTCATCAAGCACAAACTCCAGCTGTCAGCCCCGCGACGAACTTTTGATATTCGTTTCTTTCTACGGGCCATGCTTTCGGACAGGGTGACTTAGCCGCGACTATGACACCTCAGGCGTTTATCAGCAGCTACGCTCCTCGTCTACGAACTTATGGGAACTCTCTTCTCACACCAGTAATCCCACAAACCACCGCACAAAATGCGCCTCTGTCACGCACGACCAAGCGTGGCACTATCGCCATTAATTACGCAGAGAATGAATACGACGATGATGATATTTTCGAGGATAGCGAAGGGCCAAGACGGCATACTGGCCTGCGGAGTAGAAGAGAAGACCCAAACCTTGCCAAGAAAGAAGGAGTTGCGGACAAGCTGGGGAGGGAAATCCATGCACCTGTTGACGTCCAGGGAATATGGCGAGAATGGATGGGGAAACTCAGATCCGTGAAGTATGTCTCAGCAGTACCTGGCACATCTATATAGACATCGTCTTACCAAGCTTTACAGAACGGACAAGCAGCTTCATGCACCGACAGCGCTTCCTCTAACACTGATACCCATCCGAATTGACCTGGACATACCTTCGTACCAACCTCACGCACCCATTCCCCTTCCACCAGAATGGCAAACGCAAGAAATCAATTCATTACTACCAGCCTATCGCAAACCAGAACCGACTCCTCCGTATCGGCTGAAAGACATATTCTTATGGAACCTTCATGAAACACTCATTACGCCAGACCAATTCGCAACAATCCTCATCCACGATCTTGATCTCCCTCCTACAGCAGGCTTGGCTATACAAGTCAGCAAGCAAATCCGTGAGCAGCTTGAAGAATACGCGGGTGTGGCATTACACCCGTTATTTCACGCCACAGACACTGGTGCCAGTAACGGAGCCGGGGGTAAAACAATTCAAGTGGCACATTCACGGGACCAATCCTCGACCCCAGCTGTCGCAGGGCCCAGTACACCGCAATCGAACGTGAATGGTGCCAACGGCCATATATCCCCTTCCAAGCCACCCACGAACGATGTCACAGCTACAGCTTCTCCTCTCCCCGCCCCTACCTCCAACCTCGAAAACGACCCAGACGACACCTACCGCTGCATCGTCAACCTCAACATAAACCTCCAAAACAAACTCTACACCGACAAATTCGAATGGTCTCTCCTCCACCCCGTCGGCGTCGCCGAGCACTTTGCAAAACTGACTTGCGCCGACATGGGCCTCCACGGCGAATGGATCCCCGCAATCGCCCACGCCATCTACGAAGCCGTCCTCCGTCTCAAAAAAGAAGCCTGCGAAAGCGGCGGCCTGGTAGGCGGACTGAATGGCTACGGCGCCGAAATCGACAACATAGCCGTCCACGGTGAGGAAGCCGGCTGGCGGTACGATGACGAGCACCTTGGCCAAGAGTGGGAGCCTAGGATCGAACGCCTCTCCAAAGAAGACATGGAGAAACGAGAAGGCGATCGAGAACGCCAGCTCCGACGGCTGCGGCGAGAAACCGCGCGGTTTTCAAGTACGACTAATATGGCAGGCGGAATGCCAACCCAACAGCCTGGATACGGCGACCAAGGCGATGAAACCCCCGCTATGGGCAGAGGCGAACGAAGTAAACGGAAAAAACGATTCCGAAGTCTCAGTCCCGTGGCGAGAGCGACCCCCGACGTGGGGAATGCTGGATATGGCGGTGGGGGCGCCGGAAGCCTCAATGATTGGGAACGGCAGTCGTGGCGGTGTTCGCATTGCTTGGTGCATGGGTCTGCGGTTTGGGCTGTTAGGGATGGGCCGATGGGACCGAGGGTGAGTTTTTTTTTTAGTTTTTTTGGAGTGGTTGTTGGGGGTGTGGATGCTGACTTGTGGGTGGGTAGTCGTTGTGCAATAATTGCGGGCTGGCGTTTGAGCGCGATAAGAGGTTGCCGCCGTGGGCGAAGAAGTTGCATCTTGCTGATATTCCGCTTGGGCGATGAGGTAATTTCTTGACTGCTCGTGCGGCAAGCTTCAAGAAAGTTCAAGAAAGATCTACCGTCCAAGGGCGTGCGGTATTGATGGCGCGTATGGGACAATAAGCCAAGAGCCCTTCTTCAGCGTTCGATTCGAATCCTTGTGGAAATGATTTCGGCTTTGATAGATGGAGCTTGCGAGGGGGATTCAGATCCCCGGCACTGGGCTGTGTCCAAGGCGTAACGGAGACGGAACGGAATGGATTCACCCATACTACGGTGCCTTTGGGAAAATTCGAGAGGGGATGAGATGTACGATAGCGAGAATACCCCAAGCGAGGGGAGCGTTCATTTGCTCGCTCTCTAAGCCGCGAGCAGAGGTATGGATGGAGAATGATATCATTACACTGTCCCATCTCTCCCTTGCCACGTCCAAGGCGTATCTACTTTGCAAAAACACCCCCTCCCAACAACCATACATTTCATTGCACATCCATCCTACCCCTCAACCTTAACCCTCTTCCTCCCCTCCCCCGCCCCTCCATCATCACCATCATCATCATCAGTACTCTCCTACACCACCATCAGTCAGTGCCTTCCCATCTCATCTCTCATCAAACCAAATGAATAAATAACATACCTCGCTTCCCCTCTTCCTCCCCTTTCCCTTCCCCTTCTCCCCACCTCCCTCCTTCCCCCCAAAAACAACAACATTCCGACTCCCCACGACACTAAAGCCCGCTTGTATCGTCACATTAATCGCTTGCCCGCCCCCTGTGCCCTCAGCAAAGATGCCGCGGACGAGCTGTTCGATATGGAGGGTTTGATCGGCGGGCGCGGAGGGGAGGTGGATGGTGTTGCAGTGGCCTATCAGGCGGGTGGAGGTGTCGATGGTTATGGTTGGGTGTGGGGGGGTTTGGGAATGGGGAGGGGGTTGGGATTGGCGGCGGATGGGGATGGGGTTGCGGGTTGGTTTTGTGGTGGAGGAAGGGGTGACGGGGGTGGTGGAGAGGAGGGCGTGGAGGAGGGCGCGGGCTTGGGTGCCGGTGAGGGCGGCCGGTGAGCTTGTGGTTGGAGTTGTTGTTGTTGGGGGATTTGGGGCCGTCATCGTCGCGTATGGGGAGTCGAGATGAGAATGTGTGGTGTTGATAGTGAAGCAGGATGACTGAGTGCTTGTGAGGAGGAAAAGTGTTGAAAGGGATGGGGAGGTGTTATATACATTTGAAGGGAATGGATGTGGGGAGGTGGCGAATAGCAAGGGAATGAATGGGGAGTGAATGTCAATAGGGAAGAGTGACAGGGTTGGGGACTGCAGGCGCAGAGGGGCTTCCTATTGTTTCAATGGTGAATGGTAAGTATCTATTGGAGATCGCCTGTTACTAGATTGGTTGGCATCCAAATATCGGCGCAATCTGTCAATAGGACGGGTTGCGACAATGGTTATTGAGAAACTAGTGCGGTCAATAGAGCTGAATTGGGTTTAGCGCCTTTCCTTACTATTGTTCTTATTCACAATCTCAGTATGCTGCACCACGTGACCATTGGCAAGTGAATGGCATTCGGAGGGGCAAGCATGCTGAGATGGTCAAATTCTGGAGTTGTCGATATGCGGATCAAGTCCAGAGTCGACAGGTCCCATCGGCGCCAGCACTGCAGCACCAGGGATTAGTGGGGTGCCAGTCCAAGTCCAATACTCCCAGCTCCTTCTTGACTTGATGGCCTCTCAACACTTTCAACGGCACAATGCTTGCATTTTCCATCATATCTCCCACCACCTTTCCGTGGAAGATCTGCAAGCTTCCGTCGTCGCTTGCGTCAGCAAAGAGCGGCAGGCCCCCTTGATGGAATTTGACGGCGCGTATCGCCTTCGTGTGAAAGCGCAGTGTTTTGTAAGGACGGACGGAGAGCTCCAGGTCGTGCCATAGTAGACGTTTGTCGTAGCTTCCGACGATGAGGTTGTCGCCCCCAGGGTGAACATCGAAACTCGAAATCCAGCGAGCCCCGGGCTGGATGATTTTCAGCAATTCCTGCTTGGATAGGTCGTAGCTGCGGATCATGCGCTGTGTGGCGATGAAGAAGATGGGCTTCGAGGGATGGAAGCTGGCGGATTGAGCCAGACCTTTGAGTCTTCGGAACGGCAGCTGTGTTAGATGCTTGGAGAGTGTGTGGATGGCGACGGAACTGCTTTGGCCTTGAGGGGAGACTGTCGAGAAATATTCTCCGCGTCTGTGCCATGATATCACCTTGACCGTTTTGCGTAGACTGAATTTGACTAGCACGCCCTCGTCCTGGAGACGGCTGCCGGGCCGGGTCCATTGAATACTTGGCTCTTTCTTTGCGTTGCTGGCCGCGGCGTATCCCCAGCCGGCGTCAATGAGCTCTCGGCTCTTACTTTCCGTCTCGGGATCCGAGATTGGCACCGCTATCAAATAGACATCTTCGCCTGTTGCAGCGCAGAGGACGATTGCGTCTGTACCCGGTCTCCACCGGACGACATTGACAGCTTCCCCCTTCTCCAATATCACAGACCAGATCTGGCGACCAGTCAAAAGCTCCCAGACTCGGACGGTGCTAAAGGAGAAGCCATAGTAAGCATCACTCTTTCCGCTATAGCGGAGTCTTGATACGTACCCATCATCTCCTCCACTCGCAAGCCAAACACCTGAAGGATCCACCGCCAAGCTGCGAACGCGGCCTTCATGTCCTCGGAAAATAGTTGCACATGTGGTCGGAAAAGGTCGCAATTCTTCCGGACTAGGCAACTTGGGAAGGAGAGATTCCGGATCCACATTGAGCTTACTTCTGCGTAGTCGAGGAGCAAGATAAAGGTCCAGACATCGTTCGAACTTCTCCTTTACGAACCGATCGTAGCCAGGCACCTTGCGTAAAGAATCATGATTCGTAGGTAAGAAGTCCTCTCGATCTTCTTCATCCGCCTCATCCCAAGCCTTTTTCTCATTCTTGTCGGGCAAGTACTCTGGTGGAGGATGGTAGCTTTCCTCATAACCTGGAGGGGGTAGTTTGGGTGCTGGTATGTTCATGGGGTGATCAGGCCTAGGTGCTTCGTTCGCCCAGATGTCATAATGCTTGACCTCCAGATCGTCTCCTTCTTCCTCCGGTGGAGGCTTGTATGGTAATATTCGACCCTCACGTATAGCACGAACAATCTTCATCACTCTCTTAGCTTCGTGTTTCGACGGCACAAATCTCCTCTTAGGCTCTGGAGCAGCACTCAATGGCATGGTCTCCGTCTTGCTCGTGAAGTATTCGATCGTAGCAGGATATGGATCGTAACCCTCCTCTGGTACTTCATTCATCTGAATTCTTTTCAACACCTCGAGTTCCTGCTGACTCAACTCCAAAGGCTTCCCCGTGGCAGGGTCCGTAAGACCAGTCCATCCTTTTGGCACGTCGATACTGTCCAGTAATGCATCCAAAGCCTCTCCTTTAGCCGGTCGAGCGATCTTCTTGCCATTAATGTCGTAGCCGATGTGAGGGTAGGAATCGTAGAAAGAAAGCGGGATGTTGCCAATTGTATTTGCAGTCGCCGGGGCGTCGCTGTCGTCGGAGTCATAGCCCGGCTCAATCTCATCATAGATGTATCGAAAGTTACGGTCAGAATCCTCATCGGACGTGTAGTTTTTAGGAGGCTCTTCAGAGGCCGCTCTCTGGGGTTCCTCTTGAGCAGCGGACTGGGTGGTTCCATTCTGTTTCGATTTGTCCCCCACCCCATTCTCTTCCTCTGAAGGTACTTCGTCGCTTGAAATCTCATTTTCAGGCTCTCCTTCGTCCCCATCACTAGAGTCGCCGTCAAGTAGATCGCTGCTTTCGCCATCGTCTTGCTCGTCAATCTCGTCCTCACTGTCCGAGTGGATACCATTGAGGAGCGCGGCCTCGAAATCATCTCCACCATCACTCAGCACGACCTCGTCGGCTTCTGGAGAATCGCGAGTGATAGCTTTGCGCTTCTTGGAGCTGTTTCGAGGTGCCATTCTTTTATTATCTCGCAGCGACGTCTTTCGACAAATTTCGTGGGTGACACAGCGGAACCAGTCCCGCTTGGCAATTTAGATATTGGCCGAGGGTCGGTTGCAACAGTCGTGGATGATAGCGCGAAAGGACTCCCAACTTCCACAAGTGGAATAAACAACCAAATCGTCTTGTTATTACTTCAAACTTTCAAGGGCTATAGTCAAGAAGCTTATGATAGTGCTTGAATTTTTCTAGATTTTTAAAAGGCTTTCATGGTCCTAGAGACCTTAAGCAACTTGAAAATTAATATTAGAACATCGGCCACGACTTATGCAACCGACCCTCGGGCTCCCGCGAAAACGTCAGAGTAGCCATGACGATCAAAAATCATAAGGCTTAGAATTAATGAGAAGTACCCAATTCCTTTCTTGTCATTACTGAAGTGTGCGAATCCCTTTCATCTTGGCAATATCATCGGTCAAGTACAGAAGCAGCTCAGCTAAGGGGAAACCATTCAATCGTGCATATGTGAATCTTTTCATACATGTTCAAATGGCAATCCATAGTACCCGGACCTCAAATTCCACTCCATTCACCCTGTCGTTTTGTGCATCCATGACGTCCTAGTCCTTGCCCTGCCTCCAACATAACGCCATGGCTCCTGTGCTATCAAAAAGGTATTTGCAAATCATGTTCATCCAGCACGCTCCCAGTCCAGCTCTGCGTCCGCAGGCGATTCTGATTTCTCTGTTTCCACATCTTCTATCGTCTTTCCTCCTTCAACCACCATGTTCACTCCCTTCACGGGATGCAACAGCATCCCTGGCAGACACATCCGACCTTCACCTGCCAATTCTTCCTGTTCCCCTCCATCGTTATCGACCTTGTATCCCAGCCAGCGCCGCCATAGATTTGGTGAGAATCCCGCATCATAGAACCAAGTGGTTCCTTTGAAATTATGTTCTCGGCCTCCATAGACGCTCGTCCTTGCTCCTCCGGATGCGCCGTTTCTCCCGCCGTTCATGACACCCGCGAGATATTGCGGCGGCCATTTACGGTCGATGTACACTGGATGCGGCGCGTATACCGCTTTGTATCCATGATGGAGTGCGACGGATGCTGGCCACATCTCTGTGAACATGTGGTGTCGCTCGAGTACTGTTTCACGATGCATGGTTTGCAACAGCCGGCGGGATAGCCTTGATGACGTGCCAATGGTCGCTCGTCGCGGTGGTAGACCTTCAGTGGTATTGTAGCCGGTCACATCCTCTACGTAGAACCATGTTGTCCCGTCAGGGTCAAAGAGGGGGCTGAAAGTGATGAAATCAGCTTCCTCACCCACGCCCCAGCTGTATTTGTCCTTTTCGTAAGTTGTGGGAGGAGTCGAGTCGTCTTCTACTTTCAGCATGTCTTCAGGACCTTCTGGACCCCAAATCGGTGTGTCACTCTTGCCTTGTGGAGACCCTGGAATGTCTGCAGCACCAGCCTTCAATCCGGACCACATGTTGTTGGGGCTGTCTGTCCCCATCTCGGTTTGAACTCGAATCATCTGCTTGAAGTCTTCCCATGTGCCATGCACTGAAGGTACATAGAAACGACCGTTTCGCTCCCATAGCCCCTTGCGAGGCTGATCTCTTGTCCATTGCTGAACCCTATCGAAAAGGTGATACCACTGGCCAGTATACCGGACGTCCATCTCCCAATTCCAAACATAGGCGTATTCTGGATGTTGATGAGAGAAGTACTGTAGGGCCATGTATTGGCTTCTGTAAACCCCATGTACAGGAAGTTCACGGAAGAAGCTCTCCTCAAGTCCACCGTAAATAAGCCCCATCTGTCTCTCGCTCCACAACGATCCCATACCACGGAATTCTTCAGGTAGTGCATTCTCGAGCACCCGATCGTAGATTTTCTTCTCAGCCCAAATCGGCACGTTATCGTCCTTGACGTGAACAAGGAAATGCACTGTGTACTCTCCGCCAGACAAAAGTGATAATTCGGCAATCATAGACCGCAAGTAGATGATATCCTCTACGCTATACTCATGATCCCACCAAGTACGAATCACAATGGCGGTCCTTGGAATGAGCTTGGTATCCTCTTTGCCCGGGTGTTCAGTTGTGCTCTCGTTCGCAAAAATTGTAACATTATTCCTCTTATTCACAGCCGAGTGCTCAGAAGTAGTATGCGTTCCCTCATGTCCGACATTCTGAAACATGCCAACGTGCCTGACCGTCATGTTTGCAGTAGACGCAAATCTTAAGCGATTTTTGTGCGCACAAACCTGTTGAGCGTCTGCCCACCGTACTTTGGAGTAGTCGACCTCTGGGGGGTTGCCCGGCACCTTCCACATATCGTCGGCTCCTTCCCTTTCGCCATTCATCCCGGCGCCTGTACCGCCTCTTTTGATCGAATACCCATACCCGTAGGGCCCCAGCCTTCCAAACCTCTCAAAGCAGATATCGTTGCGCAATCCAAGAACATCGTGAGACCCCATGATTGCATCTGGCTGTCCTAGAGGTATGCCTGAGTAGTGGTGGACCTGGGGAACACGGATGTGACTGTCGGGATCTATGTAGCACTCATGTTTTTTGGCGAACTCTGAAAGATAAGCTATGGACTGGTAGTCTGGGTAGGGATTGAATGCAATGCTTTTTGGAAAAATATCTTCGGTTCGCGCTTGAAGGGAGTCATTTCTCGCAGCTGGTTCAAGCTCCAGATCGGTAGGGTACTCTGGTACGTTCTCGTTCCTGGGCACCAATTCTTTCAACCCACCAAAGTATCTCTTCAAGAAAGGAAATTCTTCCCACAAAGGCGACTGGGATGGCTGTTTATTGACTGGACCCATTTCCAATTGCCGTGAGGATGCCCAGCTAGCCCTAACTAAACTCAGTACGAAAATCACTAGAGTTGTAAAAATAGCTAAACAAAGATATCGCATTGTCTTTCTGCTGGGTGGTCTGTAGAACTCCATGCG